>JAEEGL017401496.1_pt1 | contig 12052 bp, 13 predicted proteins | sample 9134231 | NCBI WGS metagenome assembly JAEEGL01 (sample SAMN16246548, study PRJNA631951) | gut metagenome | biome: gut microbiome; feature: rumen; material: fiber-attached | host: Bos | place: Iran: Karaj | collected 2018-10
AGGGAGATAACCGGGGGACCGAGGATGCTCGGGGTCGTTTCCCCCATACATCATGAGCTTTCCCTGCCCTTCTCACTGGCACTTGCGAAGATATGCTCGGAGGAGGAGAGGACGTTATTTATAGACCTCACGGAGGCTTCGATAATGCCGGAGTTGTTTTTAGGCAGTGTTTCCTTTGACGACAGGGAGGATATGGACGTGGAGGATGAGGGTCTTTTGCAGCCTTATGAGAGCGGTTCGGATCTTCTAGATGTCATCTACGATATCGAAAGCACAGGCGCAAAGCGCGTTTCGGAGCGCTTTATAAAAAAATGTGACGGTTTTTCATATCTTCCCAGCGCCCGTGATCCCGAGCTCCTTTCAGAGGTCACAAAGCAGCAATGGCTTCATTTCATGGACGCTGTGGGACACTCCGGGTTTGACTGCGTCGTGATACTTTCAGACAGGCTGCCCGGGCATTTCGTTGAGTGGAAGGGAAGACGCGGCGAGGTCATATTGCTTTCAAAGGACGGCGATTATTACAGAAAGAGCGTGAGAAGGTATGAGGATTATCTTTCTGAAAAGCTCCCGGATGTGAGCAAAAAGATAATATCCCTTCCCATGTCCGCAGCGAACCTTTCTGACGGCACCTGGTATTTGGAAAGCCTGCTGGAAGGTAATTTGGGGAAATTCGTGCGTGAAAAGGTGGCAAACGCGGGATGAGATACGCTGAGGCCTCCGACCTTGTAAGGCAGGGAGTTCTTTCAAGGATCGACATGGACAGAAATATCTCGGACGAGGAGCTCTGTCAGCTAATAAGGGCTGAGCTAAAGAGCCGCACTGCCGAGAAGCTTTCGGTCTCTGATAGGCTTGCTTTGGAACATGATGTGTTTAATTCCCTAAGGAAGCTTGATATCCTGCAGGACCTTATCGAGGACGACAGCATCACTGAGATTATGATAAACGGGGCGAAGGATATCTTCATAGAACGTGACGGAAGGCTTGAAAAACTTGACCGTCAGTTCTCTTCAGAGGCAAAGCTCAATGACATTATCCAGTTCATAGTCGCTTCAAACAATCAGATGGTGAACGAGAGCTCTCCGATAGTAGATACTAGGCTTCCCGACGGCTCCCGCGTTTCCATAGTCCTTCCTCCCGTATCAGTAGACCGCCCCACGGTCACTATCAGACGTTTTCCCAAAGAGCCATGGACCATGGAGCGGCTTGTAAAAAATAATTCCCTTTCAGAGGAGGCGGCTGAATTCCTGAAACGTATGGTCCGCTCCAAATGCAACATCTTCATAAGCGGCGGGACCGGGAGCGGCAAGACCACGATGCTGAATGCGCTTACTGACTTCATTCCCAGGGATGAAAGGGTCATCACCATTGAGGATTCGGCGGAGCTTCGTGTAATGGGCATAGAAAATCTCGTAACGCTTGAAGCGAGAGCCGCGACCCTTGAAGGGAAGCTCCAGGTGTCCATCAGGGATCTGGTAAAGGCATCCCTTCGAATGAGACCGGACAGGATCATTGTCGGGGAGTGCAGGGGCGGGGAGGCTCTTGAGGTGCTGCAGGCGATGAATACAGGACATGACGGCTCCCTGTCCACCGCGCACGCAAATTCCGCAAGGGATATGATAGCGCGGCTTGAGACCATGGTTCTCATGGGGATGGATCTTCCGGTTGACGCCATAAGAAGGCAGATCGCCGGCGGGGTGGATTTCTTCGTTCACGTGGGGCGGCGAAGGGACAAAAGCAGGAAACTTATTGAGATAGACGAGGTGTGCGGGATGGAAAACGGCGAGGTTGCGCTGTCAACGGTACTTTCGCTCTCAGAGGAAAAAGGAGGGGTGGTTTGGAAAAAGAGAAATCCGGTAAGGTACACGGAAAAATTCCTGTCGTATTCCTGACAGATCTCGTTATCACTCTCTGGCTCTCATATTTTATCTTTAATTCCGTTTTCGGTCTGATCGCGTTTTTTCCCGTTCATATTATCCACAGGCGTTTTCATGAAAAGAAAGAGAAGGAAAAGGCGGATGACGGCTTCTTCCAGCGCTACCGGGAATTTCTTTCGGGGCTTTCCGCGGGACTTCGGGCCGGTCACTCCCTTGAAAATTCGATGAAGGATGCAATAGAGGCGCTCATTATGCTCTATGGGAAAAATGATGACATGGTGCTTGAGATAACGAAACTTCTGCGGCAGGTTTCCATGAACGTGCCCGTGGAGGAGGCCTTTGGCGAGTTTTCAAGGAGGCACCCCTTTGAGGAGGTCCTTGATATGGCCGAGGTCCTGAAGATAGGAAAGCGCTTTGGCGGGGACTACACGGAAAATATCGGAAGGGCCGCAGAAAAGATCAGGCAGGCTTTGCTCCTAAAATCCGAGATCAAGGCAAAGTCCGCGGAGAAGCGGCTTGAGCTTACCATGATGCTCATCCTGCCGCCGGGGATACTGACTTACATGAGGCTCTGTTCCCCCGAATTCGTTGAAGCCCTTTATCAGACAGCCATAGGCTTTGCTGCCGTGCTTTCCGCCATTGGTATATATCTGTTCGCGGCGTGGTGGGGCAGCAGGATCATAAGGATCGAAGTATGAAAACACTGAAGAAATACAAAAAGATAATAATAGTGATCGAGGTCATCGCGTTATTTATGATCCTCTACGACTTCCTGATAGACGGCGGGGCGGTGACGTCGCTTTCGCGCCCGCAGAAAGGTGAGGGTAAGGCCGTTGAAGAGCTTGGTTTTTCCGGTGGGGAAGAAAGCGGAACCCTTGAGGTGCCTGTCTCCGAACGAAAGCTGTCTTTTGAAGAGGAACAGGAGCTGATCAGGCAGGCAGAGGAAGAGATCGATGAGACGATGATCGGGAAGAATGAAAGCGCAGATTCCGTCTTCCTTCCGCTCGATACAAGGTCTTCCTACGCGTCGTCAAAGGTGCAGGCCTTCTGGACCTTTGAACCCATGGTCGTGGATGCGGAGGGAAACATCGACTTCAAAGATAATGATGAACTTCTGATAGAGGCAAGGGCCGATCTTGTCTGCGGTGAGAGCGAAGATCGGTATATAAGCTATATCAGGGCGGTCAAGCCCGGAAACGAGACAAAGAGCGGCTTTTTATTCAACCTGAAGAGCGCGCTTAAAGAGGCTGATTCTGAAGGCGGGGACGAGCTTTCCCTTCCTTCCGCGGTAGGGGAAAGCCCTGTCAGCTTTAAAAGAAAGCCGGATTTTCGCGGCGTTGCCTTTGCCTTTATTGGGATAGCGCTAATTCCTGTCCTCATACTGTTTGACAGGAAGAAGGACGAAAAGAAGAAAAAAGCATATAACGATGCGCTTTCAAAGGATTATCCCGTGATCGCATCAAAGCTCTCGCTCTTCATCGGAGCGGGGATAAGGCCCAGGGAGGCCTTTAAGAGGATATCAACGTCTTATGAAAAGAACCGACGGCGTGGCGCTCCCGCATCCGCCGGCTTTGATGAGATAGAAAGAGCCTGCCGCGATATGGAAAAGGGCGTCGGTGAGGGCGATGCTTATCTTTCAATCGCGGAAAGGACAGGTCACAAGGATTACAGGAGGCTGACTCTTCTTCTTACCGAGAATATGAAGAAGGGGGACCGCTTCCTTTCAGCAGAGCTTTCAAGAGAGGAAGCTGATGCCTTTGAGGAAAGGAAGAACCGCGCCATAAGGCTCGGTGAGGAGGCATCCACAAAGCTTGTATTTCCGATGATCCTGCTCCTTGGCTCTGTAATGATAATGCTCCTCGTTCCCGCATTTTTGGGAACGGGAGTGTGAAACAGTTTTTGAGAGGGGGTTTGTATGAAGATAAAGGAATTCATCAGGGATGAAGAGGGTATAGGAGTTGTTGAGGTCATCCTTATCCTGGTCGTATTGATCGGACTGGTGCTGATATTCAAGAAGCAGATCACATCTCTTGTAAGCTCGATCTTCAACAAGGTTACGACCCAGAGCGATCAGGTGTAAGTCATGAAGAGACTTCGGGGAAGCATAACCGTATTTCTTTCATTTGTCCTGACAATGGTGCTGGGGCTCTTCTTTACCATGAGTGAGGTGCTGAGGTTCTTCTGCCTGAAGAAGCAGACAGACAGGGCGTCTCTGATCGCGGTTGAGAGCTGTTTTGCGGACTACTGCAGACCGCTTTGGGAGGAATACGGGCTTCTCGGGGTCGACCTTTCCTACGGGAAGGATGAACTTGATACTGAAACCTTTGAAAAGCGCTATTACCGGTATCTTGACGAGAACGGGAATGCTGAGGGGACTCATTTTTTTCAGTCCTATCCAAAGAAGGCGGCGCTCCTCGAATACTCCGTGCTTACGGATAATGATTATGCCGGACTTGTCCGGGAGGCCGCAAAAAGCGTTGAAAATAATGTGGGAGAAGACATGATCTCGCTGCTCTCAGAGCTTACCGGCAAGGTGAAGAGCGCAGAGGAAGGGACAGACGGGCTCTCTGATCTTGCGGGCAGCGGTGAGGACGTGATGAACGGCAGTTCTCCCCCGGCTTCCGTAAATACCGTTGAGGGAACCGAGCCCAGTGAGGAGACAAAGAAAAAGATAAGGGGCTGCGAAAACCCGCTTCTCGGGATAGTTCCGGTAAGTATCAGCGGAATACTGAGATATGTCCTTCCAAGTGGAGCGTCCGTATCGGATGAGAAGCTTTTGATACCAAGGAATGAAAGGAACTCTGTGCGGACTCTTGAGAGCGGGACAATGCCTTCTGATACGCCAAAGGCACATGAAAAGGCACTTTACTACTTCTGGCTTTCAAAGACTTTCCGGAATTTTACGGGGGAGGCCCGGGAAAACAGCATGTCTTATGAGATGGAGTATGTGATATGCGGCAAAGACGCTGATGTAGACAATCTGAAGGGCACGGTATGGCGACTCTTACTCCTTAGGGAGGGTCTCAATATGGCATCACTCTGCAAGGACAGTCAGAGGGTAGGGGAGACCGAGACTCTGGCCCTCATCATAGCGACCCTTCTTACCCAGCCTGAGGCGAAGGATGCGGTGAAGTATGTGATATTGGCGATCTGGTCTTATGTTGAGTCGATCCTTGACCTAAGGACTCTTTTGGACGGCGGAAAGGTACCCTTTTTTAAGACCCCGGCTGATTGGAACTCAGATCTTTGGACTCTTGTGAGCGACGTTTATTCCGGAAGAAAGGCAAAGGAGGGAAGAGGCTTCAAGGTCGACTACGGCGGATATCTCCTTGCTTTCGCTGCAATGACGCCGATCAGGACCAGCGCGGGAAGGGCCTGTGACCTTATAGAGGAGCATATCAGAAGAAACGAGGATTACAAGAATATCAGGATGGACAGGATGCTATATAAGGCGGACATGCTGGCTGAATATCAGGCAAAGCCGCTGTTTCTGTCTTTCGTACCGCTCTTTACGGGGGAATGGAAGGTCTATGATTTTTCATATAAACGAAGGATTTCCTATGTTGACGGAGAGGAGCTTTTGACTCAGACCAAAGGACCGCCGTAAGAAGAGGTCAAAAAATCGGAGGAAAGGAGGGAGCAGAAGGGTGTCTCTTGCTGGATTAAGGCAAAGATCTTGGTGTGTGAAAAAATTACATATGGCTGACTCTAAGATCATATCCGGACATAATCCCGAGAATTCAGAAAGAGCAGGGCGTTTGGCAGAAGCAAAAACTGCCGTTTCAGCGGATCTGCAGCGGGAGAGAAGTCGGAGACAGCCCATCTCAAGGCCGGTCGAATCCTTTATGGGGCGAAAGGTAAACGGCTTTTTCAGAAAGGGACGCCCTTCTGCTTCCCCAAAGGCTAAGGCAAGCTATACCGTGGAGGCGGCGTTTGTACTCCCCATGTTCCTTCTGGCCGGGATCGCAGTGATCTTCTTTTTCAGGGTGATCCAGGTTGAGTGGGGAGTACAGACGGCAATATCTGATGTGGCGCGTTCCGCGGCTATTTCCGGTGACGTTTTTTCGGAGATGAAGTCGGGACCGATCCAGGCGCTTTGCGCCGCAGAGATCGCGGCTAAAGGAGTCCCGTACAAATTCGTTATCGGAGGCCCTGTCGGGATCAACCTCAGTGCCACTGAAGTTTCCGATACGGAGGTTTCTATCAATGCCTCCTATATCATGAAGGTCCCGACGACACTCTTTGGCTGGAAGCACTTTAATATTTCCCAGCGGGCCCTTGCGAGGCGCTGGGTGGGAGATGATCCGAAGGATGATGACGAGGCGGACAAATATGTCTATGTGACGGAATCGGGGAGCGTTTACCATACTAACCTTTCCTGTGCCTACTTAAACCCTTCCATCAGAGGCGTCTTTGATGAGCAGCTTTCAAGCGAGAGAAATGTGAACGGAGCCATCTATTACCAGTGCCCCTCCTGCAAAAATAAAGGCTTTACGGGAATATGGTATGTGACCGATTACGGGACCAATTATCATACTACGCTGACGTGCCCGGGACTCAAGCGGACCATCAACAGGATGAAGCTTCAGGATGCCATAGACAAGGGCTATCCGCACTGCAGCAAATGTCAAAAGAACGGAGAAAGTGATGGAGATCATTAATACCGCAGTTTTCTTTTCAATACTGATACTGCTTACGATTGAGGATATTAGGGAGAAAAAGATAATGATCATCCCTCCGCTTTTGTTCTGCGCATATATTTTTGTGGTACATATTTTCTCTCCGACACTTGAAATATCGGAAATGCTTTTAGGCGTTGTGTTTGGGGGAATAATGATGGCTGTTTCGTTTTTGTCCAAAGGCAGGATAGGTATGGGGGATGCAGTCATCTACACCTGCATGATCGGTCCGCTTTTTGGGGGATTAAAGGCACTTGCAGTGCTTTTTACCGCATCCCTCTCATCAGCGGTGTTTTCGTGCATATATATCCTCAGGGTGAAGAGGCGGCAAAAAGCTGTCGGCGCAGGTGAAGATATCAGCGGCATACCTTCGATCAGGGGGACGGAACTTCCTTTTGTACCATTTACGCTGATCGGGGCAACGGTGGAATTTGTTGGGGGTTTTTTTACATGAAGATATTGGACAAAAACGGAGTGCAAAAAGATACGGATTTTTTGTATCTCAAAGCGAGCTTCACGGTTGAAGGCTCCTTCATAATATCATTTTGCATCATTATCCTGATGAGTCTCATAATGCTTTCCTACAGGATTTTCTATGATACGGAAAAATATATCAAAGACCAGGACATCCTTAAGTATGACGCGGTGAAGACCTTCCGTGCCGTCGCTGCGGGGGAGAACATAATTGAAAAGCTGAAGGAGAAGGGAAAGAAATGAAGATAAGCTACGAGAGAAATCTGAAGGAAAGCCTGATGACAGTTCAGGGGAAACCCGTGATGAAGCCCTATGAGGAGGAGATGTTGAGGGAAAATGATATCCCGTCGTTACTCTCTTTCTATACATCTACCATGAACGGGGAGGTGAGGTTCTGCTATGACATCACGGGAAAGAGCAGCCTTCGGGACTTTCTTGACGAGGAGGGGCTTTCGGTACAGACAGTCTCCGGGGTCATAAGGAAGCTCAAAAAGGCCTTTGATCAAACGGACAGATATCTGATAACCCCTGAAAATATCAGGCTTAGTCCGGATACCATATTTGTCGAAAGGTATCCCGGGGATTTCAGGCTGTTTCTTGCCTACATGCCCTTTGAGGATGAAGGGGGTGATTTCGGACTTTCATCCGTGATGAGATTCCTGACGGAAAAGCCGGTGAGAGGGGATATGCGGCTTACAGAGCTTATATACAGCCTTTATGACAAGAGCCTTCGGGAGAAGGATTCCTTTGACCCGCTCCTTTTGGTGCTTTCGGAATATGAAAGTAAGGAAAGCGATGATACTGTTAAGGAAAAGGTAAGGGATGTCCTTTTGGAGGATGAGGAAGAGCCAAAGACTCCCGAAGCACGTGATTATGAGGATTTGGATGATTACGAGGATGAGGATGATTATACGGATGAAGAGGATGAAGGCTTTTTGTCAAAGCTTTTTTCCAGGCTGAAGGGGCTGATCTCAAAAAAGGAGAAAAAGGCCGGGGAGAAGCTGAAAGGCCGCCTTAAATCCCTTTTTCCGTCTGAGAAGGAAAGTCCCAAAGCACTTGATTTTCTCTACGAGGAGACCGACAGCATCGAAAAGCCCACGGTACTCATGACCGGGGCGAATTCACAATCGGGCTATCTCCTTTCATACGAGGGGAGTGGGAGAAACCGGGATTATCCTCTCTCAAAGGATGTATTCAGGATCGGTTCTGAAAAGGGAAATGACGCAGTCCTTGATTCCCCGGTGGTTTCCAGGCACCACGCCAAGATAGTTAGGCAGGGAGAGGATTACTTCATAGAAGATCTGAATTCAAAAAACGGAACGTTTGTGAATGGAAAGATGCTCTCCTACAGGGAAAGCGTCAGGCTGAAAAGAATGGATAGGATAATATTTGCGGATGAGGTTTTTAGGATAGTGTGAGGGGGCGAAGCCGTCGCCCGAAAAAAGAGAGTATTTTTATATCGATGAAATATCATTTGAACTCTATCTGTCCATGACATTTAATTGTATACAGGATCATGTAAAAAGGTAAAGTAATATGGCGGAATTTAAATATGAAGACGAAAGTAACGAAAACATAATAGACCTAATTCATAACCAATTAGATCAGGAGCAAACGCTTATTTCAAAGAAACGAATAAGCGGGGCTTTTTCAGTTGAAAGGGATATAATCAATTCAAAGGTTTACCACGATAAATTTGAAAAACTACCGGTTAATAAAAACGTGCAGGAGATGATTTATAATGAGGTTGGACGATTATTAGAGTATACCGATAGTTTAGATGAAGATCGTATGGAACAAGAACGAATGAGCATTCTTGACTACATAACCGGAAGTCGTATTTTAGATAACTTTGATCGCGACGGAACGGTTTATCAGACTGGAATAACAAAGGAAGAATTAGATGTGATACATAATAATTCCAACTCCGTAATTGTTATCCATAATCATTCTCATAATGGAAGACCATCAGGAAAAGACCTATTAACATTTTTAGAGGAGAACAAAGTTAAACTTTCTATTGTGGCTTGTCACAATGGGGATTTATATGCTATTATTTGGGTCAAAGAGCAATTTAAAGAATTATACCAAGAACGTATAGTTGATAAAAGGGTTTTTATTACCGATAATGACGAAGTAAAAAGATTAGCAATGACAGATATGTATCGTTTGAACGAACAACTGTCAGATAAACACAAATTATTTCATGTAATGTGCCTATGATAAGGAGGAAGCAAATGCAAGACTTGTATCTGCTTATGGATGAAACAGACGCACCATATGACAAAAACGAGATCGTTTATGACAATGAAGATGATGCGGATTTGGCAGAATTTGCGATTAAACATGGTTTGGAGTTTAGAGAAAACAGTCCGTTTCAAAAATATAAAAAAGAATAGTAAAAAATTATGATCGTGCAAATTTGATAAACACTACTCTAAAGGATAATTTGTAAAGGAGTATTGTTATGGCGATTAAGGATGCTTTATTATCACAAGAAAAAGACAATCCCTTCAATTTTGGAGAAGAAATGACGGATGGACGGTTGACAGCAGATTTTGACGATACTACTTATCATTTTAGAGAGTTGATTAAAAAAAGAAACATGGCTTAAATACGGAATTTGTATTCCGGCAGACAATTCGTGTCTGGTTTTTTTGATTATTATCCAAAACATACTCATACATTGATAGTTAAATAGAGTTTGCTATAATCGCTGCCACAGGAGGGTCCTGCCTATAGAAGTGGACGTTGAACAGAATAGCGTCGCCTGTAAGGGCGAACTATGACAAGGACTATGGCAACATAGTCCTTTTGTACTAGGGAAATATATGGAACGAGATTGTGAAGAAGTAAAAGAAATAGCAGAACTTCAGAAATGACAGAACGGACAGATGTAATGAGAAAAAAGATCATAGCGGTGATGACCGCTGTATTAATGACATTATCGCTTACTGCATGCAGCAGCCGACCGAGTGTCAGTCCAGATCCAAAGGGCGCTACACCGCAGACTGCCGCGAAGAATGCAGCGGTATATGAGCAGCTTAACTTCAATGACACTCAGGAAAACGAGTTCGCAGTGAAAGGGCTGATCGACGCACCGAAAGAACTAGAACTGAAAGATGAGAAGGGCAATGTCATCTGGAGCCAGAAAGCCTTTGACTTTGTCGACGAGGCGGAAAAAGCGCCGGAAACGGTGAATCCGAGTCTCTGGCAGAACACAAAGAATAACCATGCATATGGCCTTTTCAAAGTGATCGACGGCATTTATCAGGTGCGAGGCTACGATATGGCCAATCTCACTCTGATAGAGGGTGCAAGCGGCTGGATCGTGTTTGATCCGCTGATGAGTAAAGAGTGCACCGAGGCTGCTATGCAGCTTGTTGAAAAGAATCTCGGCAAGAAAGATGTTAAGGCAGTTCTGATCTCGCATCCGCATATGGATCACTTCGGCGGCATCAAAGGTGTCATGACTGCTGAAGAAGCAGCGGCAAGATCCGAAAACCTCGAATCTCAGCTTGCGAGCGGGCTTATTCCGATCATAGTACCGGAGCATTTTGAAGAGCACGCTGTATCGGAAAACATTTACGCCGGCACGGCGATGGCCAGGCGGTCTTCGTATCAGTATGGCACTTATCTCGAGGAAGGAGCGCAGGGTACACTCGCCATGGGCATAGGCATGGGACAATCCAAAGGAACCGTCACATATATAAGTCCGACCTACGAGATAAAGCAGACCGGAGAGACTTATATGATAGACGGAGTCACGATGGAATTCCAGCTGACACCGGGTACAGAAGCTCCTGCAGAGATGAACATCTGGATTCCTGAAAAGAAGGCGCTCTGGGTAGCAGAGAATTGCACCGGCACGCTCCACAATCTGTACACGCTCAGGGGCGCAGAGGTCAGAGATGGCAGCGCATGGGCGGGCTATATCTGCGAGGCGATCAGCCGTTACGGTGATAAGGCCGAAGTGACCTTCCAGTCCCACAACTGGCCGCACTGGGGCAACAAGGTAGTGAACGACTATCTGCTCGGCAACGCCGCCATATACAAATTCATAAACGACCAGACCCTGACATATGTCAACCAGGGATACACATCGGATGAGATTTCCAATATGATAAAGCTACCGGCGCCGCTTGAGAAAAATTGGTACACAAGGCAGTACTACGGCACCGTTGCTCATGATGCCAAGGCAGTTTACCAGAAGTATATGGGGTGGTATGATGCTAATCCTGTCAATCTGAATCCGCTTCCTCCTGAAGAAAGTGCTAAAAAGTGGGTCGAGTACATGAAGCTGAGCGGTACCGAAAAATGGCTCGACATGGCAGCAAAGGATTATGAGGCCGGCGAATATCAGTGGGTCGCAGAGGTCACCAACACCATCGTATATGCCGAGCCTGAGAATGAAGTCGCGAGGCTTCTCTGTGCAGATGCTCTTGAACAGCTTGGCTACCAGGCCGAATCGGGCACATGGAGGAATGCATATCTGACAGGGGCCAAGGAACTTAGGAACGGAAATCTTGCTGAGGCGGGCAGTACAGCAATATCTACAGGCGATATTCAGCGCTGTATGACGCCCGAGAACATATTCGACTATATGGGCATATTGCTCAATAAAGAAGTCATGTCAGATAAGGACTTCAGCGTCAACATAGTGTTGGCGGATATACAGCAGCAATACCTCTTGAAATTCTACGGAGGCGTGATGCTTGTATTCAAAAACTACAATGATCCTGATGCAGAACTGTCGATAACCACCGCAAAGAATGCGCTGTTCTATTTTCTGAGTGATCAGGAGGATGAACTGAAGAAAGTGTCTCAGATCAAGGGCGATGAGAAGCTGCTGACAAAGATATGCAGCAATCTCAATGAATTCTCCATATCCGAAGACGCGAATTTCAACATCGTCGAGCCGTAGGACGAGCAGGATATCCGGAGCAAAGAAAGCAATATGGATACAAATCAAAGACCATCACAATACGGAGCCGGAAACGAAAGCGGCTATGGATACGGGCCCCA
>JAEEGL010174791.1_pt1 | contig 12051 bp, 7 predicted proteins | sample 9134231 | NCBI WGS metagenome assembly JAEEGL01 (sample SAMN16246548, study PRJNA631951) | gut metagenome | biome: gut microbiome; feature: rumen; material: fiber-attached | host: Bos | place: Iran: Karaj | collected 2018-10
AAGCTGGTCTTTTTGATGATATCGCAAAGATCCCTGTTCCTGACCGTGGTCCTCTTTATCTCCTCGATCGAACCTAAGGAAGGATATTCCTCGGCGGAGAAGCAGACGAAGCTGAAATCGGAACCGAGGCAGTTGAGCCTCAAATTCCCGGCGACGTCGCTCTCGACACTCACCATGGCGTTGGGGAGCCTTCTCACGACCTCGGAGAACATCCTGGCATCTACGACGAGGCTGCCTTCTTCGGGATCCTGCACCTCGAGACTGGTCTGGATGGTGAAATCGAGATTGGAGCTCGTCATCTTCAGGGTGCTTCCCTTAAGATCCAAAAGTATGCCCTTCAGTATGGGAATGGTCGTCCTTACCGATACGGCCTTGGTCACTGTATTTATAGCTTTGTTCAGCGCCATCTGTGAACAGGTGAATCTCATGCGCAGCCTCCTTTTATATTTGTTTTAATTTTTGCTGTTGTTGAAGAAGTAGTGTCTGTTGAAATGTGGAAAACCCTCCTGAGGCTTGATTTCAAAGGATTTTGGCGTTTTTAAAAACCTGTTGAAAATACAAGGGGTTTTTCCACAGACCTGTGAAAAACTAAAGCAGTTTCTTTATGTTCTCCACCACGTCGGAAAGCTCCGGCGTCTTTTTTATCTCTTTGGTTATCTTTTTATAGCTGTAGAGTATGGTCGAATGATCCCTTCCGCCGAATACCTCTCCGATCTTGGGGAAGGAATAATCGGTGAGCTCTCTGACGAGATAGATCGCGATCTGCCTGGGATAGGCGACGTTCCTGGCGTGCGTCCCTCCTTCAAGATCCGCCGGCTTGATGCCGAAATAGCCTGCCACGCAGTTCTTGATGATCTCGGGCGTGATCTCGGTGGTCCTGGTGTCGTATACCTCGGAGAGCACGGTCCTCACGAAATCGCGGCTGATGGGCTGCTCGGTGAGGGTCGAGAAGGTGAGCACCCTGGTGAAGGCGCTCTCGAGCTCCCTGATGTTGGACTGTATGCTCTGGGCTATCATGTCGAGGGCGGCGATGAGCTCCGGGTCGTTGATATCGAGATCCTCCAAAATGGCCTTGTTCTTCAGTATCGCCATCCTGGTCTCGTAATCGGGGGTCTGGATATCGGCGATGAGGCCCCAGGAAAAGCGCGATATCAGCCTTTCCGGTATGTCGCCCAGTTCTCTTGGGGGCTTGTCGCTGGTGAAGACTATCTGCTTCTTGGCGTTGTAGAGGGCGTCGAAGGTCGCGAAGAGCTCCTCTTCGGTGGAGGGCTTTCCGGCGATGAACTGCACGTCGTCGAAAAGGAGATAGTCGACGTTCCTGTATTTATCCTTGAATTCCTGGGTCTTTTTCTTCTGGATGGCCAGTATGAGCTCGTTGGTGAAGGTCTCGGAGGAGACGTAGAGGACCTTTTTCCGGGGCCTGTTCTGGATCACGTAATGGCCGATGGCGTGCATGAGATGGGTCTTGCCCAGGCCCGAGGCGCCGTATATGAAGAGGGGATTGAACTTGTCGTAGCCGCCCCTGGCGCTGTGGTCTCCCTTGGCCACGGCGGTCGCCGCCACGTAGGCGAGCCTGCTGTTGTTCCCGTCCACGAAGGTGTCGAAGGTATACTTGGGATTGAGCATCTCCTTCTCAAGATCCTCGGGGTCTTCGGGGATCTTGTTGGTCACGGCGACGGAAAGGTCCTTGCCGAATACCAGAATGACCGCGCGGGAGATCTCTTCCCTGTTCCTGTTCACCATGTTCTGGTAGAACTCGCAGTTGCCCACGGAGGCATGGAGATAAAGGGTATTGTCCTTTTCACCCAGCTTGACGGGAGCGAGGGGCTTGAAATAATTGTCGACCTTGAGCTTTTCCATGTTCTGCGACAAAAGCTCGAGGACCTGGTTCCATTTGGCGATAAGTTCTGCTTTATTCATAACTGTGAGCGCTCTCTTTGACGTATATTTTTTCGCGGCATCCCGGTACGCGCAGGGCGGACTTAAAGCCGCGCGGGCTTTATATTTTCAGGTATGTAAAGTATAATACCTTCAGGCTCCGGAAAGGACCTCCCACCGTATTTCAGCAAAAAAAATGCCTGCCGAAAGGAGGGGGAGAGACACCATATCTGGAGCGCAGGGCCATTATATCAAATAAAGTTTTCCACAGGAAGCGGCTTTTTAAAAAACGAAATAATAGGGGAGAGCGGAGCTTTCCCACGGCTTGTGGAAAACTTTTTAAACTTTTTTAACAGTCCATATATCTTGTGTCTTGTGGAAAACTATATTTTTTCCTGACCTCCGTATTTTTTACGGCTTTTTGCCGCCGGCCGGCGAAGAAACACGCCAAAAGCTTGAAAGTTTTGACAAACTCTGCTATAATCCATTAGTTATGAAAATAGCGCTTTGAGCGCGTTTACGGAGGAAATATGTCAGCAGAGGAAATCAGGCAGGAAGCGGCGGAAGAGCAGAAGCAGGGAAAATACGGCGCCGAGCAGATCGAAGTGCTGGAAGGACTGGAGCCCGTAAGGGTAAGGCCCGGCATGTACATAGGCACTACCAGCTCCAGGGGCCTTCATCACCTGGTCTATGAGATCGTGGACAACTCGGTGGATGAGGCTCTGGCCGGATTCTGCAAGAATATAGAGGTCAGCATCAAGGGCGACGGCTCCGTGGAGGTGGCCGACGACGGGCGCGGCATGCCGGTCGACGAGCATCCCAAGGTCCACAGGCCGGCGATGGAGGTCATCATGACGGTGCTGCACGCGGGCGGCAAGTTCGGCCAGGGGGGCTATAAGGTCTCGGGCGGACTGCACGGCGTGGGCGCCTCGGTCGTCAACGCCCTTTCGGTCTTCATGCAGGTCGATTCCATGAGGGACGGCCATGTCTACAGCCAGACCTACAGCAGGGGCAAGATCACCTCAGACATGCATATAACGGGAGATTGCGGCGACAGGACGGGCACCAGGACCCTCTTCAGGCCCGATCCCGAGATATTCGACGACACTGTCTTCAGCTTCGATATCCTTTCGCAGAGGATGAGGGAGATGGCCTTCCTCAACAGGGGGCTCTCCATCAGCCTCTCCGACGAGAGAGAAGGGCAGCGGAAAAAGGAAGTCTATCACTATGACGGCGGCATAAAGGAATACGTCGATTTTCAGAACGCCAACAAGACTCCCATCCATCCCGACGTGATCTACTTCGAGAGCTCCAAAGAGAGCGAAAAAGAGGTGGAAAGAGAGGTCACCGAAGAGGGGCCGGACGGCAGGGAAGCAAGAAAGTCGGTAAGGGAGAAGATCAAGGCCGTCTCCGAGTGCGAGATCGCCATGCAGTGGACCGATTCCTACACCGAGACCACTCTCTCTTACGCCAACAATATAAACACCGTCGAGGGCGGCGCCCATCTGATGGGCTTTAAGGCGGCCCTCACCCGCGCGGTCAACGACTACGGCAGGAGCAAGGGCATACTCAAGGAAAAGGACGAGGCCCTGACCGGCGACGACATCAGGGAAGGCCTCACCGCCATCATCTCGGTCAAGCTGCAGGAGCCCCAGTTCGAGGGCCAGACCAAGACCAAGCTGGGCAACGCCGACATGAGGAGCTTCGTCGACAGCGCCACCTACGACAACGTGACCGCCTATCTGCAGGAGAATCCCTCGAACGCCCGCGTGATACTCGAGAAGTGCACCAGGGCGGCGAGAGCGAGGGAAGCAGCGAGGAAGGCCAGAGACCTCACCAGAAGGAAGAGCGTCCTCGAGAGCTCCTCCCTTCCCGGCAAGCTCGCCGACTGCAGCGAAAGAGACCCGCGCCTCTCCGAGATATTCATCGTCGAGGGAGATTCCGCCGGCGGCTCCGCCAAGGACGGGCGCGACAGGAAGACCCAGGCCATACTCCCCTTAAGGGGCAAGATACTGAACGTGGAGAAGGTGAGGGAAGAGCGCATGCTCGCCTCGGACACCATCCGCGACATGATAACCGCCTTCGGCTGCGGCATCGGCGCCGAGATCAACATCGAAAAGCTCAGATTCCACACGATCATCATCATGAGCGATGCCGACGTGGACGGGGCCCACATCAGGACCCTGATGCTGACCCTCTTCTTCCGCTACATGAGGCCTCTGATCGAGGGAGGCTACATCTACGCGGCCCAGCCGCCCCTCTTCAGGGTCAAGTGCGGCAGCGAGCTGACCTACACCTATTCCGACAAGGAGCAGGAGAAGGTCCTGGCCGAATACGCGAAGCTGGGAAAAAAGGTCGAGATACAAAGATATAAAGGTCTGGGCGAGATGGACGCGACCCAGCTGTGGGAGACCACCATGGATCCCAAGACCCGCACCCTCGTGCAGATAACCCTCGACGACTACGCCTCGGCGGACCAGATATTCACCACCCTCATGGGAGACAAGGTCCCGCCCAGAAGAAGGTTCATCGAAGAGAACGCCCAGTACGCCAAGCTCGACGTATAGACCGCGAAATAAGGAGCAGAGATGTCAGAGAACGAGAAAGAAACAAGCAGCAGACTTCTTCAGCACGAGATCTACGACGAGATGAAGAACTCCTACATCGATTATTCGATGTCGGTCATAGTCGCCAGAGCCCTGCCTGACGTGAGAGACGGCCTCAAGCCCGTCCACAGGAGGATACTCTACGGCATGAGCACCCTGGGCAACACCCCGGACAAGCCGCACAAGAAGAGCGCCAGGATCGTGGGCGAGGTCATGGGAAAGTTCCATCCCCACGGCAACGCGTCCATATACGACGCCATGGTGCGGATGGCCCAGCCCTGGAACATGAGATATCCGATGGTCGACGGCCACGGAAACTTCGGCTCCATGGACGGCGACGGAGCCGCCGCGGAGCGATACACCGAAGCGAGGATGGCTCCCTTCGCCCTTGAGATGCTCAGAGACATCGAAAAGGACACCGTCGATTTCGTGCCCAACTACGACGGAGAGGAGACGGAGCCGGTCATACTGCCCGCGCGCTTCCCCAACCTCCTGGTCAACGGCAGCAACGGCATCGCCGTCGGCATGGCGACCTCCATCCCCACCCACAATCTCAGGGAGGTCATCGCCGGCACCAAGAGGCTCATCGACGATCCCGACACCACGATCGAACAGCTGATGGAAGACATCAAGGGTCCGGACTTCCCCACCGGGGCGACCATCGTGGGCAAGACCGCCATCAGGGAGGCCTATACCACAGGCCAGGGCAAGGTGAGGATAAGGGCCAAGTCTCTCATAGAAGAGAACGCCAGGGGCAACGTCTCCATCGTCTTCACGGAGATACCCTACGCGGTCAACAAGGCCTCGATGATAGCCCACATCGCGGAGCTGGGAAAGGACAAGAAGCTCGAAGGCATCAGGGACATCAGGGACGAGTCCTCCAAGGGCGAGGTCAGGGTGGTCATCGACCTTAAAAAGGACGTGAACCCCCAGGTGATGCTCAACAGGCTCTACAAGCACACCGAGCTCGAGAGCAATTTCAGCGTCATCATGATCGCCCTCGTGGACGGAAGGCCCAGGCTCCTCGATCTCAAGGAGATCCTGGTCCACTACATCGCCCACCAAAAGGACGTGCTGACCAGGAGGACCCGCTACGATCTGGCGAAGGCGGAGGCGAGGGCCCACATACTGGAAGGCCTGCTCATCGCCATCGACAATATCGACGAGATCATACACATCATCAGGACCTCCTACGACGACGCGAAGCAGAGGCTCATGGAGCGCTTCGGCCTCGACGACATCCAGGCCCAGGCCATACTGGACATGCAGCTCAAGAGGCTGCAGGGCCTTGAGAGAGAAAGGCTCCAGGACGAGTACGACAAGCTGCAAAAACTCATAGCCTACTACAAGAGCCTGCTCGCCGACGAGCACCTGCTGATGGGAGTCGTAAAGGACGAGCTCAGCGCCATCAGCGACAAGTGGGGAGACGACAGGAGGACCGAGATCATCGCCGACGAGGGCGAGGTGGACGAAGCCGGGCTCATCCAGGAGCACGACGTGGTCATCACCATCTCCCAGAACGGTTACATCAAGAGGGTCGCGGCCGACACCTACAGGACGCAGAGAAGGGGAGGCAGGGGCATCACCGGCCAGTCCACCAGAGAACAGGACTTCGTGCGCCACCTGATCAGCTGCTCCTCTCACGACACCCTCTCCATCTTCACCAACAAGGGCCGGGTCTACACCATGAAGGCCTACGAGATACCCGAGGGCGCCAGGACCGGCAGGGGCATACCCGCCATCAACTTCCTGCAGATGGCCCAGGGCGAGCTCATCACCAGCGTGCTGCCCTTCAGGCCCGACGAGTCGGCGAGATACCTCATCATGGCGACCCGCAAAGGCGTGGTCAAGAAGACCAGCGTCAGCGAGTACATGACCACGAGGAAGACCGGCCTCATCGCCGTCACCTTAAGGGAGGACGACGAGCTGGTCAGCGTCAGGGAGACCGACGGCGCTTCGCAGATCATCATCGTCACCGCCCAGGGCAAGTCGATCTCCTTCAGCGAGAGCGACGTGAGGCCCATGGGCAGGACGGCCGCCGGCGTCAAGGGCATCGAGCTCGAAGAGGGCGACGAGGTCGTGGCGATGGAGATCGCCATCCCCGGCACCGAGCTGCTGGTGGTGACCGAATTCGGCTTCGGCAAGCGCACGGAGACGGGCGAGTACAGGCTGCAGACCAGAGGCGGCAAGGGCGTCCTCACCTACGACAAGAGCAAGATGGAGCGCACGGGCCTTCTCATCGGCGCCATGACGGTGACCGAGGACGACCAGGTCTTCCTCATCAATTCCGAGGGCATCATCATCAGGATCAACGCTTCTGACGTCTCGGTCCTGGGACGCGCGACCCAGGGCGTGAGGATCATGAAGGTCGAGAGCGGCAGCAGGATAGTGACCATGGCCAGGGCGATCAGGGACGAGAGCTCCGAGGAGGAAGAAGGCGAAGAGGCGGAGGAAGGCGGCAGGCCGGACGAGGAAACGCCGGCTGAATAAGAGCCGCCCGGCCGGCGGAAAGCGCCGCCGCGCGTTTTATACGGGAAAAGCGGCAGAGGAAGCGGAAGGGCGCCCGGGTCAGGGCCCCTGACCCGCGTCCGCCTGCTTCAGATAATGATAAAAAGGAGTTTGCGATGAAAAGGATCTTTTCGGGCGTTCAGCCCACAGGCAACATCCACATAGGGAATTACCTCGGCGCCCTGAAACAGTTCGTCGAGCTGCAGGACGAAGAGGACAGCGAATGCCTCTACTGCGTGGTCGACGAGCACGCGATCACCGTCCCCCAGGACCCGAAGGAGCTCAGGCAGCATATACTCGACGTGGCCTCGCTGTACATGGCCGTGGGCATCGACCCCAAAAGATCGATCATCTTCGTGCAGTCCTCGGTCTCCGCTCACGCCGAGCTGGGCTGGGTGCTCAACTGTTGCGCCAACACCGGCGAGCTCTTCAGGATGACCCAGTTCAAGGCCAAGAGCCAGGGGAAGGAATCCGTGGGAGCGGGCCTTCTCACCTATCCGGTGCTGATGGCGGCCGATATACTGCTCTATGACGTCGACATCGTCCCCGTGGGCAACGACCAGAAGCAGCACATCGAGCTCACCAGGGACCTCGCCATCAGGGTCAACAGCCACTACGGCAAGGACACCTTCGTGGTGCCCGACGGCAGGTTCCTCAAGGCCGGCGCCAGGATCATGGCCCTGGACGACCCGACGGCCAAGATGAGCAAGAGCGCGGTGAACGAGCACAGCAGGATCTCCCTGCTCGACACTCCCTCCAAGATCAAGAAGTCGATCATGAGGGCGACCACCGATTCGGAAGGGTCGGTGCGCTTCGATATCGAGAACAAGCCGGGCATCAGCAATCTGATGAACATCTACTCGGCCTTTACCGGCAAGACCATCCAGCAGCTCGAGGACGAGTACGCGGGCAGGGGCTACGGCGATTTCAAGAAGGACCTCGTGGAGGTCACGGTGAACGCACTGGCGCCCATCCAGGAGAGGTACGATACCATCAGGAACTCGGGCGATCTGGTCGGCATCCTCAAGGACGGGGCCGAGAGGGCCGACGTCATCGCGCAGAAGACCATGAAGAGGGTCAGAGACCGCTTCGGCCTCGGGCTCGGACTGTAAAAAACGGGGGAATACATGAAAAAGATCCGTCTGGCCGTCGTCTTCGGCGGCAGATCCAGCGAGCACGAGGTATCCCTGCGCTCCGCGGAATCGGTAATAAACAATCTCGACAAAGAAAAGTACGACGTGATAATGATAGGCATCACCAAGGACGGCAGGTGGCTGCTGTACGACGGCGACGCGAAGGCCCTGGGCGACGGGAGCTGGCAGAAGAAGGCCGAGGAGGACCTGGCAAGGGATCCCGGAAAGTACGGTTTCTCGGTCTTCGGCGGCAGCATCAGGCAGCTTAAGGACATGGCCGACTTCGCTCTTCCCGTGATGCACGGCCAGAACGGCGAGGACGGCAGCCTGCAGGGCGTCTTCCAGCAGCTCGACATGCCCTTCGGGGGCTGCGGGGTCGCGTCTTCGGCCCTGTGCTTCGACAAGAGCCTGGCCAAGCTCGTCTGCAGGGCGGCCGGCATCCCCCAGGCGCCCTATGTGTTCCTGAAGAGCGAAGAGATATGCGAAAAGGCGCTCGCCGCGATCGAGGAGAGCCTGCGCTACCCGATGTTCATAAAGCCTGCCAACATGGGATCGTCCGTCGGCATCAGCAAGGCGGAGGACCGGGAGGGGCTGCGCGAAGCGCTCGCTGCCGCGGCCTGCTATGACGACAGGATAGTCGTCGAGCAGGGCATTAAGGGCAGGGAGCTCGAGGTCGCCGTGATGGGGAACGATGAGCCCTGCGCCATAGAGATAGGCGAGATCATCGCGCCCGGCGGCTTCTACAGCTATGACGCCAAGTACAACGACGAGGGGAGCCTGACCCTGGTGGGACCGGAGCTTCCCGAGGGCAAGAGGGAGGAGCTGCTGCGCCTGGCGGAAAAGGTCTACAAGACCCTTGACTGCAAGGGCTTCGCCAGGGCCGATTTCTTCATGGATGAGGAAGGGCAGCTGATCTTCAACGAGGTCAACACTCTTCCGGGCTTCACGTCCATCAGCATGTTCCCCATGCTGGCCTCGTCGAAGGACATGACTTATTCGCAGGTCATCGACCACATCATAGAGCTGGGCTTTGAGAGCTACGAGAAGAGGCACAGCCTCAGGATATGACGTTTTAAGGCGTATAAGATGAACGATCTGCTGATAAAAGCATTCATGAAGGGCGAGCGGGATCCGAAAGATCCCCGGGCCCGGGAAGCCTACGGCAGGCTGGCCAGCTGGGTCGGCATCGCCGCCAACGCTCTCCTCTGCGCTCTTAAAATAGGAGCGGGCATAATATTCGGGAGCATCTCCATACTCGCCGACGGCATCAACAATCTGAGCGACGCCTCGGCGTCTCTCATGACCCTCATAGGCTTTAAGCTGGCGGGGAAAAAGCCCGACAAAGACCATCCTTACGGCCACGGAAGGACCGAATATCTCACCGGGCTTGCGGTCTCCATCATGATAGTCGTGATCGGCGTCTCGCTCCTGCGGACCTCGGTCTCGAAGACCCTGCACCCTGAGCCTATGGAGTACAGCCTTGTCTCGGCTGCCGTGCTCATCCTCGCGATCGCCGTCAAGATCTGGCTCGCGTCCTTCGGAAAGCACATAGGGGAGATCATCGATTCCGACACCCTCAAGGCTTCCGCCGCGGACGCCAGAAACGACGTGATCTCAACGTCGGCGGTGCTCGCCTGCCTTCTGATCTTCAGATTCACCGGCCTCGATCTGGACGGCCCGGTGGGCATACTGGTCGCCCTCTTTATCATCTGGTCCGGCGCGCAGCTGGTCATGGAGACCGTGTCCCCCATACTGGGCAAGGCTCCCGACCCCGAGCTGGTAAAGGAGATGACGGAGGAGATCGTAAGGCACGAAGGGGTCCTCGGGATACACGATATGATAATCCACGATTACGGCCCCGGGCGCATGTTCGCTTCGGTGCACGTGGAGGTGGATTCTTCCGCCGATCTTATGAGCAGCCACGACATGATGGACGTCATCGAGAAGGATGTTTACGAGAAATTGGGCATCCTGCTCACCGTCCACATGGATCCTCTGGCCTTGAACGACGAGGTCACCGCCCTCGCGAGGGAGCGCATAGAAGAGGTCTGCAAAGGGCTTGGATATATCAAGGGCTTTCACGACGTGAGGACGGTCGCCGGTCCCACCCACACCAATGTCATCTTCGACGTGGTAGTGGACCACGAATGCAGCCTCAGCCCGGCCGAAGTGAGGGAGATCATCACCGCGGGTCTCAAGAGCTTCGATCCCCAGTACGAGACGGTCATTTCCATAGACAGGGCCTACGCATAGGGGCCCTTCGGAGGTCTTATGGCAGGTAAAGCAGCGGCAGTGAGGATGACGGAAGGGCCCATAGGCGGGGCTCTTTTCCGCTTTACCATGCCCATACTTTTAGGCAATGTCTTTCAGCAGCTCTACAATACCGCGGACGCCCTGATCGTCGGCAATATGCTGGGCAGCCGGGCGCTGGCTTCCGTGACCTCGGTGGGCACCGTCATCTGGATGCTCATCGGCTTCTTCAACGGTTTCGCCCAGGGCTCGGGCGTCATCATCGCCAGATATTTCGGGGCCGGGGACGAGGACGGGCTCAAAAGGGCCATCCACACCCACACCCTGCTCTGCTTCATCGCCGGCCTGCTGCTGACGGCGGCGGGCCTGGCGCTCTCGCCCTGGATAGTCGCCCGCATGAACACTCCCGCCGAGGTGGTGGGCCAGTCGCTCATGTACCTCAGGGTCTTTTTCATGGGCGGACTGGGGCTCGCGGTCTATAACGGCTGCACCGGCCTCATGCAGGCGGTGGGCGACAGCAGGCATCCCCTCTATTACCTGATATTCTCCTCCTGCCTCAACGTGGCGCTCGATATACTGCTGATCGGCGCCTTCGGCATGGACGTGGACGGGGCGGCCCTGGCTACCATCATCGCCCAGTTCGTGAGCGCTCTGCTCTGCCTTTCGCGCCTGTTCCGCACGCGCGAGGTCTACAGGCTCGAGCTCTCGAGCATGAGGATAGATCCCGTCGTGATGAAGAACATACTGCGCTTCGGGACTCCCGCGGCCGTACAGAACACCGTCACCGCCTTCGGCAACACCATGATACAGGCCAACGTCAATTCCTTCGGCGATATGGCCATGGCGGGGGTGGGAGCCCTGCAGAAGATAGAAGGCTTCCTCTTCATGCCCATCACGAGCCTCGCCATCGCGCTCTCGACCTTCGTGAGCCAGAACCTGGGCGCCAAAGAGATCGAGAGGACGAAGAAGGGAGCCAGATACGGGGTGATCACGGCCATGGTGGTCGCCGAGATCATGGGCCTGCTCTTCTTCCTCTTCGCGAAAGACCTGCTGGCCTTCTTCACCAGGGAGCCCGAGGCCATCGCCTACGGCTTCCGCCGGGTGCAGCTGGTCTGGGTCTTCTATATATGCCTCGCCGCCACCCATTCCATGGCCGGTGTCATGAGGGGAGCGGGAAAGCCCATGGTCACCATGGTGGCCTTCGTGGGCTGCTGGTGCGTCCTGAGGGTCCTGATCATGACCCTGCTGATGCCCATATTCAGATCCATAGACGTGGTCTTTTTAGCCTTCGCCTCCACCTGGTGCATAAGCGCCGCCTATCTGGCCTGGAACTGGTTCAAGGGAGACTGGCTGAAGCCCAGGGACCTCAGCGCGGAGAAGTGAGGGCGGAAGGGCGCGAAGAGGCGGAGACGCCATGGCGGCCTGCGGCCCCGCGCCTGCGCGGGCGCAAATGCGGCCGCTTATCATCCCGCGCGGCAGCGCACGACCCCGCGCCGCAACATAACACTTGTTATATAACAATTGCTCGCCTTGACCTTTCAAGGCTTTTCGCTTCGGGAGGAAGCAGAGGATGCCGCTCAGATACATGACCGTGGAAGACATGATGAAGGCCCGTGAGGACAGAGTGCGGGCCCAGGCTCTGCTTCTTGAGAGGACGGACGGCCCTCTGATCTCCT
>JAEEGL011119349.1_pt1 | contig 12051 bp, 7 predicted proteins | sample 9134231 | NCBI WGS metagenome assembly JAEEGL01 (sample SAMN16246548, study PRJNA631951) | gut metagenome | biome: gut microbiome; feature: rumen; material: fiber-attached | host: Bos | place: Iran: Karaj | collected 2018-10
ATTAACTGAAAACCTCAGGAAACAGATATGGCAGTAAAACGTGAAACGGTAACCTTTACCGCATTGAATAAGGAAATCAAGAGCGGTAAGTTCAGGAATATCTACGTCCTGCAGGGCGAAGAGCCATATTATATCGACCGCCTGCAGCAACTGATTATCGACACTGCTTTGACCGAAGATCAACGGGACTTTAACTTGTCGCTGTACTATGGCAACACGGCTAATGTCCGCGAGGTTATCAGCGCTTGCCAGCAGTATCCAGCATTCTCACAGTACAAGGTTGTTGTCGTTCGTGAGGCGCAACTTATACCCAAGCAGCCTGGTCATAAGAATGATTTGGATCTCTTCTCATCTTACGCTGAGAAGCCCTTGCCTTCAACGATTCTGGTAATTTGCCACAAGGAAGGATCCCTCAAGAGCAAGCCATTTACTGATGCGTTAAAGGCCACCAAGTCTGGTATCGTTTTTGATTCCAACAAAGTGCGTGAAGGACGTGAATTGGAAGCGCTTATTGTCAATTATGCCAACTCGTTAGGAAGTAGCATCGATAACAAAGCAACGAGCATGCTGGCCGACCACATTGGAACTGACATTGCCCGCTTGTACAGTGAACTTGACAAGTTGGCGATGCTGGCCAGTGACAACAATATCACGCCTCTGCTGATTGAGCAGAACATTGGTATCAGTAAGGATTTTAACAATTTCGAGTTAGAGGATGCGCTCGCCAGACGTGATGCGGCCAAGGCGTTCCGCATAGTCGATTATTTTGAGCGCAACCCCAAGAATAATCCATCGGTGGTCAGTGTGGCGATGCTGTTCTCGTTCTTCTCCAGCGTCTTGCTGGCGGCAACGGCCAGCGACAAGTCAATGGAGGGCATTATGGCTGCAGCGGGCACCCGCAGCCAGTGGCGCGCCCGCAAGTTCCTGGACGCAACCCGAATGTATAACACCCGTTCGCTGGTCAACATCATCGGCTTCCTGCGTGAGTGCGATACGCGCAGTAAAGGCATCGGCTCTCGCCAGGATCAGTATGCGTTACTTAAGGAACTGATTTATAAAATACTGCACGCATAAAAAGAAATTAGTCATTACATTAGATTAGATAATATGAAGAAAATCATTTTTTTGTGTCTTTGCCTCGTCGCATGTTCAACTATCACGAGCCATGCTGGCCGTAAGTATGTGGGTGGAGATATCTCATTGCTTACAAAGTATGAAGAAAAAGGTGCCATTTACTATAACGAGAATGGCGCCAGAATCACTAACATGCTTGACTATCTGAATACAACAGGACTGAACGCCATGCGTGTGCGTCTGTTTGTTGACCCCTCTCAGGCGAATGCCGAAGATCAGGGCGAGGGCGTTTGTCAGGACTTGCCCTTTGTGTTGGCATTGAGTCAGCGCATTAAGGCGGCTGGCTTTGATTTGCTGCTTGATATCCATTATAGTGACACTTGGACTGACCCCGGCCAGCACTCCACACCAGCGTCTTGGACGGTGGCCAGTGCTTTGGGGGATAGCGTGTATAGTTACACAAAGCGAGTACTTAATGCCTTGATTGCGGTAAACGCAAAGCCTGACTTTATCCAGGTTGGCAACGAGGTGACTTATGGCATGTTGTGGCCCACTGGCCATTGTTACCCCAGTGGCGCGAACTATGGAAATAATGGCACTTTTGATAATTTTGCCAATTACCTTATGCAGGGTATCAGGGCTTGTCGCGAGGTGTGCCCTGCATCCAAAATTGTCGTCCATACCGAGATGGGCAGGTCAAGCAATGTGATTTCGTTTTATCAGACACTCTCAACTTATAACCTTGATTATGACATCATTGGGTTGAGTTACTATCCTTATTGGCATGGAGACTTGAACGTTTTGGATCAGTTATTAACGACGCTCGAGAATTCTTATCCTGACAAGAAGATCCAGATTGTTGAGACGGGTTATCCTCATGCTTACTATCCCAGCGGCGCTTCCTATGACTTGCAATCCGTTTGGCCAGCAACCGAAGCCGGACAGAAGGCCTTTACTGCGGCCTTAGTGGAGACACTCAATGCACATAGTAGCGTAAACGGCCTGTATTGGTGGTTTCCTGAAGCCAATGAATACGGCATCAACTACACCAACCATGTCACAACCGACTGGTATAACTGTGGCTGGTGGGATAACCAGAATGGTCAGGTGATGGATGCATTATTTGAGATGCCTGCATTCCTTATCGGAAGCGGTGACGATCCCATTGAACCTTCGGACAGCCTGAACATCTATATCGTGGGCGGAGAAGGTAACTGGAGCCTGACGGAGCCCATGGGCAAAATGACTAATTTAGGTAATGGCACCTATGTGGACACATTGACTATCAGCGCACCTGTCTATTTTGTGTTTGCTGATGGTAGCCCTGAAGCCTGGAATAATGACTGGCCCACATTTAACGGAACATACCGTTATGGCCCCACAGTCACTACCACCATTGCGACAGGTACTACTTATACCACTGCCAAACGCGCCAACAATTATTCCTATTACTTCACGGGTGACGGGAGCGACTACCTCTTCACCTTCGACTTGGACAATCTCACCTTTAGTTTGAATGTGATTGAACCTCAGCCCGAGGTCCACGTGGGTGATGTAAACGATGATGGCAAGGTGGCCATTAATGATGTTACCGCTCTTATTGACTACCTGTTAGGTGGAAGCTTGGAGCACTTCAATGAAGTGAATGCCGATGTGAATCAGGATAGAAACATCACGATTTCGGATGTGACGGCACTCATCGACTTGCTCCTGTCGTCTAATAGTTAGAAGCACTGCGTGATTTGATTTCACTGAAATATTACTTCGATTGCCCAATAAACCAAAATATTCCTGCTTTATGAAAAAAATATTGATTGCAGTAATTGCATTTCTGTCGTTAAGTATTGCGTACGCTCAGCTTAACAAGAACTTACCTGGATCAGTTCAACTCTTTCTAGACGAGATGGAGTTTTCTCGTCAATCATCTTCATCTTCGGTTAATCTTGGTACTACGCCTGTACAGCACAAGTCTAGGTTTGCACCGCCTCGCTTAGTTGATGGTACCCTGATGATTGACGCCTTTATTGGCATTGACAGCGAGGAGGTCATCGACCAACTCAGGGCTGCAGGTGTGAAGGTGGATTGTCTATTCGGTGATTTCGTAACGGCCAGGATACCTGTTGATCGGTTGACTCAAATATCCCAAATTCAGGGCGTCAATGATGTGGAACTCAGTGGATTACTCGAACCTTGCACAGATAGTACGCTAAGTGTGACACACGCTGGTGAACTCTTGAAGGGGCGTGAAGCGGGTCTTCCGACAATCTATGATGGCCGAGGAGTGATAATAGGAATCATCGATGGCGGATTTGATTATCAGCACATTGCTTTTAAATCGGCTGATGACCCCTCTCGATCACGCATTGTCCGCGTGTATGATCCAGAGAATTCTAATGGTCATCCTGTCATTTTTAATGGATCAGAACTTCCTGGTTCTGTGTTTATGGGTAGTCAGATTGATACATTGACGACCGATCAGAATGGTGGTTCTCATGGAACTCATACAGCCAGCATCGCTGCCGGTACGCATGTGAACGGCTATGGCGGCATGGCTCCTGCAGCCGACATTGTTATGGCCACATCTCGCTCATTAAACACAGGTATGTCAACCACTCAGGTAGCCAATTGCATCAAGTATATCTATTCCTATGCTGATAGTGTCGGGATGCCTTGTGTTATCAGCATGAGTATTAGCAATTCTTTTAGCTCGCATGATGGCAATGATTATTTGTCAAGAGCCATTAAGAGGTACACGGGTCCTGGGCGGGCTTTTGTTATCTCGGCAGGCAATAATGCCAATTCCATTAAAAATGCAGAGGGACCGGCGACGAAAACCAAACCTCTTAACTTTTTGATCAATAGCTCTACTACTGGACCTACGACAGATTATGGCTATTATTATCCTGAAGTCAGAACTGATATATGGGTTCGTGATCATGACGCAAAACCATGTTTGCGATTTCACATTCTGGATAGACAGACGAGCCGTATTGTATGGCAATCGGAACCGATTACTGACAAGCTTTATATTTATCCTAGTGAATTCAGTGATTATTTTCAACCGGATTATTCTGTAGGTGGTCTTGCCTATATGTATGCACTTATTTTTATAAGTGGTTACTCTAATAGGATGAATGTTCAGACTACATTCCGCAACCTGAAGAGTAAAGGCTATACAGTAAATCCCAATGGAAGTATTGTCAGCCGCTATACTATCGGTATAAGTTTGACGCCCACAAATGTGGATAGTTGTTATATCGACGCGTGGACGGTGTCTGGTTCCACTCAATTTGGTCGATATAATTCTCCAGTGTATGTGGTTGATTCAGTGACTGTTGATGGTGATACAATCATGACACAGGTGAATGGTTTCTATGAGAACCCTCGCAATTATGCGTCAATCAATACGCATGCTGTTTGTGATTCGGTAGTTTCGGCAGGAGCTTATGTCGGGCGCAATTCATTCTATTCTCTCCATCGCGATTCGGTCGTAGTTGAATCTTTTGCAAGGGTAGGAAACATTTACTCTGCTTCCAGCTATGAACTCGAGGGCTACGGACCCACGGGTAAGGCCTTACCCACGATAACGGCACCTGGATTTGATGTCATTGCTGCCGGTAGCCGTTACTCCTATTTCAAGACCAATCCGAATCACCGAGACTTGGTCATGATGTCCGAGGGTGGTTACCCTTGGGGTGTGATGACAGGCACGTCGATGGCTGCGCCAACGGTTGCTGGTATCATTGCTCAGTGGCTGCAGATTAAGCCAGATTTGGCAGTTAGCGAGATTCAAGACTTGATTGCCCGCACCGCAATTAAAGATAACTTTACGAATGCATCGCGCCAATTTGGCCCCAATGGCAAGATTGATGCTTTGGCTGGCGCTGTATATCTCATTAACAACAATCCAAACTTTGTCATGGGTGATGTTAATGGCGATGGTTCAGTGACCATTAAGGATGTCACTTACTTGATTGACTACCTCTTGGGTGGTGAATTGCTTGTGTTCATTAGTCCTGCGGGTGATTTGAATCAGGATGGTCTGATAACCATCAAGGATGTAACTGCATTGATTGATATGTTATTAGATGATTTGGGAGGAGAAGCATCGGCTTCATTCTAAGGCCTGTTTTTTGCAATTCAATATATCATGGTTCTCTAAATTTATAGATGATGAAAAGAGTATTTTATTTGTTCGTGTTGTCTGTGCTGTTTTGTGCCTTTTATGGCTCGGCGCAGAAGTTGCTGCCGCTCTCGGTTCAGCAGTTTCTGGATGAACGGGCATGGAGCGGCCGTGCGGGAGTGTGCCAGTATTCCCAATATGCATCACCTCGCGTGATTGATGGCGTTGAGATGATTGATGCGTTTATTGCTATAGACGACGAATCCACATTGACTGCCCTGCAGCAGTTTGGCGTGAGGGTTAATTGTGTCTTTGACGGCTTTGTCACTGCTCAGATTCCCGTTGATCATCTTTCCCGCGTGTCCACCATGCCTGGCGTTAATGATGTGGAAATCAGCGCTAGGGCTCAGTTGTGTACCGATTCTACTATGAGTGTGACACATGCTGGCCAACTTATCTATGGCACCCAGAATGGTTTGCCTCGCAACTTTGATGGAACTGGTGTTGTAGTTGGTATCATTGACAAGGGTTTTGATTTCCAGCATAGGGCCTTCAAGCATAATGACAACGTGAACCGTAGCCGTCTCGTCAGGGTCTATCATACCGAGAACAACACCGGTCATCCTGTTTATTACAAGACTTCCAAATTACCCGGCTCGGTGTTTATGGGCGCTCAAATCGATACGTTGACCACAGATGATAGGGGTGGCACTCATGGTACGCACACGAGCAGTATCGCTGCCGGGTCCCATGTCAACGGCTATGGCGGTATGGCACCTGGCGCTGATATTGTGCTCTGCGCAGTTTCTAGAACCGATGGAGGCCTGTCGGTAGTGGAAATGGCCAATTGCGCACGTTATATCACCAGTTATGCTGACAGCGTCCGCAAACCTTGTGTTATGAGCCTGAGCATCAGCATTCCTGGAGGACAGCATGATGGAAATGATTATCTCTCCAAAGCGATTGCTCAAGTCACGGGGCCAGGGCACATCTTTGTCATTGCCGCTGGTAATGGCGCAGGTGGTAAGCAATACGCCCATAAGCAGTTTACTATGGACAATCCGATGAATCTGCTGTTCAACTGCAATATGTCTGATGATGCCGACCTCACCTACAACTACAGGACTTATCTGGCATCTGTTTGGATGCGCAACTCGTGGAGGCGATTCAATTTCAAGATTCATATTCTTGACAAGAACACCAATACCATTGTTTGGGAATCAGACTTGTACGATGATGGCATGCAGCTAGACGCATCCAGTTTCAGTTCTTATTATAATTACAATCCTGAGGTTGACACTAACGCCTACATCAAGGTGACGCGAAGGACATCATCCGATGGCAAGAGGTCTGAATTGTATGTATATATTCGCAACCTCATCTGTCAGGATTATACGGTGATCAATGGTGTGAAGCATAGCCGTTATGCGATAGGTATGTCTTTCTGGCCCCAAACCGACATCGTATGTGATGCGGATGTGTGGACGGGTAACTCTTATAGCAGTATAGGTGATTATGACAACCCGGTGACTGGTTTTGATGGTTCCTATGCGCCTTCAGGATTCTATACGCATGGCAGTGACTCTTGCTCAATAGGCACCTATGCGGTCAATGACTCAGTCATCTCTGCCGGTGCCTTTGTGGCGCGCAACAGCTATTACTCCTATTATTGGGGGAAAACCATAACCGACAATTCTGTGACTATTGGTGACATCGCACCGTTTTCTTCCTATCAGGCCGCAGGTTATGGGCCAACGGGTAAAGCCCTTCCTACGATCTGCGCCCCTGGATATACTGTTGTTGCAGCAGGCAGCCGTTACTCTTATTTCGCTAGTACCCATATCAGTACAGTGATGAAAACCGATGATGGCAGCTGTTGGGGAGTAATGACTGGCACGTCGATGTCATCACCCACAGTGGCTGGAATTATCGCCCTGTGGTTACAACTTAATCCTAAGTTGAGTGTGCGACATATAAAGGAGATTCTGGCACAGACAGCTATCCGTGACAACTTCACTACAGGAAGTAAAGCAGCTCAATTCGGTCCCAACGGCAAGATCGATGCCTTGGCAGGTATGAGGCTCATCATGAATGAGATGGGTTACATCTGTGGTGATGTGGATGGCGACGGATATACAACCATCAGCGATGTGACGGCGTTAATAGACTATCTGTTATCAGGTTCTTCAGTCATCAACACTGCAAATTCCGATGTTGATGGTGACAGCAAGATAACTATCGGTGATGTTACCGCACTGATAGATATACTCTTGAAAGGCGCCTAAAAAACGCCGATTCAATAGTCTGACAATCAATTCAAATGACTTTGTCTGATTAAGGCGGAGCCTTACTTCGTCACGTCAATTAGACCATGACCTGTCATCTCCTTAGGTTGTGGCAGACCCATAATCTGCAGTATGGAGGGTGCCACATCGGCCAGACGGCCGGTATTGATGATGAGTTCAGGATCTTCAGTGACGTAGATGATGGGCACGGGATTCAATGAATGGGCCGTGTTTGCTGTGCCGTCACTATTGATAGCATGGTCAGCATTGCCATGGTCGGCGATGATAATGACCTCATAACCCGTGGCGCGTGCGGCTTCTACTGTGTCATGGACGCAGCGGTCAACAGCCTTGACAGCCTGGGTGATTGCGCCATAAACGCCTGTATGGCCCACCATGTCACCATTGGCATAGTTCACCACGATAAAGTCGTACTTATCCTCGCGGATAGCGGCCACCAGTTTGTCGCGCACCTCGTAGGCGCTCATTTCTGGCTTCAGGTCATAGGTGGCTACGTCGGGTGAGGGCACCAGGATGCGGTCCTCGTTCTCGAAGGGCTGCTCCCTGCCTCCACTGAAGAAGAATGTCACGTGAGCATACTTTTCGGTTTCTGCGATATGCAGTTGGCGCTTGCCCTGGCTGGCCAGATACTCGGACAGCGTGTTGTCCACGTTCTCCTTGGGGAACAGGATGTGCATGTCCTTAAAGGTCGGGTCGTAGGGGGTCATGCAGTAATATTGCAGTCCAGGGATGATTTTCATGCCGTCATCGGGCATGTCCTTCTGGGTTAGAGCAATGGTGATCTGCTTGGCGCGGTCATTGCGGAAGTTGAAGAAAATCACCACGTCGCCCTCTTGGATGCGGCCATCAACGGTCGAGTTAACGATAGGCTTGATGAACTCGTCGGTCACTCCCTCGTCATACGACTCTTGAATAGCCCTTACCATGTCGTCACTTTGCTTGCCGACACCTGCCGTCAGCATATCATAGGCCACCTTGATACGATCCCAGTTGTTATTGCGGTCCATGGCATAATAGCGGCCGATAACGGTAGCCACTGTACCAGCACTCTGCTTGCAGTGCTCGGCTACGGTGTTGACAAATCCCTTGCCGCTCTCTGGGTCGGTGTCGCGGCCGTCCATGAAGCAGTGTACATACACTTTTTCCAATCCGTACTCCTTGGCAATATCGCACAGGGCCATCAAGTGCTCTTGGGAACTGTGAACGCCACCGGTGCTTGTCAGTCCCATGATGTGCAACGACTTGCCGTGTTCTTTAGCATAGGTGTAAGCGTTTACAATCTCAGGATTCTTCAGGATTGAGCCGTCCTTGATGCTCTTGTTGATTTTAACTAAGTCCTGATAGACGACGCGTCCTCCACCGATATTGAGGTGGCCCACTTCGCTATTACCCATCTGACCGTCGGGAAGACCCACATCTTCGCCACAGGCCTTCAAGGTGCTGTGGGGATAAGCCGCACGCAGGAAATCAAGATAAGGCGTCGGTGTACTGTAAATAGCGTTGCTGTGACCCTTGGGACCCTCGCCCCAACCGTCCAATATCATCAATAATGCTTTCTTTGCCATGATAGAATATTTTACCTAAATTTTGTGTTAAACCTGATTTTTGAACCGCAAAGATAATGAAAAGTTTTCATATAACACCAATGGCCATGAATTACCACCAATTATTGATGGTTACTTCATGGCCATTTGGGCTATAATTGGTACCTGAAACCAGGTGTTTTATTTGGCTTCGGCGATGAGTTCGATCTCAACAAGGGCGCCCTTGGGAAGATCCTTGACAGCGAAGGCGCAGCGGGCAGGGTAGGGAGCGGTGAAGTATTCGGCATAAACTTCATTCATGGGGCCAAAATTGGCAATGTCGCTCAGGAATACGGTAGTCTTCACCACATCCTTAAGGTCCAGGCCCTCGCTCTGGAGAATGGCACGGGCATTCTTAAGGCTCTGGTGGGTTTGCTCCTGAACACCTCCCTCGGGGAATGAACCTGTCTCGGGGATGATGGGCAGCTGGCCTGAAACGAAGACGATGTTGCCAGTGCGGATAGCCTGGCTGTAAGGACCAATGGCAGCGGGTGCCTTATCGGTGTTTAATGCTTTCATTGATTTGATAAGTTGTATTGTTGTTAATAATGTGAGTTAATTAGATACTGCAAAGGTAATACTTTTTTGCTGAACAGTGAAGCGTTTTCCTTGATTTGGCGTAACGTTTACTGTTCATGAAAGTTTGTGGCGTTTCAGCAAGATGTCAGTGGGAGTGGGCACCTTGAAGGCTTTGGTGTCAAGTGGACGGCGGCTGTAGAGGAGATAGCGTGGATACTGCTTGTCGCCGATGCCAGCGTCGGTAAAGTCATAGCGGTGGTAACCTGTGGCATCGAGAAGTGCGAGCATCTCGGCGTTGTCGGACATGACAAAGACGACATCGCTGCGCTGCTGCTTGACGGCATCAAGTTGGTCATCGAGCATTTCTTGGGTGTGACCCATTTGCAGGCTCCAATACTTACAGGCGGGTAGAGCCTCGCTGGGAACGCCTTCGCCGTGGTCGTGGCACATCAGGTAGAGCGTGCGTGGCTTGTCATATTGATGCATCAGCGTGGCGTAGTAGTACCAGGCATCCTGCTGCGGAGTGCGGCTGTTGAACAACGACGATCGGTCGGTCATGTAGAATAATGCAGCAAGTACGACTATGGCCAACGGCAGGATGACGGCCCAGTGGTGGAACCAGCGTCCAAGTAATTGAGCGATAATTCCGGCAAAAAGCACTGTGAATACCGAGAGGACGTTGAAGTAGATGGCATCTGTACCGTTGAGCATGATGACTGCTAAGAACCAGATGAAGGCTAACACAGCCCAGATGCGGTGGGTCGTGGCGCGCATCAAGTACAAAACCATGCCTGCAATCATGAGCAGGGAGAAGATGGCCAGACGCTTGCCCAAGAACATCTTCAATACCCCCCTGGCGGTAATCCATGTGCCGTTCATGTTGTCAAATGTGCTGGCCGTGACCAGGAAATACTCGTTAATGAATTCACCCAGGCAACCCTGTAGAGCCAGAACGATGACCATTGGCAGAATGGTGAGTACACAAGCGAGGGCGCACCACCCGATAGCTCGCCAGACGGAGTAGCTGCAACGGCTAGGCACCACGATGCAGAAGTAGGGGATGAAGATGGCGAGCATGAGCGTGCAACTGTACTTGATAAGAAAAGTATAGCCTAATGTCACTCCAAGCACAATGGCAGACTGACGTGCAAAGCGACGACTCTCCTCGTGCAAGAAAGTGTGCCGCATGAACCTGTAAAGTACGGCCAACATAGCAGGATAGCAGAAGTCCTCGGTTCTCACCTCGATGTGGGTGAAATAGCTGAGGAAGAACAATGCCGACAGCACCACGGCGACCAGCGAGAGGCGCACGTCACGCGTGAAAATGAGCGCACACTTGTAGCAATAGTAGAAAATCACAGCATAAAGCACGCATGCTATCCAGAAACATCCCACGTAGTCATGGGGACTCAACAGGTAACCGATACCATAGATGAGCCACAGCAGCGGTCCCTTGCTGTCCGCAAAATCGACATAGGGTGTCATGCCGTTCATCCATGCCTTGCCGCAGGCGTAGAACCAGATGACGTCATGGTGTTGCCACAGATCATAGAGATAAGAGTCCCACGAGGTGAGCAGTATTGCAAGTATTGCAAAGCCGATAATTGCTAAAATGGCAGGCACGCTGCGGCGTGCGTGGTCAAGTCGGTCGGTTATCATGATCGGGTCAATTTTGATATTACTGGATGCAAAGTTAATACATTATTGGCAAATGTCAATGCCGTGGCTGGCGTAAATAAAACGGGAGGCCCGCAAACCGACATGTTTGCAGGCCTCGATGGTCTTTCGCTTTTGTTAAGAGATGGAATTACTTCTTGATGCCCATCTTCTTAGCAATCTTGGCGGGGATAGCATCCTTGTGAACGAGGATGTTCAAAGTCTTGGCGCGGAAGAAGGCTTCGCTGCAGTAGAAGTAGCCTTCATACAACTGGTTGGTGTCCCAGCTGTTCTGCACCTTAAAGTACTTGTTGCCTTCCTGGTCAACAGCCTTGCCCATGATGACCATGCCATGGTCGTCGGTGGTCTCCTTGTTGTCGAACATTTCTTGACGCTCTTCAGGGGTTACCCACTGCTCTTTTACCGGGCCCTTGATGTCCCAAAGCTCGGCCTCACGGTCCTTGTCGCTGAGCTGCGCCCAACGTGCCATGTCGGTACCCTCTGCATCGGGAACGTCCTTCTTGACGGGCAGGATAGCATAACCGTTGCGCCACTTGAAGCCTTTCTCGCTCACGTCAGAGCCCCAAGCGATGCTGTAGCCGTTGTCGATGGCATAGTTGGCAATCTCGAGCAGCTCGTCGATAGGTACGTTCTGATAGCTGGACCACAACCAGTTGTCGGCCACCTCGAGGATGAAGGGCTGATAGTAGGGGTGGTGGGTAAACGATGCGATGGGTACATAATCGTCCATGTTCAGGCCCAGGCTGGCAGCCCAAGTCTGCGGGGTGTA
>JAEEGL013221068.1_pt1 | contig 12051 bp, 10 predicted proteins | sample 9134231 | NCBI WGS metagenome assembly JAEEGL01 (sample SAMN16246548, study PRJNA631951) | gut metagenome | biome: gut microbiome; feature: rumen; material: fiber-attached | host: Bos | place: Iran: Karaj | collected 2018-10
CATCGTGTCTGATATTTGGCGATTGACGACGAAGATAGTAAGCTTTTCCGTTGGAGACAAGTTTTAAGACTTGTCTCCTTTTTCTTTCTGCTTACTATTCAATCACTTTCCTATCAGTTGCATTTACAAATTGAATTAAAGGCGTTTTTCGAGGAGGAAAAATAAGCAAAGTAATGATTATCATATCGTTATCGGTCAGCAGTGTTATCGGTCAGCGATCTTCCCGGGAGCATTTCGAGGCTGTTTATACACCCGGAATGCGCCGGGCCGGGCGGCGGAGTACGCGGAGGAGGCACCCCGGCAGCACCGGCCCGGGATGGCCTTCGGACGGCGCAGCCGCCCGCGGCTCCGTGAACGGGAGGGACCCGCAAGCACAGCGCAGCGGGAGGGATCGCCCGAAGGGCGACCGTTCCGGAGGGGCACCCGCGGCCCCGGGGGACGCTCCGCGGAAGGATTTGCACGACTCCGCGGAAATCGCTAACTTGCATCCCGCAAATCCAACCACCCCTGCCCATGGCGCTCATCCCGACCATCCTCTCCCTGATCTCCCGCCGCCGCACCGAAAAACCGGCACCGGAAAATAGGACGCCGCCCCTCTCGGAACGGCTCGAGATGATGTTCGAACGCCGGTTCGAAGTCGCGCGGGAAAGCCTGCCCTTCACCCCCGACACCGACGAAGTCTTTTTCTACACGCCCGTCCCCGCCCCGGAGATCGAAGAAGCCATCGGCGCCCGCCTCGACGCCATCGAAGACGCCTTCGCCCGCAAAGGCCTGCGCTTCATCTTCCTCCCCCGCTTCAACCAGGAACTCGGCAACCTGCTGAACGACGCCGTCCTGCGTTACAACGCCCCCGGCGCAGCGGAAGGCCGCCGGACCGCGGACGCAGCGCTCACCTACAGCGACATCGACGACGCGCTGCATCTTCCCGAAAAAGTAAACGGACCCTGCCTGCTCCGCTGCACGTCGACCGACCAAGACCCGCTGTATTTCAACCGTTTCCTCCTTCAGCTACCCGAAGACGGCGACATCATGGCCTGCATCGGAGCGTATCTGGATTCGCTCCTGCCCCGCCGCTTGTACCGCCGCTCCTCCGGCACGGAATGCTTCAGGGCGCTGGAAGGACGGCCGGCCGATGAACGGTTCGAAGAGGATGTCCGCCGGATCGGCGAGGAGATCCGAGCCCGCATCTTGCAGTTGCGGGCGAAAGGGCTCTCGACGCTGGCCATCCGCAAGCTCGTCGGAGACGACGCCGACCAGCCGTCACGGCTGCTCATCGATCGCAACGGGCGGATCGTCCTGCCCGACTTCGGGAACCGCGAAATCTGCCTCTCGCCCATCCACAAGGCCGTTTTCTTCCTATTCCTCCGACATCCCGAAGGCATCGCGTTCAAGGATCTTCCGGCGTACCGCGAAGAACTGGGCGCCCTCTACCGCGGGGTTTCCGGGCGGGAAGACCCGGCGGCGATCCAGAAGAGCGTCGACCGGCTGACCGACCCGCTCGACAACTCCATCAACGAGAAATGCGCGCGCATCAAGAACGCCTTCGTCTCGGAATTCCGCGAAGAGATCGCCCGGTGGTACATCATCGACGGCAGGCGCGGCGAAAAGAAGCGCATCCTCCTCCCCCGCGAACGCGTCACCTGGGAAACCGCAAGCCTTGCAGAATCTTGACGGTCCCGCCGAAGCCCCGTACCTTCGCCGACGCGACCGGGCCGTTCCCGGTGGAAGGACCCTATGGCAAAGGAATACAGAAGAAGAAACCGGCGGGAAGCCGATCCGCTGGAAGCGGCCACAGCGGAGACGGGAAACGTGCCGCCGCACGCGCCGGAGCTCGAAGCGGCCGTCATCGGCGCGATGCTGGTGGAAAGCGAATGCGTCTACCAGGCCGTCGAATCACTGAGCGAACGGAGTTTCTACGACCCGAAACTCCGCCGCATCTTCAACGCGGCCGTCAGGCTGTTCAACGGACGGTCCGCCGTCGACATCGTGACGGTGTCCGAGCAACTGCGCACGGAGGGCGCCCTGGAAGAGGTCGGCGGGGTGCTGCGGCTGGCCGACCTGACGGCCGGCGTCGGATCGGCCGCCAACATCGACTACTACATCCGCATCCTCCAGCAGAAGACCATCCAGCGCGACCTGATCGCCGCCGGCTACGGCATCCTCAAAAAAGCGTTCGACGAGACGTACGATGTCGACCGGCTCATCGAGGAGGCGAACAAGGAAGTGTACGACGCCGTCCAGGGAAACCGGCGGAGCGCGTACACCGACCTCTGCGGGGCGCTCAACCTCGCCATCGAGCGGATCCAACGGTCGCAGCGCTCGACGGGGCTGACGGGCGTTCCGACGGGCTTCCCTTCGCTGGACCGGATCACGATGGGATGGCAGGAAGGGAATCTCGTCGTCATCGGCGCCCGGCCCGGACACGGAAAGACGGCCATCGCGCTGAACATGGCGCGCTGCGCGGCCGTGGAGGCGGGCGTTCCGACGGCGTTCTTCACCCTGGAGATGACGGCCGTCGAACTGGCCGACCGGCTCATCGCGACGGAAACGGGCCTCTCTTCCGACATGCGGAAGGGGCGGACGAAGATGCGGGAGGAGGACTGGCGGCAGCTGGAGATCGGACTGGCCCGGGCCGCCAAGGCGCCGTTGTACATCGATGAGACGCCGGGGCTGACGATCACCGAGTTCACGTCGAAGATCAAGCGGATGAAGACGGAGAAGGGCATCCGGATCGCGTTCGTGGACTATCTCCAGCTGATGCACGCGTCGGCTCCGCTCGCCCAGTACCGGGCCCTGGAGATCGGCGAGATCTCCCGTCAGCTCAAGGAGACGGCGAAGGAACTGAAAATCCCGGTCATCGCGCTGGCGCAGCTGAACCGGAACCTCGCCGCGCGGCAGGGGTCGGTGAACGGCCGGCCCGTCCTCAGCGACCTCAAGGACTCCGGGTCCATCGAGCAGGACGCCGACATCGTCCTCTTCATCCACCGGCCGGCACTGCTCGGACTGGCGGAAGGTCCTGAAAATCAAGCGGAGCTGATCATCTCGAAGAACCGCGCGGGAGAGACGGGCATCATCGACCTGACTTTCGACGGCGACACGGTCCGATTCACGGAACCGCAGGATTTATACCCGGCGGACCTGCAGTAAAATCATGGCTTTTTCGTATTTTTGCCGCATGAAAACGTCATTACGATACCTTGCGGCCGCTGCGGCGGCCCTCGTGGCGCTCGCCGGGTGCCACAACGCACAGACCAATGAACCGGAAACGGACGGCGCCCCCGCTCCCCTGCAGGAAGTGGCCGGACGGAAGAATTTCGGAGCCGCCCACGCCCTCGTCACCACGCCCCAGCCCTGCATCATGATCGCGACCTGGGACGAGAACAAGAACCCGGACGTGATGATGGCCGCCTGGGGCGGACAGTACGACCAGAATCACATCATGATCAGTCTGTCCGAGCACAAGACCACCGAGAACTTCCGGAAGACGGGCGCCTTCACCATCAGTTTCGCCGATGAGCGCACCGTCGCCGAATCCGACTACTTCGGCTCCGTCAGCGCCTCCAAAGTTCCCGACAAGGTGGCCCGGGCCGGCTTCACCGTCACGCCCAGCCCGAATGTCGACGCCCCCATCATCGACCAGTACCCCCTTACCCTGGAATGCAGGGTCACCCGCTTCGAAGACGGCTTCCTGATCGGCGAAGTCGTCAACATGAGCGCGGACGAGCGCATCCTCGACGAGCAGGGCCGCATCGACCTCGGCAAGCTCAAGCCCATCGTGTTCGACGCCGCCGGCATCTCCTACCGCGGCCTCGGCGAAGTCGTCGGAAAGGCTTGGGGCAGCGGCAAGGTCTTCATGCAGGAACAGCGCTGAGTCATTCCTTCCCCCGGATTTAGCCGGGCTTTCCACGATTTGGCCGGGCTCAGCACGATTTAGCCTTGAGGATCATAAGCAAAGTCCCCCGGGAATAAATACATTATTCGCGTCATTTTTATAGCGGCACCGCCGACGGAATATACCGTCTCCGGCGGCTACAGGCCAGGCGCCAGGGCACGCAGCTACGGAAGAGCAAGCAGAAGGAAATCCGTTCCGAAGGCACAAGGAGGCGGGACATTCTTCATGACCAGTAAATGGCTATAAGTCAGCGACTTCCTTGATTTCCCTACGCGTTTTTCGAGGAGGGAAAATAAGCAAAGTGATGATTATCATATCGTTATCGGTCAGCGATGTTATCGGTCAGCGAACTTCCCGGGAGCATTTCGGGGCTGTTTATACACCCGGAATGCGCCTGGCACGCGGCCGCAGAATTGTATCCGCCCGCGAGTTTTGAATTCTCAATTTGATGATGTAACTTTGCGGTTGATAAATGAGTACATTGACGATGTCACACCAAGAAATCCATACGGAAAGGTCCTATCTAAACGACTTCCACAGGAAGTGGAACGAGTCGTGTATGAAGGAACGAGAGCGGGTAAAGTCGATGCACTTTTCTCACGAATATGCGAAAGCGCAGTCGGAGCGTCTCGCCGAAACAGCCCTTCTGAGCGACGAAGAATTGCTCAAGCGAAGAATGCAGCGCTCAAGAGATGGGCAATAGCCTCCGGGAACTGGTACACAGACCTTTCGAAATTCACCGATGACAAGAAGCCATTTGCGTCTGGAACTGATTCGGACGTCTTCATGTCGAAGGATGGCAAGAACGTAATCAAAGTATCCAAGGGAAAAACATCTGCAAAGAGATTCGCTCCGGATATAGACAATATCCCCTTGTTCAATTATCTCTTCCCCAACACGGGCTATGAGATTCTCGGCTACGGGGAATTCGATGGGAAATTTGCCCGCATCCTTAGGCAACCTTTTGTAGATTTCGCACCCGAAGGGAAGCTATCGACGGAAAAAGAGTCGCTTTCCCGTCCTGGCCGGGATGGGCTCCGGACGGCGTAGCCGCCCGCGGCTTCGTGAGCGGGAGGGGCCCGCAAGCGCAGCGCAGTGGGAGGGATAGCCCCGCAGGGGCGTACCGTCCGAAGCCCACCCGGCCGGGCACCGGAGCACGCAGGGGCGATGCAGTGGCGACGCGGGGCGACGCAGAGGCGACGCGCCGGGGGGAATACAAGAAACCGCCGCTGGAGATGTTCCAGTGGCGGTTTTGGTGCTCCCTTAGGGACTCGAACCCTAGACCCGCTGATTAAGAGTCAGCTGCTCTACCAACTGAGCTAAGGAAGCAGTTTCTCGTCAACTCTTTCGTGACCCGTTCGGGGCTCGAACCCGAGACCCCAACATTAAAAGTGTTGTGCTCTACCAACTGAGCTAACGAGTCTTTCCAACCTTACGGTTTACTACCTTTTCCGTTCGGGATTGCAAAGGTATCGCTTTCGGTGGAATTATCCAAATATTTTTTCAGTTTTTTTGCACATAATCCTTGATGCGCTGCTCCTCGGCAAGGGGGCAGACAAGCACTTTCCCGTCGCGCACCGCAACGATGTAGTCCTTCAGGCCCGACACCACCACCTTCTCCGAACCGTCCGCGTGGACGATGCAGTTCTCGCAACCGACCAGGCGGATGTCGCCGCCGATGATCTTGTTCCCGCAGCGCTCCGCATCCGCGCTGCCCGGGTCGGGGCGCGGGTCGTCGGCGGAGGCCGGGATGTGCGCCTTGACGGAGCTGTAGCTGCCCAGGTCGGACCAGCCGATGTCGCCGGCGACCACGTAGATGCAGTCGGACTTCTCCATCACGGCGTAGTCGATCGACACGCTCTCGCACTGCGGGAACAGGGCGGCGAGCGTCTCGCGCTCCCCTTCCGTCCCGAACGAAGCGGCGATCCGGTCCATCGTCTCCGACAGCGCCGGCGCGTACCGCTGCAGCTGGGAAAGGATCGTCCGGACGTTCCAGACGAAGATGCCGGCGTTCCAGACATGGTTCCCGTCGGCCAGGTAGGCCTCGGCCGTCGCCCGGTCCGGCTTCTCCTTGAACGCATCCACCTTCACCACCTGCTCGGGCAGGTTCTCCGACATCCGGATGTAACCGTAGCCGGTCTCGGGGCGCGAAGGCGTGATGCCCACGGTGACGATCGCCTCCCGATGCTCGGTGAAGTTGAGGGCGCGGCGGAGCATCAGGGCGAACCGCTGCACGTTGATGACCAGCGCGTCGGCGGGCGTCACGATGACGTTCGAATCCGGGTTCTTCGCGAAGATCTTCCGGCAGGCGTACGCGATGCAGGGCGCCGTGTTGCGCGCCACGGGCTCGGCGAGGATCTGTCCGGCCGGCAGGTCCGGCAGCTGATGGCGGACCACATCGACATACTTCTCGGAGGTCACCACCCAGAAATTCTCCTTGTTGCAGACCGGAAGCAGCCGCTCCACGGTGATCTGCAGCATCGTCTTGCCGATACCGAGCAGGTCGATGAACTGCTTGGGCATCTGCGGCGTGCTGACGGGCCAGAGGCGGCTCCCGACGCCGCCCGCCATGATGATTACATGCGTTTCCATATCCATTTCGCCGGCGAAACAATCCGCCGGGATGGTAAATATAGAGATTTTAATCTATCTTTGCAAAGATACGCGGACGGCGCAGACCACATCATATGGAAGAAAAAGACTACATCCTGCTACCGGAAGACCTGCAGAAAGCCATGAAGATCAATGGCTTACCCGGACGGCTGCTCTCCCGCGCCGCCTACCGGCTGCTGGACCTGCACCGGATCAACGCGATGCAGCGGAAACTCCGCGGCATCACCGGGCCGGATTTTGCCGACCGCGTGCTCGAAGAAGTGGGCGTCACCTACGACATCGCCCCGGAAGACCTGGAGCGCATCCCTGCGCAAGGCGGCTTCATCACCGTCTCGAACCATCCGTTCGGCAGCATCGACGGCCTGACCCTCTGCGCGACCATAGGCCGCCGCCGGCCCGACTACCGGGTCCTGACCACCTTCCTGCTGTCCCTGATTCCCGGCCTGAAAGACAGTTTCATGCCGGTGGACAACCTGACGAAAGGCGGCAGCAGCCGGAGCTTCACGGGCATCCGCATGGCCCTCGGGCACTTGGCGGACGGCGGGCCGATGGGCTTCTTCCCCGCCGGCGAAGTCTCCACCTGGCAGAAGAAGGGCAGGCGCGGCCGCCCCGACGGGAAGCGCGTCATCGAAGACCGGCCCTGGACGGACAACATCGCCAAGATGATCCGCGGGGCCGGCATGCCCGTCATCCCCATCTTCTTCGAAGGCACCAATTCGCGCTTCTTCCACCTGCTGGGCCTGATCCACCCGCGCCTGCGGACCGTCCGCCTGATCCACGAGATGCTGAACAAGAAAGGGACCTGCGTCAAGGCGCATTTCGGCGACGCCATCCCGCCGGAGACCATCGCCGCGATGGACGACCACACCCTTGCGAAATACCTCAGGGACAAGTGCTACGCGCTTGCGCCTGAAAACTGATAACCGACCTCTTTATGCGAAACATTTGGAAAAAAGCGCTTTCCTGCGGCGCGCTGATCGCAGGCGCCCTCCTGATGACGGGCTGCCTGGCAGGAAGATACATGTGCAGCTACGCCCTGCTCCCCGAAGAACACGGGAACGACCTCGACGGCGACCGCGCCAAGACGGAAGGGCGTTACCCCGGCATCCTCGCCTGGTACGACGGCCTGCATGAAAAAGGCGTCTTCCGCGACACGACGATGACCGGCGAGAACGGCTACCGCCTGCACGCCGTCTACGCCCCGGCCGACGGCCCCGCCGAAGGGACGGCCGTCGTCGTCCACGGATACACCGACAACCACGTCTGCTTCCTCAACCTCGTGCGGATGTACCGCGACTCGCTCCATTACAACGTGATGGTGCCCGACCTCCACTACCACGGGTATTCGGAGGGACGCGCCGTGCAGATGGGCTGGCTCGACCGCCTGGACGTCCGCCGCTGGGCGGAAATGGCGCACGACATCTGGAACGACGACTTCCTGGTGGTGCACGGCGTCTCGATGGGCGGAGCGACGACGATGATGCTCAGCGGCGAGGATCTGCCGCCCTACTTCCGCGCCTTCGTCGACGACTGCGGCTACTCTTCCGTATGGAACCAGTTCGCCCACAACCTGAAAGACTCCTTCCACCTGCCGCCCTTCCCCGTCCTGAACAGCGCCAGCATCGTATGCAAGCACCGCTACGGCTGGGGGTTCAAGGAAGCCTCCTCGCTCAAGCAGCTCGCCAAATGCGAGCGCCCGATGCTGTTCATCCACGGCGAGAACGACGACTTCGTGCCCACGGCCGACGTCTACAAGTGCTATGAGGCAAAGACCCGCGGATACAAGGAGATGTGGATCGCGCCCGGCTCCGAGCACGCCATGTCCTACAAGGACCATCCGGCGGAGTACACCGAGCATGTCCGCCAGTTCCTCGCAAAGGCCAAGAGCCTCTGAGACAAATAGATATGCGGAAGTACATCTTCCTTCTCATCTGCTTTTCCCTGCCGCTGGGGGCGGCCGCGGCGACAGCGGGAGACGTCCCTGAAAAACAAGTCAAGCAAGGCTGGTCGCTCAGCGCCCTACCCTGTGCGTCGTACTCCACGGAACTCGGCTTCCAGTACGGCGCCTTCGGCGACGTCTACCACTACGGGGACGGCGATACCTATCCGGACCCGCTCCACAAGTTCAGCTGGGAGGCCTCGCACTACACGCAGGGACGCACGCGCTTTCACCTGGCCTACGACTCGAAGTACCTGATTCCGAAGATGCGCGTGAGCCTCTCCGCCACGTATGTCGATGACCCGCTCTACAGCCTGTACGGATACAACGGGGCCGCATCCGTGTACGATGAGGCCCATCCCGAGCACTACTACATGAACCGCGACATGACCCGTCTCCTGGCCGACTTCCAGGGTGAGATCGCGCCCGGCCTGCACTGGGTGGGCGGCGCCAGCTTCTGGAACTTCAGGACCGGGACGGTCAAGGAGAAATTCGGATACGACCCCGCCGCCACCCTGTACGCCGCCTACCGGGCTTCCGGGCTGATCGAAGAGAACGAAGCCGGGGGCGGCAAGCGGCTCGAAGTGAAGGGCGGACTCGTCTACGACACCCGCGACATCGAAGCCGCGCCGAACAAGGGCATCTGGGCGGAAGTCTACCTGAACGTCTCGCCTGACTTGGGCGACTCCTACAAGTACGCCAAGTTGAGCGCGCACTGGCGGCAGTACCTGCGCATTCCGCTGGGATGGATCAAGGCCGGCGACCCGGTCTTCGCCTGCCACCTCGCCTGCCAGGGCACCGTCTCCGGCGAAGCGCCGTACTACATGCAGCAGAACATCAACTTCCTGGTCCTCCGCCAGATGATCTCCGAAGGGCTCGGCAGCAACAACACCATCCGCGGCACCTATACCAACCGGATGATCGGGGACGCCTACGCCTGGGCGAACGCCGAGCTCCGTATCAAACTGGTGCGTTTCAAGCTGTTCCGGCAGTTCTTCTACATCGCGACGAACCCGTTCTTCGACTGTGGCGCCATCGTGCAGCCCTACCGGGCCGAACGGATGGCCGCATCGGCGCAGACGATCGCGTCGGCGAAGGCCGCGGGCTACTCCGACGCGCTGCGCTTCGTCAAGGACAAGTCGCGCGCGTTCATCTGCACCGCCGGCCTGGGCATGAAGCTCGCCTGGAACGAAAACTTCATCCTCTCCGCGGAGGTGGCGCACAATGGCAATGAAGGGATGGGCGGACCGCTCTGGATCTCGCTCGGCACAAACTACTGCTTCTAGACGTCGAACGACTCGTCGATCGCCTTCGTGCGGCCGATCACGTCGGTGAGCATCAGCATGTTGGACGCGACTTCGCGGACCGTCCGCCAGGCGCCGCCCTCGCCGAGGGCGTACCAGGTCTTGTCGCTGTCTTCGATGCCGTCGACGAAATCGACCTGCGGGAAGCGGTCCTGCAGGCTGCGCCGGAAGACTTCCGTGTAGCGGCGGCACAGCAGGCCGACCTCCTCCTCGAGGCTCCGCTTCGTCTCCTCCTCCTGCAGGCGCGCGTAGGCGACTTTCAGGGCGTCGTACTCCGCGCCCCGGAGGATCTCCGTGCGCGTGTCCGTCGCGTTGAGCACCCAGCAGTGGTCGATGTCGCGCAGGTCGCGCTCCAGTTCGCCGGTGATGTCGTGCAGCAGGGAGAACTTCACGCCCGAGAAGAGGATCCGGTCGTTGCCGTCGAAGGCGAACTTGATGCGGCTGAAGTCGATGCCGACGGAGACTTTATAGTAGTACTTCTTGAGATACAGGATCTTGCGCACGCCGCTTTCCTTCAGTCCGACGGCAGCGAGCAGCTTCCCGACGGGGCCGGTTTCGGGCAGAAGGTCCTTGAAGCGGGTGTCGGTGAGCAGAGACGGCAGTTCCTCCTCCTTCACCACATACCCCTTCTTGGCGTATTCCATCTGCTCCAGCTTGAAGGTGAAGTTGACGTCGCCCGGAGCGGCGTCCGTCTGCATGCGCGTGTCGAGCCGGCTTTCGAGGTCGCGATTGCGGTCTTCCAGCTGCGCCACCTGGTCGCGCAGGGCCCGTTCCTCCTCCACCTTGGCCAGCAGTTCTTCCTGCCGCTTCTCGAGCATGCCCTGGAGCAGCCGCGAAGCGGGCCGGAAGGCCAGGAAGGCGAGCAGGACGGTGACGCCGTTGGAGAGGACGACGGCCAGCGGGGCCATCAGGCGCGGGAACATCGCGAAGAAAGCCACGTTGACGACGATGAGCAGGGCGCACATGGCCACAGCCAGGGTGCTGACCGTCACATCCCTCGGGTCCAGCACCTCACGTATGCGTTTTTTGAAGAACAATCCGAACATGCCGATATCTTTGTACGGAAACAAAGATACACTTTTTATTTTTATCTTTGTAAGAGAGCCCCGAGCCGATGGAATCCCGTACGTACATAGCGATCGACCTGAAGTCGTTCTACGCCTCCGTGGAGTGCGTGGACCGCGGCCTGGACGCCCTGCGGACCAACCTCGTCGTGGCCGACGCCTCCCGGACCGAGAAGACCATCTGCCTGGCGGTCTCCCCTTCCCTGAAATCGTACGGCATCCCCGGCCGGGCCCGCCTGTTCGAGGTGGTGCAGCGGGTCGAGGAGATCAACGCGGGCCGGATGCGCCGGGCCCCGGGCGGACGGTTCCGGGATGTGTCCACCGACAATCCGACCGTCGAGGCCGACCCTTCCCTCGCCCTGGGCTACATGGTCGCCCCGCCGCGGATGGCCCACTACATGGAAGTCAGCAGCCGGATCTACGGCATCTACCTCAAATACATCGCCCCGGAGGACATCCACGTCTATTCGATCGACGAGGTGTTCATCGATGTCACCGCCTACCTGGAGAGCTACGGCGAAACGGCGCACGGGCTGGCGATGCGGATGATCCGCGACGTCCTGAAGACCACCGGTATCACGGCGACGGCCGGCATCGGGCCGAACATGTACCTGGCGAAGATCGCCATGGACATCGAGGCGAAGCACGCCGCTCCCGACCGGGACGGCGTCCGCATCGCGGAACTCGATGAACGGAGCTACCGGCAGAAATACTGGAGCCACCGCCCGCTGACCGACTTCTGGCGCGTGGGACGCGGCATCGCAGCCCGGCTCGAAGCCGCCGGCCTGTTCACGATGGGCGACATCGCCCGCTGCTCGGTGGGCAAGCCCTACGAGCGCTTCAACGAGGAACTGCTGTACCGCCTGTTCGGGGTGAATGCCGAACTGCTCATCGACCACGCGTGGGGCTGGGAGCCCTGCACGATCGCCGACATCAAGGCCTACCGGCCGCAGGGCAGCAGCCTCAGCAGCGGCCAGGTCCTCCAGGAGCCCTACCCGTTCGCCAAGGCCCGGCTCGTCGCGCTGGAGATGGCGGATTCCCTGGTGCTGGACCTTGTGGAAAAGAACCTCGTGACGGACCAGATCGTGCTGAGCATCGGCTACGACATTTCCAACGTCTCCGGCGGAAAGAAAGCCCTCTGGCAGGGGAAGACCGAGACGGACTACTACGGGCGCACTGTCCCGAAACCCGCCCACGGTTCCATCAACCTCGACGGTTTCACATCCTCTACCGAATTGA
>JAEEGL015334983.1_pt1 | contig 12051 bp, 9 predicted proteins | sample 9134231 | NCBI WGS metagenome assembly JAEEGL01 (sample SAMN16246548, study PRJNA631951) | gut metagenome | biome: gut microbiome; feature: rumen; material: fiber-attached | host: Bos | place: Iran: Karaj | collected 2018-10
AGGCTTCATTTTCAATATGAGCGTAGGCTACAATCTTGAAGGTGTTTTGAAACCTAATGTTCAAGAATTCCTTGATAAAATGGCTAATTCAGAACAGTATCTCAAAGAAAAGCTTATGGCTGTTAAGAAATATTATCCACAAATTGATGAAATCGATATTCCAGCTAAGCTTTCTGATAATATCACTCTTTCTACAATGCATGGTTGTCCTCCTGATGAAATCGAAAAGATTGCTATGTATCTTGTAAAAGAACGTGGATACAATACAACTATTAAGTTGAATCCAACTCTTCTTGGTCCAGCTCAGCTTCGCCACATTTTGAATGATGTTTGTGGTTTTGATACAAATGTTCCTGATGAAGCCTTCGGTCATGACCTCAAATATCCTGATGGCGTTGAAATTTTGAAGAATATGACTAAGGCTGCTGCTGAAAAAGGCGTTGCTTTTGGTATTAAGCTTACTAACACTCTTGAAAGCTGCAACCATAAGACTATTTTCCCAGAAAAAGAAAAATTCATGTATATGAGCGGCCGTGCTTTGCATCCAATCAGCATTAATCTTGCTGCTAAGTTGCAGAACGAATTCAACGGTCAGCTTGATATTACATTCAGCGCTGGTGCAAATTGCGATAATATGCATCAGATTCTTGCCTGTGGTATTAAGCCAGTAACCGCTTCTTCTGATATTTTGAAACCAGGCGGATATGCTCGCCAGATTCAGACTCTTGAAAACGTTGCAAAGGCTATGCGTGCTGCTGGTGCTTCTAATATTGATGAATATATCGTTAAGTATGCTGATGCTGGAACTAACGATGTTAAGGAAGCTGCTCTAATCAATCTTCGCAGATATGCTGGTGCTGCTCCTGCTAATCCAGCTTACCACAAAGATTCTAAGACTGGCGATTCTGTAAAGACTGGTCGCAAGCTTACTACTTTTGACTGCGTTAAGGCTCCATGTCTTACTACTTGTCCAGTAGAACAGGATATTCCAGATTATATGTATTACACTTCAAAGGGTGACTATAAGAAAGCTTATGAAGTCATCATGAAGAACAACCCAATGCCAAATGTTCTTGGTATGATCTGTGATCATCAGTGCCAGCACAAGTGCACTCGTATGAATTATGACAGTTCAGTTCTTATTAGAGAAATCAAACGCTTTATCGCTGCTAAGAATGAAAACCGCCCAGCTTTACAGCCTGGTCAGGATAACGGCAAGAAAGTTGCAATCATTGGTGCTGGTCCATCAGGCCTTGCTGCAGCTTACTTCTTAAGACTTGAAGGCTTTGGTGTTGATGTATTTGAAACTAAGGCTTTTGCTGGTGGTATGATTTCTGATGCCATTCCAGCTTTCAGACTTACTGATGAAGCAATTCGCAAAGATGTTGATTTTATCGCTGGTCTTGGTGCAAACATTCACTACAACGAAAAGATTGATGCTAACCGCTTTGAAGAAATCAGAAATTCTTACAACTATGTTTATGTAGCTGTTGGTGCTCAAACAGCTAAGAAGATGGGTGTTCCTGGTGAAGACGCTCAGGGCGTTCTTGATCAGCTCACTTTCTTGTCTGATGTAAGACGTGGTAAAGAAGTTAACTTAGGCGAAAGAGTAGTTGTTATCGGTGGTGGTAACTCTGCTATGGACGCTGCTAGAACTGCTCTAAGACTTGGCAATGGCACAAAAGTAACTCTTGCTTATAGAAGAACCAAAGCTGAAATGCCTGCTGACCCAGACGAAGTTGTAGCTCTTGCCGAAGAAGGCGTTGAAATTCTTGAACTCCATGCTCCTGTTGAAGTTGTAGTAAATGATGGCAAAGTCACTGCTATGAGACTTCAGAAGATGAAACTTGGTGAAAAGGGTGCTGATGGCCGCCGCAAACCAGTTGCAATCGAAGGCGCTATAGTTGATGTTCCATGCACTTCTATCATCAGTGCTATCGGTCAGGGCGTTAAAGTTGATTTTGTAGATTCCGCAATTCTCAGAGCTAACCCAGTAACTGGCGAAACTTCATTAGAAAATGTTTTTGCTGGCGGTGACGTTTCTAGAGGTGCTGCTACTGTTGTTAAGGCTTGTGGTGACGGCCGCATCGCTGCTATGAATATAGTTGCTAAGGCTGGTCAGGAATTCGGTATTAAGCCTATGAAGGTTGACAAAGGCTTGTCTGCTGCTGAACGCATGAAAAGAAGCGCAACCAAGGTTAAAGGTTTGAGAATACCAGAAATTCCGGTTAAAGAACGCTGTGGCTTGAACAAAGTTGTAATTCGTGAACTTACAGATGAAGAAGCAAAAGCTGAAGCTGGCCGCTGCTTGTTCTGTAATGATGTTTGCAATGTCTGCGTAAGCGTATGTCCAAACCGTGCTAACCGCTCTTACACTATTAAGACTGGTGATTATCCAATCTACAAGAGCAAAAACAAGATGGGTACTTTGGTTCTTGAAAAAGAAGGAACCTTAAGACTTACTCAACCAAATCAGGTTCTCAATATTGGCGATTTCTGTAACGAATGTGCAAACTGCACTATGTTCTGTCCATCTGCTGGTGACCCATACAAGCAGAAACCAAAATTCTATTTGACCGAAGAAAGCTTCAAGGCTGAAGAAAACGGTTATAGAATTTCTGGAAATGTTCTTCGTGAAAGAGTTAAAGGCAGAGAATACAGTATTGAAGAAAAGGACGACTGCTTGTTCTTCAGTGGCAACCATATGGAAGCTAGAATTAACAAAGAAAACTTCGCAGTAATGGATGCTATGCCAAAGAATGGCGGCGCTCAGAGCTATTCTTTCGAAAATGCTATCAAGATGGCTATTCTTTACATGGCAGTAAAAGATCAGGCTTTCAATTTCTAAGCTAAGTAACTAACAAAAAAGGCTCACTTTATGTGAGCCTTTTTTGTTCTTAAAATTTGTGTTATTAAATATAATATGAGGAATTAAACTCAAATCAAACGAATAGAGAATATATTTGAACTTTTTATGTTAATATAATAATGGCTAATAGAGGAAGCGTAAAAAGGCATACAAGAGTGGGCCTTTTTTTATATATTTATGGAAAAACTAATATTAAAGAAAAGTGAAATAGCAAAGATTTTAATAATTTTTTTTATGTTGATTACTATCCATGATCTTTTTTTTGCTATAAAAGCTGAATTAAGAAAAGAAAGACTGGATACTTTTAATTTAAATAAAATTGGAAATAAAAAGACTATTTTAGAGTTAAAGACTAGCTCTGATCTAGGTTGGTTTAATTTAAGTAAATCTCCACGTGAATACAAAAATGGGTTAGATATTGTTTTTATTTGTTTCCAATATATGCTTGTTCCTGCTATTCTAGAAAATAATGGATATAATAAAAAAATAATTTGTTATTATACTTCTTCTGATCAACTAATTGATTTTTGCCAAAAGGGAAAGAAATATAAACTTATAGAAAAAGATATTTTCGACTATTTTGCTTTATTGGAAAGAATAGATTAATGTTATTTCTTATTAGAGTTTTCATTGCTTTTTTAACTGCTTATTTCTTTGGCAGAATCATATATTGTAGTTTTTGTAATCCTAAAGAAAAGCATAATATTATATCAAAGATGCATAGCTTTTTTTTAGGATTAGGTTTCACTAGCATTTTCTTTTGGTTTTTTACAATTGCGGCAAATGGTTACAACTCTAGTTACTATATTATAGAAATACTTCTTGTGGTTGTAATTTATCTTTATAAATGTGTTAACAAGAAAAAAAGATTAATTTCTTTGCATATAGTTAACTATTCTGGAAGTATTAATGTTCCCCAAAAGAAGAGATTGCTTATTAATTATTTGGTTGTGATTCTGTTTTGTTTCATTGCCCTTCTTTGTTATGTTAATTGTTTTAGGTATCCAGACGGTAGATGGGATGCTATGGCAATGTGGAGTTTCAGAGCAAAGTTTTTGGCACTAGGTAATGAAGAATGGAATCGAATGTATTTTGATGCTTTTGATTATTCCCATCGTGATTATCCGCTTTTCTTACCTTGTATAATAGCTAGATGTTATATTTATATGGGTAAAATTGATTCAAGCATACCCTTATTTTTTTCCTGGTTTTTCACTTTTATTAGTTTTATCTTAGTATATTTATATCTTTATAGATTAAAAAATAAATACTATTCTGTTTTGGCGGTATGCACTCTTGCTTATTCTCCGCAGTTTATTCATTTTGGAAGTATGCAATACGCTGATGTGCCCTTAGCTGTGTTTATTCTTATTTCTCTGTATGAATTTATTGTGTGGAATATGAGAAATAGTAAAAATCAGCCATGGATTGGAATGCTATTTGCTGCTCTGTGTTTTTGGATAAAAAACGAAGGGATTCCATGGTTTATCTGTTATAGCTTATTAATCTTTTATTGCCTTTATAAGAAAGAGAAGAATTTGATTTCATCAATAAAGTATTTTTTTAAATTAATTATATTGGTATTGCCAGTTTTTATATCTGTCTTATTTGTAAGATATTTTGCAAATAGTGAGAATGATTTGGTATTTGGTATTTGTGGTAGGTTGAACCAATTATTTGATTTTGAAAGATATGAAATGATAATGCCTTTTGTTGGAAAGTTTTTTCAACAGCATTATTGGATACTTATTATCCTTGTTTACTTATTGGCTAGTTTTATAGATAAAAGATATGAAAAGTTTAAATACCTGTTGTTTGTGATATTGTTTATGTATTTGGTATTTATTTTTGTTTATTTAATAACTCCGCACGATTTGAAATGGCACCTCGATATGTCATTCTTTCGAATAACTATTATCTATTTGCCCTCTCTTATTTTTCTAGGTTGTTTGCTTTTTGGATTAAAAATAACCCATAAGTAGGTTTCTATTTGGAAAATATAAGATATAAGAGATAAAAGAAAAGCCAAATCAAGCTACTTTACAAAGAGTAATTTTGTCGATTTCTTCTTTTAATGACCGCTTTATGTTTCTTATATCTATTTCAGACTGAATATCTAAAAAATATCTTTCAGAAACTCCAAAATACTTTGATAAACGCAAAGAAGTATCTGGAGTTATCTTTCTTCTCCCATGAATGATATCTTGTATTCTAGACACGGGTACTTTTATGTCTTTCGCCAATCTATAACAGGAAATTTTTAATGGAATTAGAAATTCTTCAGAAAGGATTTCTCCAACGTTTGGCACTTCTATTGTATTCTTAGATTTTATCATGTTTTTATTATACTTATATCGTGAGTATAAAGCAATTTGATATTTATTGCCTTTGGGAATTGATATTGTTATTATAAAACTATATTTATACAAATAATAAGTTATTAGGAAAAATATTGCTATGATATTTGATTTTATTAAGAATTTAATTTTTAAAGAAAATAAAGAAATTGATTTTTATAATCCTTTAGATCTGGAATATTTTTTCAAACCTCTTAATAGAAGAGGAAAATATAATTATGGTTTAATAGCTTGTTTTAATAGTTTAGATGATAATACAAAAAAATTTTTAAAAAAGTATACAGATGAAGCCAACTCAAATGGGGTTATAAGCAGAGATTATCTAGATACTATTCCTCAAAATAAAGAGTTGATGAAACAAATGGACAAATTAATGGATGAATCAGAAGATTATAGTTATGGTTCTTTTTTATATAGAATTGTTCCTGGCTATGATTTAGAAGAAATACTTAGTTATGCTTCTAGAATGTTGAATTATTTTTCAGATGAATATCGTAATTTTAAAAGACCAGGTGATTTTAATATATATATGAATGAATGTTGGTATATTGTTGGACAATTTCTCCATAAATATTATAAAATTCTTCAACTTATACCAAAAGCAAAAAAGAACAGGTATCCATTAAAGTTTTTATATTATGGATGCCCTACAAATTCAGCTTTCTTATTCTTTTATATTCTTGTTAAAAATTATTGTGATGTGGTTGTTGTTTCTCCAAGTGTTTATGATTACAAAAAAGTCGCTTATCCTTTTATACATAAGTGGTTAGAATATAATTTACCTATAGGCTGCTTTGAGAGCAGGTAGTTGTTTATTTTATAGTTTAATCTAGGTTCATAACTTAAAAATTTCCATAAATAAAAGCAGTATTGCCAACATAAGCTAGAATTATAGTCAGACCGCAAAGAACAAAAAATATAGTCTGACCTTTAATAGTAGTCAAATTCTGTATCGGAATGCCACAATAGTTATTATTGTTTTGGGAAATTTTATTATGAGCAAAGGACACTATAACGAGTAATATTAGTCCAAACATAGACCAGGTGTAAGGTTGAAAAATACCAGTTTGCATTTTGGCTATTCCATTTATCACTTCTGCTGCATTATTGAAACTTGTTGCTCTGAAAAATATCCAACTGAAAGCTACAAAGAAATAGGTAGAAACGATAGAAATAATGCTCCAAGCGAAATTTGTGGCTTTCTTATCTCCTAATTTTATCTCTTTCCATTGCATAAATAATTTATGGGTAATCAGTGCAAAACCATGCATTGCTCCCCAAACTACGAATGTCCAAGCCGCACCATGCCATAAACCACCGAGAAGCATAGTAAGAAATAGATTAAAGTAAGTTCTGATTTTTCCTTTTTTGTTCCCTCCTAATGAATAATAAAGATATTCCTGTAACCAGCTGGAAAGACTGATATGCCATCTTTTCCAAAATTCTGTAACGTTCTTGGAAAGATAAGGGTAGTTGAAATTGGCTGGAAAATCGAAGCCAAAAATCTTAGAAACACCAATAGCCATATCTGAATAGCCTGAAAAATCAAAGTAAATTTGTAGCGAGTAGCTTATTACACCCCAAAGTAAAGTAATACCATTGAAAGCTACTGGTGCGTAAAATATATCGTCTACGAAAACACCGATTCTGTCTGCGAGAACCATTTTCTTAAATAAGCCTACAACAAAAAGTTGTATGCCTATTTCGAAGTTAAACCATTTTAAATTGTTAATGCTAGCAATTTGCTTAAAAAAAAGGTCTGCTCTAATTATCGGTCCGGCAAGAAGTTTAGGGAAAAAACCGATAAAAAGCAGAACTTCTAATATAGACTTGTTAGCATGGTATTGCTTCCTATAAATATCAATAATATAACTTATTGCAGAAAAGATATAGAATGAGATGCCTAATGGAAGTATTATTTTAACATTAGTTCCATTTCCAATAAGCCATTTTATCGAATCTACAAAGAAATTATAATATTTAAAGATTCCTAATATTAAAAGCAGAATAGTAACTGTTGAATTTGCAATTAAGCTACTTTTTGATTCGTATTTTTCAGTTCCTAAAGCAGAAAAATAACTAATCAAACTGACAATAAATAAAATTACTGCATAATAAATGTTTATACAGCCAATAAAGCCATAACTAGCAATTATTAATTCTATGTATAATATTTCTTTTCTATGTTTTGAATTTTTAAGTATGACTGTAGAAAGCCAATAAATAGATATTACTACAAAAAGAAAAGGAATAAAGAAAAAGTTATTTAGAGCCATAATTATTCTCTTCCAACTTAGTAATTTCATACGCTAAACGTTTTGCAATGACTTCATGACCGTATTTGTTTAAGTGCCCTGAGCCAATAGCAGTATTTATAAATCCGTAAGGAAGAATATGTTTTGTATTATAAAGTTCCTGTAATTCGTTATCTGTATCTATAAAAAATATATTATTGTTTTTACAAGCATTTTCAAACGCTTCTAGAGCCCATTTATCTGTATTGTTTTTTATGCTTCCATCTGATTGTAATGTGTAGTTTGGGTGATAGAAAATAATAATAGGAAGATTATCCGGAACTGAATTTCTAGCAAAGGCAAGAAAATTATTCAATGTTTCTGAATATTCTTTTTTATCTAGTGAATTATTAAATTTATTTGAAATAGAGTTTTTTATAAAGGTATTATAAGATTTTTCTTTCCAAAGATTTATTTGGCTATATATTCTTTTCCATAACGTTTTTAATAATTTCCCGAATGTTTTCATTAGAGGAATATATTTTTTCAAAATATAATCTATTTTTTTCTCTTTTTTTGTTTTTATATTAGAATTAAAACTTTTTAATTCCTCTTGATTATAAGTTATTCCACCTGTTTCACCAGTTTCTAATATTATATATTTTTTAGGTTTATACAAATAATATACCTTAGATAAGTCAGTTACATTTCGAGGTAAAAAATGTCCTAAGGTTCCAATATTATAAGTGTAGTAATTTTTTAATAAAGAATTAAGCAAATAACCTATATTTTCATTACTTCCAACCTGATATGCTTCAACTTGAGAACTGCCTACTAAAAGAATATCTATTTCATCTTTTTTCTTAGGGAAAAAATTGTTATATCCGTTTTTGTCTAAATTAAACCAAACAAAACCTTCTTCCATATTATGAACAAACTGCTTAGGATACCAATTATTATCCTTTGTTCTTGTAAGGTTTTCTTCTCCTAAGGAAAGCCAATATCTATAAAAATATATAAATGTAGACAATAAAAGAATAGATATAATTATCGAAATCAAAGTATTACAAATTATTTTTCCCCTATCTAAATTAATTACTTTACTTTTTTCAGAATTATTCTTAGATAGTATTATATAAAATATTTTTTTTATTATTATAAAAATATCTGGTAGCCAATAGAAAAATACTACTAGAGGCAAGAATAAAAATAAAAATGTTGTGTTTGAAAATACCATTATCTCTCCAATTTTATTAAAACATTATGAATTATTTAAATATGAACATGTTTTCCATGTGCTTAGGATCTCTGTCCCAATTAAAACGGTCTGTTGCATAAGCAAGGATTACTAAGTCTGGTTTTAAATCTAGGATATATTTCTCAACACTATATTTATTTTCCCATCTAATATCTATATGAGTGATTTCTTTGGTTACAGTTGATAAAAATGGAATTACAGGTATGGAAAAAGAATCGGCAATTATAAAAACTTTATATTTTGCTTTGGGTGATGTATTAACTATACAACTTGGACTGCTATAGGTATTGTAGGCATCTCCTTCATAAAGATTTTCATAAAAGAGTTTTGAGTAATCTAAGACAACATCAGAATAATTCCCTATTTTTATTTCTGTTTTATCTAGTCCACTAGTTTCATAATTTGTTGGGAAATTTGGTTCGATGATTGTAATGTCATCTGGTTTAGCAAGAGCCAAAGTAACTTTTCTTCCATGTGAGCCTAAATATCTATTTGGATAAGTAGTAAATTTAAAGTTGTCCTTAGTTAAAATACTAGTTTCAAAAGACATTTTTAAATTAGTGTTAAGATATCTTATAATCTCGCTTGTAGCCCAAAATGCAGTTTCAGGTATCCAATGATGGTCTGCTTTGAAAAAAAGGGATATATGTTCTTTAAATTGCTTGTTAGCATTTTCACGCAAATCTAAAATATTTACGTTATTATTCTTTAAAACGTTTAAATAAGTATCTACATTGTAGTTACTGTAATCAACAATACCTGGTGGAAAATCTGGATTAAATTTTGAGAATTTAGATGGGTAAGTAACAGAACAAAATTTGATACCAGCTTTGTTTAAATCTTTACTAAATTCAACTACTCGTTTCGCTTCTTCTTCAAAATTTTGCTTTCTGTTAATTGTGAAGGCAAAATATTCATCTTTAAGACAAACTAGTGAATCTAGACTTAAGAAAGATTTTCTAGCACCTGTAATTTTTCTATTAAATGTTATTATTGGTATTCTAAATGGGAAATGAATTTTAACCATATCGTCAAGATGATTAAAATCCAATTTAATTCTATAAAAACGTTTATATATTTTATTTATGAAATTATTATATACACTCTCTTTTTTGATTCCTTCTAATGGATATTTCTTTGCAAAGTCTATTTTTTCTTTATTAAGTATTTTTACTTTAATATTTTTGTGCGAAGAAGTTTCTTGGCTAAAAGTGGTATTCCCTTTGTTTCTATTCTTTTTAGATTCACGATAATTAATTTGTATTCCGACAGCTATTCCAAATATTATTAGTAGGAAAATATAAGTTATTATTTTATTGTTTTTCATAAATTGTGTTCTCAAAAATTGAAATATATAAATGGGTTGTAACTATCACAAACTATAAAAGTTATTGTTAGTAAGAATAAGAGAAGTAAGAGTGAACTGTAAGTTAATTGCTGCCACATTTTCCCATTTTTTAATTTTTCAATGGAATTAAATGGGAAAATGAATATAAGACCTAAGACAATATATTTCCAACTATCATAGAGATGTAATTCTATCTGTTCAGAATATAATGAACTAACGCTGATTCCAAACATAGCTTTAATATATTGAGAAGCAAAAGATATAGAATTGGCTCTAAACAAGACCCAAGCGAGAATCACAAAAAACATAGTATAGATATGACCCCACCATGTTTTTTTCTTATCTAATCCTGTTTGTTTTTCAATCACAAGTAAAACGAAATAGAACAATCCCCAAGATATAAAAGTCCAGTTTGCACCGTGCCAAATTCCGGTTAATAGCCATACTATAAACAAATTAAAAATATGGCGAGCTTTTGAATCAACTCTGCTACCACCTAATGGGAAGTAGACATAATCTCTAAACCAACTGCTTAAAGAGATATGCCATCTCCTCCAGAAATCTGTTATGGAACTAGCCAGATATGGGTAATTGAAGTTTTCCAAGAAATGGAAACCGAACATTCTTCCTAAGCCAATCGCCATATCAGAATAACCTGAAAAATCAAAGTAGATCTGCAATGTATAGGCTATTGCTCCTAGCCAAGCAAAAGCTGTCGAAAGCTCATTTGTTGGGGTTTCGAAAGCGGCATCAGCAACTAAAGCAACATTGTTTGCAATAATTACTTTCTTAGCAAGGCCTTGAATGAATCTTACGGTACCTTCGCCAAAGTCGTCATAATTTTCGTTACGGTTTTCTATTTCTTTGGCTATTGTTTCATATCTTACAATTGGACCAGCAATAAGTTGTGGAAAGAATGAAATATAAAGGCCTAAGTTAAAGAGATTTTTCTGAACTTCTACTTTCTTTTTATAAACATCGATCACATAAGACATAGCTTGAAATGTGAAAAATGAAATACCAATCGGCAAAGCAATCTTAATACTGCTGAAATCTTTGTTTATAAGCCAACCAATGTTGTTCAAGGTAAAACAAAGATATTTGAAAACAAATAATATACCTAGATTAAAAGCAACAGAAAGCCAAAGAAATAGCTTTTCTTTGTTTCTGAATTTGTCTATTAATCTGCCAAAAGAATAGTTAACTATTATAGATAAAATCATTATTAGAACAAAGGCAGGTTCGCCCCATGTGTAGAAGAGGATGGAAAAGGTGAGTAAAACGAGATTTTTATATGTTCTTACTGGATATGATTGTTGCGGGGGGTGATTATCATTAACAACCCCTTCTAATTCATTATTTATAACCATTGTTTTCCATTTGTTTGCTTTGTGTGTATAAACAAAAAACAACAGGTGGAAAATTCTGATTGATTATGTTATGATGTACATAACAAAACAGAAGTGGCTCCACTTGTGTTTTGCAAGGTATTCCGCAACTTACCGCCAAGTAGACTTGCGGAGTACCGCTTAATGATTCAGTTTTCTCGTCGAATATCACTAATAGCCCCATTTGGATTAATAATCTGAATGAGGCTATTGTTCTATAAGACTAATCTAAAATAACGTTAAAATATTAAAAAGTCAACTTTAACAGTCTAATGCTATGAACTATTTTCAAAAAAAGTTAAAGCTTATAATGCAAACAAAGAATTTAAAGCAAAAAGATCTTGCAGAAATGACTGGATTGGCACAGACTACCATTTCAAGTTGGCTTACAAAAGATGCTGTTCCAAAAGTTTCTAGTGTAGAACCCTTAGCCAAGGCATTAGGCTTAACCGTTGGCGACTTAATCGGCGATTTTGGGCAAAACCAGGAATTGTTAGAAGAAGATAAAAGGTTTATTGCCTTGCCATTGAAGAGAAAAAGGCTATTGCTAAGAATTCTTGATGCGGTAGAAGAAGAATGAGCCAAGCGAAGCTTGGC
>JAEEGL011132784.1_pt1 | contig 12050 bp, 11 predicted proteins | sample 9134231 | NCBI WGS metagenome assembly JAEEGL01 (sample SAMN16246548, study PRJNA631951) | gut metagenome | biome: gut microbiome; feature: rumen; material: fiber-attached | host: Bos | place: Iran: Karaj | collected 2018-10
CAAAGTCCGCATACCACTTTCCAAGGAGGCAGTTTCCATTTTGAGGCAAATCCGGAAGAAGGGTGCAGTCTTCCCTACCCTTTCTCCGTATATCCTCAATCACAAAGTCCCGCTTCTGATAGAGGCGGCCGGAATCGACAAACATATCACCTTCCACTGCTTCAGGCATACTTTCGCTATGCAGTTGCTGGACAAAGGTGTCGATATCCCGACTATTGCCTTCTTCCTGGGACATAAGTTCCTGGGCAGTTCCCTGACCTACCTTCATTGCACAAAGGAGCATCTTGAAGAGGTCATTGCGAAGCTGGAGAGATGATGTCTCGATCCATAATAATAGAAAACTGTCGCCGTCTCATCCTGAGAAAGCGGCAGTTCATTTTGTCATGCACGGACCAGCTCGCCTCACTAGTTACCCTGAGGGCAAAGCCGAAGGGTCTACTTGATAAGTCCTTTCTTTCTGAACGTCACATCACCTTCAATCAGATTCTGCCCCTCCACATTCACCCCTCGCGCTGCAGCACTAACTTGTACTTAATGCACTCCTTGACGTGGTAATGCGCTGCAGGCGTATAATCGGATGTATAGTCATGATCGGAATCATAGAGGTACAGTTCCGGAGTGAAACTGCTAACGCCAGAATAGCCGTTCTATATGTTTCGCCTCTGAATCCCCGGCAAACACATCGGAGACATGGATGCTTAAAACCCACGAATACGGATCCTCGTTACCAGTTATATATTTCCAGATTAACTGTTCCGCATCTTGAACCCCATCCGGATACACCTTCTCCCAATCTCCTTCCAGATCACTCACCAGGTCAAACTCAGGAACAATCTTCTCACACCCGCACAGCCCCGCAACCAGGAGCACCACGAATAAATCATTCAAAAAACTTCTTCAAATCGCACAATTATTCTATAATTAGATATTCTATAATTAGAACACAAATAACCAGTGATTCATGCTTTTGCACAGACCTTTACAATTCAAACAAATCCCAGCGGCAATTCCCTAGGTCCTAGGTGCGTAATCGTATAACATATGTGGATTCCCGGATGAGTTCATGCTGCTACCCCTATCTACTTTTCTACAAGCGAAATATTACATCCGCATTTTTAACTCACAAAAGGTCGCAGAGCCACTTCAATCCAAAGCCTCTCGCTGCTGGTTTACACGATTATTATACGGATTTATGTGACCTACCATCTCTGTCCCATATTTAATGTGGCAATTGTATCTTTTTTGTAAGAACTCAATAGTCATTTTTACGCTTATCTCTTTTTATTATTATATACGAGTCATGAATTATTGATGGATGTGGCCTTATGTGAAAAGCCACATAATTAATAATAAAAAGACAAATCTCGCATAATACTAGCAGAATAATGGGAAAAACGATATTAAAATATCATATTTTGGTAAACAAATATGTAATTTATGCTTTCTTTCAGATAAAATGAGTATCTTTAAAGCATAATAACAGAGAATCCATTATGGACAAAGATATCAATCGCATAAAAGTGGTTCTTGCGGAAAAAAAAAGAACCAATAAATGGCTGGCTGAGCAATTGGGCTGCGCACCCACTACAGTATCTAAATGGTGTACCAATGACTGCCAGCCAAGTCTTGAAACCCTTCTTCAGATAGCTAACCATTTAGGAGTAAAGGCGCAGGACTTGTTGAAAGATAATACATACAGTCAATCGTAATATGGCTTTTATTAGTTTTGACAATATAGAAGATAGCCATGAGTGGGCATTCGAAAATGTTCGCTCTATAGAGCAGTGGACGCATGGCTATCATCGTTATCCTGCCAAATTCCTGCCAAATGTCGTAAAGAAGATTATTGAAGACTACGCTCCTCATTGTAATGTTATAGCAGATTTGTTTGCTGGCTGCGGTACCACTCTTGTGGAGGCAAAGATTCATGGGAAGCAATCTCTCGGTACTGACATTAATCCTGTAGCTCAGTTAATCACGAAAGTGAAGACGACTCCAATTGAACCTTCGGTACTTAATAAAGCATACGGCACTCTGATTGAACAGTTCAGCAATTATTCTGAGGACGATTCTGTCAATACTCACAAGCATGAACGGATTGACTACTGGTTTTTTCAACCGCAAAAGGCCAAGATCTCTTTTTTGTTCTCTCTGGTGGATAATCTGAATGCCAGCAATGCAGTTAAGGAATTCTTCTATGTATGTATTTCTCATATATTAAAGAATTGCTCCCGCTGGTTGCAGTCTAGCACGAAGCCTCAAATTGACCCGAGCAAAATTATTCCCGACCCTTTTGAGGAGTTCAAGACTCATGGTCAAAAGATGCTTAATAGCAATCTTGTTTTTTATAATTATTTATCAGAGAGAGATTATCTTGGAATACAATGTGATATACGTTTAGAGGATGCCCGTCACACTTCAATTCAAAGTGAAAGCGTGGATGTAATAATAACATCTCCACCTTACGTCACGTCATATGAATATGCAGATATTCACCAACTTACAGGCTACTGGATGGAATATATATCTAATCTGAATGACTTTCGGAAGAAATTCATTGGGACATCTTATTCTGGTAATGCTTCGCTACTTGTTGATGGCAGTCAATTGGGACAATCGATTGTCAATGAATTAGCAAAGAAGAGTATGCATATTGCCCATGATGTAGCTAAGTACTTCAATGATATGCAGGAAGTTGCAAAGGAGATGGCGCGCATTTTAATGCCCAATGGTAAGGCTTGCATTGTAATCGGAAATACGAGAATTAGAGAAGTACAGATAAGGTCGGCAGAAGTTTTTTATGGATTTCTTCAACAAGTAGGTATGCATGAAGTCGCTGTGATAAAACGAAGTATACCTCATAAGTTGATGCCTACATTACGGGACAATGTAACTGGTAAGTTCACAAAATTGGATAATCCTAACTGCAAAAAAGTATATCCAAATGAGTATGTTATAATCATGCAAAAGTAATCTTTATGGAGACCAAATTAAAAATACGGCCGTATGCAAGGTTACTGACTATGTTAGGCGAGCAACTCATTACGAATGAGCAAATCGCACTTGCAGAGCTCATCAAAAATGCATATGATGCAGATGCAGATTGGGTCAAAGTATGTTTTGAAGATTTTGATTATGATGTAGATAAACATATTTTGAGAGCAGTGCCTAACTCAAGAATTACCATTGAAGATAATGGGTGTGGCATGACCTTGGATGCTATCAAAAGTAGTTGGATGAATCCTGCTACACCCAACAAGAAGTCAATAGACACCACCAAAACAGACAGGACTCCAAAGAAGAAGCGTATTATCCAAGGAGAAAAAGGGATCGGGCGTTTTGCCGTTTTAAAATTAGGAAGAGATATTAAGATTTATACTCGCCCCGAAAACGGGGAATGTGAATATTGCATTAATTTCAACCTATCCCAATATGATGATGATTTTTTAACTGAGAGGGGGGAAAGGAAGGATTTGTTTATTGATGATATTGATATCGTAGTATCAGATGGACAACCTAGTTTCTTTATTCCTAGAACAGTGGTTGTCAACAATACATCATACGACCTGAACAATAATCATGGGACTCGGATTGAGATATCTAATCTAAAAGGGCAATGGAGTTATGAGAAGATTGAAACCGTAAGCAAAAATTCACTCAAACTGGAATCTATTTTTGAGAGAATTACTCATAAAAGTAGTCTTCAACATATAGAGATTGGATTTGAGTGTAATTCTATGCGGCTGATACTAGGTGACAAAGCGATTGAAGAACTATCATCTTTATTACAGAATTCATCGGTGCTGAAAATAACAGAAGGCCACTACGTTGAGAAAGAAGCAGTTTTTTCTTTTAAGATGAATGGCGTCCCATATACGCTACCTGTATCTGACCCCCAAATTTCAGGTCTCAGATTCTTCCGAAGCCGATTCATAGAAGGAGAGGACCTATTTGGCAACACACAATTAAGAAAAAGTTCTTGTGGGAATTTTGATTTCAATTTTTATGTTTTTGATTTTGTGGCCGATAAAGAAAGTCCGTTCTATCTAAGCAAACAGGAGAAAGAAATCATAAAAGAACATAGAATCTATTTGTATAGAGACAACATTAGAGTTGCTCCGTATGGAGATCCAGATAACGATTGGCTCGAAATCGATAAATGGAGAGGCGTTGGTCGCGCTGGAGACTTTTTGAGTAATGATCAAGTTGTAGGTTTTGTAGATATAAGCAAGACTAGAAATCCTTTACTGAAAGATAAGACTAACCGTGAAGGTCTTATTGAGGAAGGTTATGCTACTCGTGATTTTATTGTATTGCTTCATTCCTTTTTGTTGTTTGTTCGTCAACATCCTTATAAACAATATCAGGAAAGAGTAAACCAACAGAAAGAACAAAAGATGAAAAGATTGCGAGTCGTTGCATCAAAGTTTGACGAGCTTAAGACTTATGTCGAGGGTAACTCTAAGGCATTGTCTGTTTATAACGACTTGGTGAATTCTTACAAAGTTGAACAAAGGTATTATACTGAAGGGCTTAATAAAACTGAAGACTTGGCTGCAGTAGGTTTATCCGTAGAAACGGCGTCTCATGATCTGTCAATGATGTTAAATAAAGGTGTTGATGCGGTTGACAACCTTATTAAAGACATTGAGGGAGGAGTTTTGTCCGACGAGCAGATTGAGAATGAATTGCACACCATAAGAGGTATTTTTTCGTTCGTAAAAGACAGGATGCGGGACATTCAGCTTCTTTTTAAGTCTTCCAAACAAAGACGGCGCCCCATAAGAGTCAATGACTTATTGGAGAAAGTGGAGAAAATCTACAAACGAGCATTATTGCGAGAGCATATAGATTATTCTGTGAATAGAGTTGGTTCTCCAATTGTTGTTTCTTGCACAGATGCTGTTATTCTCCAGTTGTTGATTAATTTATTTGACAACGCAGTATATTGGCTAAAGACACCTAATATTGAAGACAAAAGAATAAGAATTACATTGAATGGGGATAATAAGCACATTATTTTCTCAGACAATGGACCAGGAGTTAGAGAAGACGACAAGCCTTTTATATTTGAAGCGTTCTACTCGGGAAAAGAAGATGGACGAGGCCTGGGACTATATATAGCAAGACAGTTACTCCAAAGAATGGGATACTCTATCTCTTTGGCAGAGACTCAGTCAGAGAAAGTCTTGAGTGGGGCTAACTTTGTTATTAACTTTATAGAATCCGATGACAATGACTAGTGTTGTTGATTTATTTTCCGGCATAGGTGTCTTGATAGACGAAGCAATTTACGAAAAAGGAGATAGGCAAAATGGAATCCAAAAAATCTCTAATTCTTTGCGTGAAAAACATATACCTTTATTAGAATTTGAAGAAATACCTGATGATCTTACCAGACAATTTCACTCTATTAGTTTTATTCTTTTAGACTGGAACCTTAGTGGAGTACAGCCCATCCCTGACGTAACCATAAATGATAATATTGAGTTTATCCGTAATCTAAAAGAAACATGTTTTGCGCCTATTTTCATTTTCAGTGATGAGAATCCTCGTGATATACAAGTACAATTGGAGGATCATGGTTTGTATGCAGATTATTGTCCTATTTTTATAAAGAAGAAAGATGAAGTGGACACCACGGAAAAACTATTCTCAGAAATAGAGAGCTGGGTAAAGAAAACCCCTTCCGTTTATGTGCTGAAAGAGTGGGAGAAAGCTACTCGTGAAGCAAAGACTAAAATGCTTTGGACACTAAGTTCGATTCATTCTGCATGGCCTGCAGTTCTTGCCAAGGCTATTCAGGAAGATGGAGGCGACGAGCCAACAGAACTTATGAGGTTGTTGCAAAACAATTTATCATATAGATTAGAACCTCCGCAACTCGATGCCGAGATTGTTGGAAGCCAAGTTGATGGTATAAGAAAGAAAGACATTAGACTTATACTGGAATGTGAGAGGTTTATCCCTCAAGCAAGTCTTCCCGACCATCCGCATGCTGGTGACATATATCTGATAGAAGAAAAGTATTATCTCAATATTCGTCCTGATTGTGACATCATACGACATCCCGACAAAAAAGATATGTATCTACTTAAAGGTAGCATTGTTGATGAAGCAAAGATTAATAGTGAAGATACTGATGCCATAAGGTTTGATAGTGGTGAGTTTATAGAGAAAAATAACTGCTGTTATGTCACATTTGTACAAGGTAATATACTGTCTGTCTCGTTTAGAGAGTTGGAAATGAAAAAATGGAAGGACATTAAGGTTAATCGTATTGGTCGGCTTTTGCCTCCGTATATTACCAAAATACAACAGAAGTATGCTGCTTATTTGCAAAGGCAAGGATTACCAAGCATCCCCGAAAAAGCTATACTCTGAACTAGGCGCTACCATCTTCTAGTTTGCATTACGTAAATATCTTTATCCACGAACTGAATGTGTAATACAATCATCTTTTCTGGTATTAAGTTGTTTTTTGTTTATTTTTTTCGGTAGTGTTCCATCCAGTGTGTCTGGAGTAGGGTTTGCAATTTAAAGAACGTTCAAAGATACGTCTCTGCTAACATCAGATATAATCCCTACCTCATTTCTGAGAAAAGAGGATACGCCACTGTCGATTCTGAACTTTCAAGAACTAAAAAGGAAGGGCGTGATGTATCTAGATGGAGCAAAATAATCAAGTATGGTAGGCTTTTATATTATGGATAAATTTGATTATTGCTTTAACAAAGTATTTGTGTTAAAGTCACTCGGTGACTCGGATACGTATGCCGATGATTTGTATTATGAGACAATAGAGCCCCAATGCATAAAGTGTGGTGTAGAAACAGAACCTCCCATAGAGATATATGATGAACAAGACTGGGGAAAGGCTATAGATAAGATATGTGGCGATGCTTGTCAAAAACCAATAGTTCACATTGAGATGCATGGAGAAGAAGAGAATGGATTGGAACTTCGGCTGGGCGGTTTTATTCCGTGGCAAAGAGTCATAGAAGATCTAACGAGAATCAATATAAGGTCTGAGAATAATCTTATTGTAACAATGGCTGTTTGTTATAGCACTATGAATGCATATGCTATTTCAATGGTCAAGAGTCCTGCTCCTTATCTTTTTTCGGTCACCACATCAAAGAGAGTTCTAGGGGAAGACTCCTATCAATTGTTTACCGTTTTTTTCAAGGAACTGATTGAAACGAAAGAATTATATGCAGCCTTAAAAAAGGTGGAACAGGATAATCCTGAACTTGCCAAACAGTTTGATATTCTTGCAGTCCCCTTTTTGTTTGAGAATTCTTTCAGAGCTTATGTTGAGAGCTATCGAGATGCTGAGGTAATTAAACGGGGGTATTATAGATCATTGCCCGATGTCCAAGACCATGAGCTGACAAAAGAGGAATTCGACCAATACCGGGATGCTTTCGTGCAGAGGTATGCCTCTTTAGCCAATGAGTATTATAGAAGATATAGAGACATATTCTTTATGTTCGACAGATATCCACAGAATCGCAAGCGCTTCCCACTTCCAGATACGATTTTCTGACAGAGTTGAAGTGGTTATAGGAGAATTAATATGCAGAGACCTAAAACATATTGGATAAGATATACTGCTTATCAGATATTACTGCATGAAGGATCAAAGTCGTTGTCAGATTTAGAGAAGATAACAGGTATCTCTAAAGATGAACTTCGCTATGCGATTGAGAGTACAGAACCGTTTGGCGCGATGTTTAAGAAGATTGTTGTTAATGGAGTTGTCATGTATGAGGCCATAGATATTGAAGAGGTATATGGAGAGGAGAACTATTATTGAGAAACAATAGATAATGCTGATCGAATAAGGTTAACAAATTTGGAGAAGTCCCGTATATCCAGTTATGGGTTGTAAAAAGTATGAACAGCGGATTCATTTGAAGCTGATTAATTCCTATCTCTTGGACCGATATTGATTTTCCAAATCGAAGATTTCGGCTATTCACATGCCTTTGCAGTCAATCAAGGTAATGATTCCTGAGACCTTATAAGAGGAATTCCTTTTCCTTTTCTTTCCGGCTACGTGGAAGCTATTACCGAAATAAATGAACCACATTTGAACCATAACAATGTGACCAATTGATAATCAATGGATTTAACATTCTGCATCGGAAAATAAGCCTTTGGTAACAACTTCCACCAAATGGGTTACAAAAAGTAAAAATGTCTGGAAATCAGCCAATTAATTAGACATTCTGTTCCTGGTATTCCTATTTACTATACGGTTGTTTCCATCGTTTTTGAACCACATTTGAACCACGCGTGGTTCAAGGTTTCAGAGGCGTTACGCCAAAATGGAAATTTTTACACCATTTTACAGCATTTTACAAACTGTCCCCTATAAATAAGAGTTAAATGGCGCTTCTTTCATCTGCAATGCTCTAGCGAAAGGAATTCCTGTCAATGTCGTTATGCAGTGGACAGGTCACGCCGACTACAAGTCCATGAAACCCTATGTTGATGTCGCCGATAGCATCCGCGCCCAGGAAATGCAAAAGTTCAACACGGACGACATAAAAATATAGTTTTTCCCAGAAGCGACACAAGCGACACGACCGACACGTTTTGCACTCAAAGTTTTGAGCGTAATAATTCAAAAAAGGCTCCGGAGAACCGGAGCCAAAGCAATAATAAAGGGTCAGATCATTTGTCTCGCCTACACTTGGAATAGCCATTTAAAACGGAAAGAAACAAGATCTTTGCCTGGAGACTTTCAAGTGGACCATCTTACGGAAGAATCAGCAGAAAGGCGGTATTAAAGTAGGGACGTCCCTAAATTAACCATGATATGACAGACTATAGTCTTCTTGTCTCTTTTTGTCATTTGTTGACAAAGGAGTTTCAACAGGGATGGTTTCCGCTCAACTCAAATCGAAAAATATTAAACGACAATCCTTAAATAGAGGCAGTATTCCTTGAGAGTGCCTTAGAATACAGCCTCATCTATGCGTAAGCATCCGATGAAGTACGTGTAAGTGACACGGATTTATACGCAAGTAGCAGCAACTTTTCCGAAGTTCCGGTAAGTTGCTGCTACTTTCGCTTAGTTGTATGCTACTTGCTGCAAGTCGCAGCGGCTTTCTGCCAGTTGCCGGGAAGCAGGCAGGACAGATCACCCGAGTACCCCGGCAGTCTCGTGAGAATGTCCTCCAGCCAGGTTCTGGTCTCTATCTGCGCTGCTTTGCAGCTGCTGAACAGGGAGTAGACAATGGCGGCACGAATGGCCGCATCGTGATTGCCGCAGAACAGGAAGTTTTTACGGCCCAAAGCCAAGGGGCGGATTGCATTCTCAATGCCGTTGTTGTCAATATTGTACCGGCCATCCAGGACATAGCGGCTCAGGCGCGGAAGAAGCGTATAGGTATAGACCAGGGCCCTGCCCATCCTGGACTTGGGCCTGAACGCGTTGGCAACCGAGTCCATCCACTTCTCGAACTCCTGGATGATGGGATAGGATTCCTTCTGTCGCCGCTCCTTTACATCTTCTGGAGCAAGACCGGACTCTCGCATCTCTTCCTCTATCTTGTACAGTCTGCTGATATAGACGATAGCCTCGCTTGCGTACTTCTTGTTCTCGTCCAGGGCTTCCACGAACTTGCGCCTCACATGGGCCCAGCAGCCAATCATCCGCTTGCCGGGCGTGTTTTCGAAGGACTCATAGACTTCATAGCCGTCGGTCTGCACAGCGCCACGGTAGCCACCGATGAGTTTGCGTGCGGTATCGCCGCTGCGGGAGCCCATATCGTAGTGGAAGTACACCTCTCCGGTGAGCGCGTTGCGTACGGCCCACATGTATCCCTTCACGGCACGGTGCTTCTCGTTGTCAATCACTGGCAACGTGCTCTCATCCACCTGTATATAGTCACTGGACATGATCTGTTCCCGGAGTTTGTCGTACAGCGGTCGTAGCCGTTCACATACCGCCGTGAACCAATCATTGATCGTGGAGTCGTTCAGCAGGACTCCCAGTTCCTTGTATTTCTGGATTTGCCGGTAGAACGGCAGGTGGTAGATGTACTTGTTTATCAGGATATCCGCCAGCAGACTGGCATCGGCCATGCTCTTTGGCCGTATCGTTTCCGGAAGCGGAGCGATCAAGAACGTTTGCTTGTCCGGGTCTTCAATCTGGAGTTGAGAACGGAGGACGAACTTGTGACGGACAATGCGCTTGACATACATCCTGGCGGGCTGGATGGCCAGGGTGTCCGTATTCTCCACTCCGATCTCCACATAGTCGGGGTTGTCCTTTACGCCTTCAGGATAAATATGGGTCTCTTCAATGGGGAGATTGCCGGAAAGGACAGGCTTGCGGACTTCACGCTTGTGCGCCTTGACCTCAATGGTCTTGGCGTTCGCCTCCTCCATCGCTTTCACCTCCGCATCCAGTTTGGCCTGTTCCTCTTCAGAGAGGTGCTGGTCGAACAGTGTGGGCTCAAGGACATCGGGATCAAGGGGGAGGCGTTTCTCGCTCATGGAACCGAAGAGCTTCTTGCGGTACCAGGCCATCATGGACTTAAGGTTGTCGATGGCAGCCTGCATTTCCTCTGCTTCAGCCATAAGCCTTGCACGCTCCGCCAGAAGGGTTTCATTCATGGCGGCAAGCTTGGCGTTTTGTTCGCGAAGGAGCTGTATTTCGAGGTCCTTTTCTGACATCTTTTTCTTTCGTTTCCGGATACAAAGATATGGCCTCTGAAACACTTCTACAAGCGTTTTCGCTATTGCGAATGTCGATTATTTTACTTATCTAAAATAAAGATTCACAGACTCTTGGACAGCATTCTCATCCGCCTTACATACGGACTGTCAAGTGCTGATTTCACCATTCCGATGACGTTTTCATATGCAAGATTGGTGGAGATTGCATCTTCGCCGCCGGCAGAAGGGATCCTCATTCTGCCCATGTCCAGGCGGATGGAGTATAGGACCAGACCTCCTTCTTCCTGACGCAGCAACTTCATCATGTTCCGGCTGGCATTGGCGAAGATGAACACATCACCGCTGCGCAGTCGTTCACACATCGCGTTAGTCACAATACCGCTCAGACCGTTGAAGCTCTTGCGCATATCAACGGGCTTGTTGTACAGCCAGTACCGGCTGGTGTTATCCAGGCTAAACATTGCTGGCCGCTATAATTTCCCGCAAGTGAGAGGCAGTCATACATCCCTGGATGCGCATGGCAGAACCACTTGCTGTCCGCAGTTCAATGGTCAGGAAGCTCTGTTCCTGAGGTTGTGGCGCGCCTGCCTTTGAGCGGGTTTTCCCGGACGTGCGTGATGGAGTCATCATCGGGGACGTCAAGGCACCGGTCGATGGGAGTTGCAGGAATGCTCCCGCCTTCGCACCTTGGTCGCTCTCGTCCTCATTGCGGTACTTCCTTTTCCATCGATAAAACTGGTGAAGGGGAATCTCCAGCTCCGCAAGGCGGTCAACCTGCCGGATCTTGTGCTTAGCACAATAGGAGTCAATCTCAAAAATCTGTTCTCTTGTAAGCATCTCTCATCATCTTTTTGCAAATGTAGCCAGGATCTCTCCTGGCCACAACATGCAGTTTATCGGATGCTTACGTCCCGGCTGGTTTAGCTGTGGCATTGGTCATCGACTTCGGAGGCTGCGCCTGCCGTATCTTCTCATGATTCAGACGGTTCCGGGTATTGGCAATGCGGGAAGGGGTGAGGCCACGGCTGTGTCCCAGGTCGGAGGACTTGTACACGGAATTGCCCCGCCTGACGGGATAGCCCCGAATCTGGCCTTTCTCGTCCCGCTTGAAGGCAAGCTCGTACCCTTTCTCCTTGAGCAGCCGTTCATATTCCTTCCAGTCGAAGGACTTCATCCTCTTCAGCACGTTGATGCAGTCCTGGCTTATCCGATCGATGTTCCATTTCCGTTTGGTCTTGGCCTGGACCCATCCCCGGCGGGCGGTAATCGTGTTCGCCGCCCTCATCGCCCGCTCATAGATGAAGTAGGCATCGTTGACGTTGCCCACCATATGGAGAATCCGCTGTAAAGTAACC
>JAEEGL013045145.1_pt1 | contig 12050 bp, 9 predicted proteins | sample 9134231 | NCBI WGS metagenome assembly JAEEGL01 (sample SAMN16246548, study PRJNA631951) | gut metagenome | biome: gut microbiome; feature: rumen; material: fiber-attached | host: Bos | place: Iran: Karaj | collected 2018-10
CACAACATATGAGATGATTGAAGCCGTTAAATTCGCAGTGGATCACGGCGCTGCAGTCAAATGGGAACCCTCCGCCTTTTCCGATAAATCGCATAAGGAAACGCTCTTTGTCGTAACTTCACACTGGATCGATGAAGACGGACTCATATCCGATTACGACCGTGAGATGCTGGAGTATGCAGAGAGCGTAAGCTGATTATTAAATTCAAAGATATACGTTAAAGACGTTCTCGGGAAGAAGATGAGAAGAAACGATTAAGAAAACGGATGTGCTTCTTTTTCCCACCATGAAACCCTTGGATTAATAAAATAGCAGTAAGAATTTGCAAACGCAATAAATATAGGCATTTCAGGCCATCTGGTTCATGTACCGGATGGCCTTTTTTTCAAACTTACTACTAACTTACTACTTTTGATGCAAGTTTTTATGCAATGAAATTGAAATCGCACATTTTTTGAACCCAATCGCACAATGGAAACATCGGCCTCTCGCACCTATTCTTGTGCTATGAATACTTAGCACAAGGAGGCATCTTTTCTTGGGGAAGAAACCTAGGCTCAATCTTGGACTTAATGCCTATGAAGAGCTGTTCATGGACAAGAACGAGCTTATAGAGTCACGTCTTCCTAAAATATATGATATTTCTATTAATCTTATAGACGACTTCCCCGCCCATCCGTTCAAGGTAAAGATGTATGAGGATATGGAATACCTCATTGCCAGCATCAAGGAGCAGGGACTCATAACTCCTGTAATCCTGCGACCAAAAGAAAAAGGCAGATACGAGATGGTTTCCGGACACCGTCGAAAAGAAGCCTGCATCCGCGCAGGATTAGACATGATCAAAGCAGAAGTCCGCGAAATGAGTCAGGATGAAGCTATTATCCTCATGGTTGACTCTAATTTGCAGCGTACGGTCATTCTTCCAAGCGAGAAGGCGTTTTCCTATAATATGCGACTTGAGGCTCTCAGAAGGCTTCCAGGAAGGCCAAGTAGTAATTCTGTCCCACTGGGACAGGATTTCGGTGAAAGAACGACCAGAGCATATATAGCAGATAACAGCACTGATAGTAATACACAGATTCAACGCTATATCCGTCTTACAGAACTGATCCCAGATCTGTTAGACCTTGTCGACGAGCGAAAGATGGCTATAAGACCTGCTGTAGAACTCTCCTACTTGCCCATTGAACAACAGGAAAGTGTTTACAATCATATCATTGATCGTGAATGCATGCCGACACACGCGCAAACCATCAGGATGAGAAGATTATCCGAACATGGCAAGCTGAGCGATACCGCCATCAACGCCATAATGAAAGAAGATAAGCCTAATCAGGTGGAAAAGATCCATATACCATACCACGAGATCCAGAAATATATCCCTAAAAGTGTTACATACGAGAAAACCGGAGATTTTATTAAGAAAGCTCTGATCTTCTATCAGGAGAATCACATTAATAAAACACAAGCAAGAAAAAATAGCTAATGTTCCTATAATATCCATCGAAATCGCAATCATTCTAATTTCTATTGATATAACTTTTGACAAAGCTCATCAATCTCACGTTTTTTGATCAACTCTTTCCACTCTTCAATTCTACTCACCAATAATGCTTTATGCCTCAAAAACTTTTGTCCTTTAACAAGAGGGAATAATGACTCTAAGAAAACTATTTGCTCCTTATATGCCGGAATAATACTATCCGTTCCCTCGAAGAAACTTGGCATGAATGAAATGTTCTTAAATGTTTCATAATCATTATTGACTTCGAGAAACTGCCGAATTGATTCACGTCTTATATCTTCATTAAGACCATGTATTATATTAAATACAATGTAAATCCTTTCATTAAAAGAATTATCAACAATTGTCTTTCGTATCCATTCTTTTTGATGATTAATAACGAGTTCTGAATTCTCTCCGTTTCTCATCGAATTAATAAAAGCTTGTTCTAATTTCCATGTAGATATTTCATCTGTCGGGAAATTATAAAACAAGTAATTAAATATGTTCATGTAATTGTCAGACGCCCAAAGCTGAAAGCACCTTAGGTTTTCAGAATCGTTAAAATGAGCCGCCTTTTCCCAAAATATCGGCGCGTATCCCTTAATCCATTCATCACCTTGATTTATAAACTCAATCAAAAACAGACCTCTATAGTCATCAAGCCTACCTTTAGAGATCATAAAGAAATAGATATCTTGTAGGAGCTTTATATCACTTGAAAACAGCGTAAGTAGCTCTTTGGGAGTATAAACATGCTCGTTAAATAACAATTCGAAATAAATGAATGATGCGAATTCGTTATATGCTTTCTTTTCAAAAATAATCTTGCAAGCCTTAGGATAAATGTGGGGTTCAATACTTATAAACTTATCGAGTAACCTGAGGTTTCTTAAGCCAGATTGGGATATTTCTTTATCAGAATCCTCTTTCAAGAAACTCAACAATTCATCTTTCATTGAAGCATCGACATTTTCATTGGGCAAGTCTTCGAAAAAAGAAAACATCCACTCATTCTTATGGGCAAACTCATTCTTTTCGATTATCTCGAATACTTGTTGTGAACTCATCGTCTTTAATAGAGACGACAAAACAACCCCTGGTCGAATTGAAATACATCTGCCATTAACAATATACTCACTGAAAAACGCTAATAGACATTCGGACGATAATTCTTGTAATATATTTTCAAATCCATTGTTAATATAGTAATTATTACTTCCTATGTAGTTTTCAGAAAGTATAGCATTAACATTATTTGTTAACGATTTAACAGTATCACAATTCAATGTCTTTCCATACTCTTGAATTCTATTTAACCTCGTTTTCTGATATGCATTATATTCCAGACCTGAAATATGGTAATCGTCACGAAGGAGCTTGTACAAAGACCACTTTTCGTCATCAAAATGTTTTTTCCATTCTGAATCATATGGAATTTTGTATTCTTCTGCATAATTGATAAATCTTTCCAGTGCAGATAGATATTGTATTTTATTACATTTTAATTGAGCAATTACTTTTTCCAATTGAGGCATGTCACCTGCAACAACCATAGAATCGACTTCATCTTGCAAAGCTTTAGAATACATTGTGAAAAAAGTTATACCCAAATCGATGTTTTCTTCACACTCAACAACAGTGATTAAGCTTTCGAAGCATATATCTCTATATCGTCGCAGTTTTTCGAATTCTTTAACATTAAGTCTATAGAAAAGAACAGTATTATTTCGCGATAATTCTGACGAATCAAAAGATAGACCGAGTGAATACAAGATCCATTCGTAAGCTATGTACCGTGCATATTTGTTTTCTTTCATCATAGCTAGTAAAGCTTCGCTTATCTTTTGCTGGGTATAATATCCATACTGAATCGATTCTTGATCAATACCATAATTGGACTTAAGCCACTCACAGCCTGAAAGCATTGCTCTTGCAGACTTACTGCAATAGGCAACTAATAAATCGATAACACAATCAATATATTCACTGTTAGCATAACCTTCCAATAACGTAAGATTATCTGAATGCCAATCGTATTGAAATCTTTCAGCTTTTTCCTGAAAAGGATTGAATTCCTCCTGACTCATTCTACTTATAGCATTATCAGCATAAATAAATGATTCCTCCGGATTAAACGTATGGAAATCATTAACGAACTTGCTAAAACAGGAATCTTTATTATCCGAGAAATCATGCCATACTTTTATCACTTCTTGTTTGCAGTATTCTCTTGTATCCTGATTATTATATATGTTTAGTATCGTTCCTATTGATTTTATTACACCATCATGGAAATGCTTATATCCAATCTCAAGTATAAGAGAAAAAGGAACGATTTTTCTTTTAAAAAATACATAATAGATCATGTAATTGGCTAAACATTGATCGGATATTGAAGCAACTTCATTTCTCATAATCTCAACTACTTCATATCTTGAAAGAAGTTGAATATTTTCTTTAAACGAATCTTTTGTAATCAGACCATTATTAAATACTTCTTCTAGAACATTAATTCTGCTTAAGATAACTGCTTTTACCACTGATATTATTCCCGCAGTTAAACATAAGTCTAAATTTGCACCAAATGTTCCATCTACATATGTTGAATAATACTCATCATATAAAGCAGAAGCATCATTTATACTGCTTAATTTATTATGCTCTATAGCAAGTTTTCCCGCCATAAATGCCATGCGAGGATTTCCTTCGGCAATCCGAACTATCTGTTGTATATAACTGTTATTCTTAATTCCTAGACTTTCATTTAGAAAACCTTTTATCTCTTTATCAGTAAATGGTTCTATTGAAACTAATAAGGGTTCAATTGCTTTTTTAACAGTATTAACAACATCCAATCGAGCATAGTCTCTCACTGTAAGCAATAGTTTTATATGAAATCTAGGATTATTTCTATTTATAAATGAGAGCACCTCTTGTAGGTATGCTAATTCATTAGCATCATCAATAAATAGCAAGTAATCACCTGGTGTTTCCGTTAATGAGCACAGATCTTCATAAAGCGACATATTATAGTTTTTTACACAAACAAGGCGATAGTTCTCTTTAGCGGAGAATTCTTTAGCCGCTTCTAAAGTTAGACGGGTTTTTCCAACACCAGACTTTCCAAAAATTATAACAATTTCATAACCAAGAAGTCCTTTTTGTATTTCTTCTTTTTCTTTAATCCTGAAAATAAACTCTGTATCTAATGGAGCTGCAAGTCGATTTGCATCATACTGTTTAACGAATTCTTCTGATGAAACCAACTGATTTGTATCAATATTCAAATGCAAGTATTTACTTGCTAAAGTAGGATAATCGGCTTGTGTCTGTGAGGCTATTTCATCTACACCATATATGGTAAGAAGAATCCCTTCCTTTTTGCATCTTTCATGAAGTTTGAAATCATCACCGGCGCTTAAATTTGAAGAAGTATGGCAACATATTATTTCTTCAATTTCAGATGTGGGCAAATCAGTTTTGGACTGATCTAAACACTTCTCAATATCCTCTAATAATTTGTCATATATGCTAGCCTGTTGTGTCGTATAAGCTACAAAAACATACTTTCCATTATCCAATCTAAAATATGTATCCGGATTGCCAATAGTAGTCTTTCCCGTTCCGGGTTTCATTCCATACGAGTGAACGTTTCTATAGCCTTTTCTATACAAAAAATCATCACAATACTCTTGAAACTGAGCTGGTGACAACTGGCATATTTTTGCTTTAATATCAGTTATTGTTGCCATTGTTATCACCTCCATCGCGATACTTTTTAGTGCGGAAACATCTTTGTTCTTCTATAAAACTGCATTTTTAATAACAGGGTTAATCATTCTAGTTTCAATGCATCATAATAACTTTTTAATCGACCCATAATTCGCTCTTCATCATCTAAAGATGACAACCAATCTTCAACATCAGCACTCATAATTGAATTCTGTCTTAGAATGCGGGCAATATCACTTGCAGAAATAATAAGGATAGGATGCTGATCTTCGATTACTTCTTCGTATGCTTGCTTATGAACATAGCTTGTAGTAACCATTATTCCAAACTGGCGATATCTTATTCTGGAGATCAGTCGTGACATTTCGCGAACACCGACAGAATTATTCTTTGAATAGCATTTTGCTTCTATAGCACAATCTATCTTTAGCGGAAAATTAGCTTTGCTTCCTCCACCGATAGAATAGTATCCCAATGCATCACGACCACCATCTCGCCAAGGTCTTGTTAGATTAAAATCCTGGAAGTGATCATCCATTTTCTCAACAATATCTTGAGCGCATCTCTCAAACCCATAAGCATTATTCTTATAGTGATTTCTAATCTTTTCAAGCGCTAACATTCCGTCGTTATCACTTTGCAATTGTGTATATTTATCTGGAACTTTAGGCAGTTTCTTGGCAATGAGCGGAACAATACCGTTTCGTCCTTTTGCTATAAACTGTCTCCAGACTGATGGAGCATATTGCAAATTGTTATCATGATCATAAATCAAAGACTCAAGCCATCTTCTATCAATCGGCAACATTGTATCCAAAATGGTAAAGTATGCTTCATAGTTCTGAAAACGTGATTCATCCATAGTTCTCCAGAATGCAACCAAATCCTTATCAGGAGAAAGCTTGGGGTTGCCTGGAGCTGCAAGACCTAAAAACTGAACATCCCATCCTCTTCCTGTTTTTTTGAATACGAAAAATGGTGGAATGTCTTTTATTGAATCATCTTTGCTGTTTAAACAATCATATACAAACTCGAGTAATTGATTGCCTTTTCGAGGAGTATCAAGAAGACTTCTACCCGGATTGCGATTGTCTCCATAATATCTGAAGATGCCTGTCTCTTCATCCAAATAATCGGGCCAAGCCAGCTCTGACATAGAAGTATACAAAACAACATATGCGGGCAATCCGCTGCCGTCTTTTCGCATTACCTTTCTAAAACCACCGGAGTTACTGCATCCGGGCATAAGTTTACATAATACTTCAGAAGCTTTGCCGCTAATCGTCCCACCTTCATATATAGTATCTACGATTAAGTCTGCTGTTTGTAACTTATCAAAGGCAATACTCATTTTTCACCTCTATTTCAGCTATATACAATTCTTTCTCTTCTTGCTAAACACCTCAAAAGACCTTATTCGTTATGCACCAAACAAATCAGTCACCTGAATTGAATTCGACTAGCTTTTCCCAATCGATACTACCATCTTCCTTGCAGAAATCATTGGAGAATTCTCTTACGAGTCTGTTAAATGCTCTGTTATAGCTTTCTTTGTATGAGGCTACATATTTTTCAGGGAGAGTTCCCATAAATCCAATTATTTTAATATAGAAATCTTCATCACCTGTTAATTCAGTCCAAAACTGTTTCCCAGCAAGTTCCTGATACATTTTAGGAGCACCACGACCACTATCTTTTTTCTTTCCATAGCAATATCCAATAATGGCTTCATATCTTGCCTTTGCCTGTTGTGCCAGCTTTGATGCAGCAATAAAATTCTGCTCTTGTCTCTTTTTACTATCTGCGTTAAAGACAGAGGGGCCACTTTTTACAGCTACTGCATAGATAATATTCAAATCGCTCTTTTCAACCATAATATCTATGCCTTCAGCGAGCGCCTTATTTCCGCCACTTGCTGCGATGGCAATAGGTTCAAAAAAGCAATTACCAAATATAGTTTCTTCACTGGAACTAACAAAGGCACTTAAAACTGAGTCAACAATTTCAGACGCATTTTGCATCGCCTTTGCTCTATAGAGATAAGGATTTTTTCTTTTCATAACCTTAACAATGTCAAGGTCATCAATTTTCTCTATAAGTGAGCCATAAAAATTTTCAAGAGCCTTTGCGATTGCTTGTACAACCGCTTTCTCATCATAAGAATTATTAATAGCCAATTGCAGTACCTCCTAACTCCAAAGCATTTTTAATCTTATTATGTACGCTTGTGCCTCTAAAGCGTTTTGTCTCAACAACAGCCGTTTGATCTGCAGTCGAGATAATAGCCATCCCTATTGCTTTACCAAGTCCAACCGGTACTGCATTTCCAATTTGCTTGTACTTTGCTTGAGTATTTCCAATAAAAATCCAATCATCCGGGAATTGCTGTATCCTTGCATATTCTTTAACACTAAGTGGACGATCTTTTTTGGGGTGACAAAGCATTGTTGCCTTTTGAGCAGGCGACGTAGTAATTGTCGGAGCAGGCTGAGCATACGAAAGTCTCCTATAGAACCCTACCTTGCCACCTCCAGACTCATAAGCTCCACCCATTGCTGCAGGAATTAAATCAGCAGGAAGATCTCGCCAGTTCCCACCTTCTGGAACCATATGAAGATACTTTTTGCGCTCAGCACTTAGCGTCGCACACTCCTCATCATCATCTTCTAAATCCTTAATTGCAGAACCAACTGTTTGCCACCTAAGTTCAGGATTCTGATGCGCCTGGAAATGAGTAGGAACAGGAAGGAAAATATCTTCATGATCTCGACTACCTATCAAGACAAAACGCTCTCTAAACTGCGGAACGCCATAATTAACAGCGTCTAATAATCCATACACTGTTTTGTATCCGAGTTTATAAAATTCAGACAATATTACATCTAATACGGTTCCCAATTTTTGCTCTGGATCATTATCATCACGTTCAGACGAAGGCACATGTTTTAATGGCGCTGACATGATACCCTTTACATTCTCCATAACAAAAAAGCGAGGCCTGATGTAATCAATCATTCTAATGAAGTCCATAAAAAGGCTCCCTCGAGGATCATTAATACCCAAGCGCTTACCTGCAGTTGAAAATGGTTGACACGGTGGTCCGCCACAAATCATAAAAGGTTCTCCAACATGCATATGGGTTAAATCTAATAAGGTTTGCGGTTCTATTTCTCTAATATCACCACCAAGCACATTGTGTCCATTTGCTTTCATTGTTTCAACACACGAGGCATCAAAATCCTGGCCAATTACAACATCAAGACCTGCTTTCTGCATTCCTATATCCAAGCCCATAGCTCCGGAAAACAAAGAGATAACCTTTCTATTTTCAGAATACTTTTTATAATTTGAATTTAGCTTTGTTGTACTCATTAGATTTTATCTCCATTTTTCAATATAAAATTCCTCTCGAATGAACAGCCTGTCACTTCAGCAATTTGTTCCAAATCACCTATCGTAAAGGACTCTCTTTTCATTTTTGCATTAAAATTCTGAGGTGAAGTTCCTACACGTCTAGCTAATTCAGAAACGCTTATGCTATTCCTTACGCACAATACCTTTATCTGTTCAGAAACCGTCATCATGGTACCTCTTTTCGATTTCAACCTAAATACGTCAAATATAAAACTGTAGTTTTATATTATCAATTAAGTCATTCTATCGAGTTATACTATGGTTTTATGATAGTTCAAATAACATTATTAGTAAAGAAATTGTCTCTGAATCTTTGTACTCTATATGTTTATTTTGCCAATTCGCATAGAAAGACAAGCCCTTGTTCAACACGCTTTTTAACTAGCAATAGCTTTTCGAATGAGTATTTTCCTGCGGGACCATGTGTTCCACCACTTAATAATTGATTCAATTCCACTATGTTTTTTATATCTTCTTCGACAAAGGAAATGACACTCTCATTCATGTTAGTGTTTCTCATCATATATTTAATTTTCTCTCGTCTGGTGGCATTTCCTTGAGGCGTTCTCTGACAATTTGGATTATATTCAAATACAGATTCATCAGGAGCTTTTATTTCAAGAAATTCAGTAAAAAGTTCTCGTGTACTAGTGCAAAAATGTCTGGTTGCATCCGGATTATTGGGATTTAACGAAAACAATGCTCCTTGCCATCTTCTATTCAAATCTTCAGAAACCTGTGCGAGTATATTTCCAATCTCAGTTTCTTCCGGCGAGTCTTCCGGAGGGATGTCATCTTCAATGTAACTTTTGGTTAATAAGCCATAAGCTTGCTCATTTATGATCAAATCAAGAATTCTATTCTGCTCCGGAGTAACAGGTGTTCCCTCAGGATATGAAACACCTATAGTTTCATAGTGCTTTTGCATTATTTGTAGTGATACAGTATAACTACTACACACATTAGTCGAATTCAGTTTGCGCAATTCATTGTTAATGATTTGCCTATTATGTCGAACATTTGAATTGTGTTTTCTTACGGCAGAATTATAGATATTTATTGCCTTTTTTACATCACGATTATAGTTATTAATGGCGCGATTCATATCAGAAAAAGCACGCTTCTGTTTCTGTTCGATTTGACGGAGTTTAGATCTATATTGTGAAGCATTATAATGTCTTGTCATTATTATCCTCCTACTATCGAGTTTTTCATTCTACTCAAATAGTATCAGAAGTAATATTCGATTATTGGGACAGTTTTGGTCTTCAACCGATGGGATATTGGGATATTGGGGATATTTTTAAATCAGCAAAAAAGAAAAGCCCGAAAACACATATCAACATATAATTATACATATCCATCTTATTAGCTACCTGACAAAGCCAAACACACCAAAGCCACACCAAACACCACACCAATGATGATGCTTCAAGGAAAGATATATGTAGAAATATGTTATATCAACATATAAATACGTAAATGCAGGAATAGATGTGTGAAGACAAAGGTAGAAAACGCTATGGGTTACACCAACGAAATCCCGACAATGAAAGAAATACCGAAAAATTCTTAAAAGAGTACATCGCTCGAAACCCAACAAAATCAAGCATTTCAGCCCTTTTCAGCACTCCGTTGAGAGGGCTTTTTGGTGTATCCGACCACACCAATTCCTTACCTATTGCCCGTAAAAAGGTCGCAGGTGCGATAAAAACGCACATTTTTCGCATGTTCGAGCACTTTTCTTGCCGGAAAATCGGACCTTCATCGGAATCTGAGCGTAGAGTTATGTAGATTCAGACAAAAGCCAAGCACTTTATTTTTCTGACCATATTTTTCTCGGGGTAATTGGTGTAGAAATGGCGTAGTTTTGGTGTACAGGGGTTATGCCCGCAGTTCCATGGAGATAAAAGAACGTTATATGTAGACTTACATCAGGTATACACTTGTTCAAAGAGTGACAGTAAACTCTCTCTGTAATCCGCCAAGTCAACAAAGAATACCCTTACTGAAACATTCATCTCTTCATTCCTAACTGCTTCAAATGATAACGCTCCTAATTCACGGACTTCATCATTCATCGGGTATATCAACCAAATACTGGGCGTGTGGTACTTCTTTGAGTACGCATACATCTGATACATATCCGCCTGAGAAATTCCGTAGTTGGATGATACATTGCGATTAAGCCGCTTCCATTTGGTGTCCATGATCACAACACTGTGAGCTTCATCATATCCATTGCTGACAACAATATCTGGTCTGAGTCTGAATTTGCGTGGTTCATCAAACAGATAATAACCACTATCCTGAACACTAACATGTATCAGTCCGTTGCTCTGGTTCTCAAACAGATTCTTAATCTGTTTAGCTATGAATGCCTCAAACACCTGTTCCATTGGGAACAACAAAGCTTTTCCGGCGTTCTTACCAGAGAAAGTAGTAAAGCTCTTGTTGAGTAGAAAGATTTTAGCCCATTGAATCAACAACTCATATTCTTTCATGCCTCGAGACAAAGAAACCTTAGAAAAATCCTTAGCGTAATTATCTGATTCTTGAACAAGTTCGAACGAATACAGCAACTGCTTGATTTCTCTCATATTATCAGTATTTCGTGAAATGCTTAATAATTTGAGCAACGTGGATTTGATCAACTTATTTTCAGGTCTGTTAACCTGATACTCATCAAACACCATGTAAAAGCGTTCTTTATGAGCTGCATTGCGAGTAATATGTTTACTAACATCAAGCTTCCCTTTGTATACAGATAGGTTATCCTCGTTGCTAATGTAATCCGACTTAATGCCTCTCTTTACCAATTTCCAGGCCTCTTGGATATACATTCGAATGAATATTTCATACAAATTCATTTTGTCGGCATTTAAAGCAGCAGAACTAAAAACCTTACCATCAAAATCTTTAAGGCAATTAAGCATCTTCAGGAAAATGCGTTTTGTCTTTGCGTTGTTTTCATCTTCGCCTAAAGAAACCTTTGGTAATACTTCGATCTGAAAACCACTGGGCAATTCGATTATTCCTACATAACTTTTAAATGTAACTGTATCACCGACACCACGTTTATAACCGATCTGCATAAACTCAAGTATGTCTGCTTCATCAGATTCAGCTACATACTCTTTTATGAATTGTTCTAACTCCAAAAAGTATTTCTCTTCAAGGTAAACATAGCCTTGTTTTGAAGACAAAGACTCATTGGAAACAATAGTATCGTATTCTTTTACTACCAAAATGCGATTCATAGATTCTTCGAAATGTACTTATAGCTATTAATTTCGCGTAATGCCTGATAGTTGATTGAGTACTTCTTTTCGGAGTCCAATTCCTGTACAGTCTCAAAGAGTTTATTGGCTTCCATATCTTGATCAGTCATGA
>JAEEGL013624562.1_pt1 | contig 12050 bp, 6 predicted proteins | sample 9134231 | NCBI WGS metagenome assembly JAEEGL01 (sample SAMN16246548, study PRJNA631951) | gut metagenome | biome: gut microbiome; feature: rumen; material: fiber-attached | host: Bos | place: Iran: Karaj | collected 2018-10
GGGACTAACAGAACGTCATCGTATGTTAGAGCCTCTTCCATAATGCGTAACATAAAATCCTCCTAAAAAAAATTTGTGTGATTATACTCTAAAATAACTTATTAATATCAGTTATATCTATATTTTTTATATATTTGATTTTTAATATCTTTTTTCTTCCAAAATAGTGCAACACCAATTAAGAAGAGACTTCAGGAAAGGATGAGTGGAAATTATCCGCTATATGGTAAGGAGAGGATTTGCCTGAAGTATTATCTGTTTCATAGAAAGATGAAAGACACAGACACATATCAGACAGACATAAAAGAACTCAGCGAGACTGTTAATCAGGCTGAGTTCCGACTTAATCATTAAATATTATTCAGAAAGCTCTATTCATTTTCTCTAATCAGGCTCGATGATAGAGAAATCCTTCATAATGATAAGGTCTGGAGAATAATCCTCAGGGAAGGTATCCATAATTCTCTGCATCTTGTTGTGAGCATTATTCCCCTGATTCTCAGGACCGATCTCTGCAAATATATTTTTGGCAGGAGTATTGTCCAAAGACTTGTAATCAAGATTGCCCACTCTTGAAAGTTCATCTGGTTTAATAGAGATTACAAATTTACCTTTAACCTTGGTTCCAGGATTCAGACGGATATCCTGTCCTCCGTGCTGTATAAAGGTAGCATCCTGCTCGTAGTTGCAGATAATGCGGATATCATCAAATGGCGTAATCTCAAGATTAAACGAAGCCTTTTCACTATTAGGACCACCGGATGTGGTAAACAGAGGTTTATCATGATTATCACTCAGACCTAGAGGAACACCAGTAGTAATGGTCTTTACGGTTTCCTGACTCAGCATTCCTATAACTACACCGACCTGATTCTTCTCTTCAGCACTAAGAGCCTCAAAACTGTTTTTCTTACCTTTTGTAATGTATTCGGCAAGCTGGTCCATAGCTGTTTTAGGATCAGTACTCATAGGTTTGCCATTAATATTTATATTAAGTCTTGAGAGATCTTTGAAAAATGAAGTGTCCTCAAGCTTGCCATTACTAAAGGAGATCATGGAGGAAATAATATTCCAGGTGTTCATATTATGGATATCTTTCCCCACGGTAATGGAAAATAGCTCTTCAGGATCAAAAGGACGTCGAACGTCAGCAAATTTTGAATTAAAGGCAATATTCCTATACTTTTCTTTGAGAAATCCTAGGTGCTCTCCTTTGATATGACCATCCATATAGGTGTCAAACTTAGTTTTTGCTTCCTTATCTACTTCTTTTAGGATATCAGTTTTAATCTGAGCGATTAAATCTTTATTAGGAGTACCTATAGATGCAGTTATGTTTTTAGGTTGAGTACCTGTTAATCCCTGTAGAATCGCATAAAAATCCATGGTCAGAAAAGAAACGTGAGTCATGGTTTCGCGACGAAGAGATCTGAACTGGTCAGGAACATCCATAGAATCAGCAAAGATTTTTCCCTGAATTTCATAGGCATTCATCAGGTTTGACATATTCACACTCTCAAGACCTTTGAGTAGATTTAATCTTTGCTGTGGATTTAATTTTAAAAGCACAAGAGACATCTGCATAGTACGTAGTGAAGCCATCAGATCTTCACCGGAATTTTTAATCTGACTAGGCATTTGGCGGACGCAGTCAACCATCACAGATCTCAACTGCAGAAAAGCCTTATGAAGATCAATCGAGGAAGAATTAGCATTTATTTTCTCTATATCTGAAAGATCCGCGGAGTTTATAAAGTTCATCAGAAATGGAATTGTTCCTTTAGGGAAACTTTGTCCCTCAAGAGCTACAAGAATATCCTTTCCAACCTCCATAAGCTTAGGGTTATTGACACTCAGCTCACGAAGTTCCTGAATATTTGTTTTAATTCCTTCAATTTTCTTTTTTATAGAATCAAAGGATCGGTACTTGTGGTCACCACCTTCTATGATATAAGAACCGACTTTTCTAACCAAAGACTGAAGCTCAGGATCATCCTTTAACTCCTCAGCTGTATATTTGACGAAGGCATCGAACACAGCCTGTTTTTCAGGATTTCTGTCTGGTTTGGTATACATTTTCTTATGCAGAACCTCGGCATAAGCATCATCAGGCTTTTCAAGATTCTCAATTGAAAAATCCTCATAACTGATATCGCCTTTTATAACACCAGAGAGAGCTGATTTAAGATATAAAGCATAATCGTTGGTAATCTTTGGTTTGTCCAAAGTCTGTGACTCTGCTATATAACAAAGAAGATTACCAAGTTTTGAAAGGTCTTTTTCTATGGATTTTTTTAACATATCCTGTGAAACAACTGTCAGACCGCCCTTTTGAGTGGTTGGCGGATTATCAATATATTTCTGTATGACAGAGGTTAGCAGCAATTTAAGTCCTTCAGTTTTTTCTATCTGACCATTGGACTTAGCTACAAGAGAGTCCATGACATCATTAACCTTGGATGCTGCTATTTTTTTAGACTGCTGCTGAAGAATCTGCGTCTTGTTGGCTGTTATGAAATTGTCTGCCAGTTGTTTAATTGCACTGCCCTGAAGAGCACTTTTAGTACTGATATTCCTCAGCTGTTCTTCCAGAGCTGGTCTACCACTATCTTCAGATGCTGTTACCAGCGTATTTCTTATGGCATTAACCAGATTGGCCACGCGCTCTCTTGAATGTCCGAGATTGAAGAAACACTTAAACTTGTGCAGAAGTCCAGATTTTTTAATTTCACCGTTATCAGAAAGATAATAAGAGCTTCCTGTATTGATTTTGGAAATATTTTCAAGATTCAGATCCATTTTATGCACCTCTTATTATTTAAGTGTTCATCAAAATAGCTTTAGACAGAAATGCCCTGCTCCAGCATTTTCTCTTTTCCCTGGCTGCTTACGGTTGCAGGAATATCCTGAAAGGCCACCAGTACCGCATCATGTACATCCGAAGCGGTTTGACCAAAATCATTCAGAACCTCGGCAAACCTTTCTACACTCAGATCCTTTAGCGGAATATATCTTGTCAGAACCAGAGACTCCTCAAAAAGACCAATAAAACAGCCTCCGGTTCCAACTCCGTTGTAGCAGAGCTCCAGAGCCTTCCTCAAAGCAGCCTCATTAAGACGGACTATCTTTTCCGGATCGGTTACGGGAGCAAAAATCGCAATATCATCACTCTCCTGTCTGTATTTAAAACTTATCAGAATACCGTCGCGCTCAAGCACACAGGTATCGTATATATCAGGTTCAAGAGCTAAGCCGCTGAGCTCAGACAGCTTAGCTATAAGATCCTTGAAATACATTAAATACTCCTTAGTTGTCTTTTAACCTCTAATCATTGGAAACTTCTATGCAAACATTCCCTTGAAGGCATACTTGATAGACTTTAAGGTTCCAAGAGTACCCATTGCATCCCATTTATACTTAAGCAGAACCTCTCCCATTCCGGTCAGGAAGGACTCATCAGGCTTATTTCTAAGCTCTAAGAATCGCTTCAGATGTTCATACTCCTGCTGCATCATGGTAGTCTGCTTTTCCTTGTAATAGGTATAGAATGCCTCAAAGGCTTCATTCTCAGAATTAGTATCTGCTACAGATACCTCCTCATCTGCATCGGTTTTAGCCTTGTTGGCAAGACGGATTGTCTGCCAGTTTGAATAAAGCTCCTTGAAATGAGCATCCCCCTTGAAATTAAAGGCACTCTTAACACGATAATCAGTTTCAAGTTCGATATTTGGTGTCTTTGCAGACTCACCCACATGCTTTATCTTGTTCTTTAAAGCATCATTCGGATCCTTCTGCAGATTATCCAGCTCATCGTTATACAGCTTAAGCAGAGACTTGCTTGCATCCTTGAACTTAGTAACGTTGACAAATATTTGAGCAGCTTTCTTGGCAAAAATTGAACTTGGAGACAGATTTAAATGATGAGAATCCTCCACTGCTAAACCAAGTCTTAAGAACAGTCTGAGCATACAGTCAATCTGAGAGTTCATCTCTTCAATGGTATTCTGCAGAGAGTTCTGACATACCTCAAAGTTGTATATAGGAGCAGGAATCTCGATACCTTCCTTCAGAATTGCCTCCATTACCAGTTTGATCTTAAGACCGGTATCTTCATCCTTACCCTTCTTCAGGATTGCGGAGATCACCTCTGTCAGATGCTCTTCCACAGTCTTCTCAACACCCTTATACTCCTTGACTTCAGAAAGACGTCTCAGACTTTCAGGTGAGAGCAGAGTCTTAAGTCCCTGCATAAAGATAGGTCCATTCTTATCTAAAGATGCAGCCATCATTCTGAGGATATTCTCCTGCTGAAGAGGAGTCAGCTTTACGCAGTTACCAAAGTCAATAATGGTAAGCTTATCCTTTGAGGTCATGATATTACCTGCATGAAGGTCTCCATGATAGAAGCCCGTATCAAAGATACCCTGAGTAACCAACTCCTTGGAGAATTTAACCAGATTGTTTCTCTGTTCAATCACAGATTCAAATTCATCAAGAAGCTGTTTCTGCATGTTCTGATAGGTCTCTTCATCTACAGAGAGATCTTCCAGATCAGAGATCATTTCCTCCACTGTTGAGTAGAACAGAGGAAGTTCAACACCAGGAATAGTGTTGGACTGACCCTGGGCAGGTTTGAGGATATCACCAACCAGTTTATTCTCCATTGAGTTGATGACATTGTTTACGGTAACACCCGGAGCCTTCTCAATAATCAGGACATCAGTAGAAGGAGGAACCAGATCAAAGAGCTTCATACTCTGAACGTTAGGGTCAAAATTGCTGTAAAGCTGACCAGAAACCACGTTCTGAGCTTCGTTGGTCAGATCAAGCTCTTCCATAATGGTCTTTAGTGAACCTTCAAAGGTTACGTCCATGCCAGGAATATCCTTGGCAGCCTCTCTGAAGATATCAAGTTCACGATGAGCCCTGTTCATGACATCTGGACGCAGGATCTTGATAACGCAGTCGACACCCTGAGGCTTGTCAGCTGTATAAACCTTGCAGAGGAAGGCCTCACCAACTGAAGCGGCACCTAAAGAGCGCTCAATCTCGATTTTCTTAATCTTGCCCTCAGAATTGTTGACAATCTGTAAGAGATGAGCCTGAACCACATTTTCTGGAATAGGAGCAAGATTACTCTTCATATCAGAGAATGACTTCTTGAGATCATCACTTATATCCTCCTGAGGAGTCTTCTGCAGAAGTTTCTGCATGATAGGACCTGCACCCTTGAAGGCAGCGCCAATCATCTTGTCATTAGAAATTTTACCGTCAATTTCGGCTCTTGAATATCTGATGGCTGCAGCTACCATTGAGAGCTTATCCATCTTGGTTAGCTTGGTGAAATAGGTCTTGCGGACGTTGTTGACGAACTTCACCATGACGTTATCGTCACTGCGGGAGGCATTATCCAGATCCTGCAGAGTGGAGTTTGGATTGAGAGGATCATTCTTGTCAGCATTATTAGCTGGCTGATTACCCTGAGCTTCTGCATTACCCTGAGGAGCATTTTCTCCCTCAGGAACAGGTGCATTCTGTTCCTGTCCAACCGGTGCGTTCTGTCCCTGTCCGGCAGGTGCATTACGCTGCAGACGCTCTTCAAGCTGCTCTTCCGCATCTTCAATCTGCTCCTCAAAGATCATGTTTGAAATCTCATCGAGGATGCCATCCACAGAGGATTCAAGCTCCTGTTCTGCACTGACAAGTGAAAGCTTGATTGAAAGCTGAGCTTCAGTAAGCTCGGCTGTTCCCTTGGTAATATCAAAATTCAGGACGGAGCGGATCAGCTCAGCACTCTGCTCAAGCTGCTGGTCGGTAAAGAAATCTTCACCATCTTCTGCGGCAATAAAGTCAAGCCCCGATTTCTTTATCTGCTCGATAAGAGCGACGATCTTGTCCTTAATCAGGCTAGGCAGAGTGTTCAATGCCTGAGGGTCCTTGATCATATAGGCAAGAGCCTTGGCATGTTTATTCAAAAGACGCTGAATCTTAGAACCAGGTTCAAGAATATTACCCTCGCCTTTTTCAAGCTTGTCAATTTCCTTGTCAAACTGATTTCCTTCTTCCTCAAAAATCAGGTCAGCCAGGAAGTTATGAACCCAGAAGGAACGCTGTTCAGCAATTGTTGCTTTCTGCTCCTTTTCAAAGTCCAGGAAGTATTTTTCAACATTGCGTGCATAATCACGCTCATCGTTTTCAACTTCAGCAATGTGTACCAGCTGTCTGCCCATAACCATACGGTAGTCTGCAGTGCCATTGTCGGAAATTGTTGCAGAGCCTATGTCTTTACCATCTATATCAAGAGATGTAACCACCTTAGGAAGAAGTGAAACAGCAGTAGTCAGAGAATTTGAATAAACATTTCTGAGCTCACTGGTAATAGGATTGAACTTGTTCTTCTCCAAAGTGATCGGATCATAGTCATGTGAATACAGCAGTTTATTTACCAGCTCTCTTAGAGATTCTTCAGACAGAGCAAAGCTCTGTTTTCCAGTTGAATAGGCACTGTTCAGGGCTGCTCTGAGTGGACCTACAGCCACACGAAGTTCTGACAGCAGTAACTTCTGCTGAGAGGTCATACGAATTCCATCAGGAGTAGCATTGGATAGAAGGGCCACTAAAAGAGCCGGATTTTTTGCAAACTCTGCTCTTAAAGCATCCTTATCAAGCTTACCCTCGTAGGAAAGCTTCTCAATATTTTCAAGACTTCTGTTGATATTAAGAATTTCAACCTTTTTAAAGAGGCTCTGAATTCTGGTACAAAGCAGATCCACACAGGTTTTCTCATGGTCAGCCTTAAAGTTATTTACACTTGTTTTTAAAGCATCTGAAAGAGGATCTGCTTTAAGCTGCTCTTCGAGCAGTGCAAGCACAGAGACCAGAGAGCCCTTAAGGGCAGAGTTCATCTTCTCCTTGAAGAGAGCCAGCAGATCAGCATTAGGATTATTGGTTAATTCAGTCTTAACTAATCTTGTACCGACAAAACCGGAGAAAATACCGGACAGGCCCTCTAATAAGGTGTAATTCTCCTTGGACATGTATGGCTTAAAGCTTTCAACATACTTTTTAACTTCATTTCTGTCGGTGCTCTTTACAATCTCGGAGAACAGCTTGAAAACAGGTTTGTTCTCATCTACGGATTCTTTATCGTTTGCTTTTGCAAAGATCATTCTCACAGTATCATTAGCACTTAATCCAGGCTTGATATCCGCCTCTATCTGCCTGATGGTGGAAGCGATATTCTGAGACTGTCTGAATTTATCCAGCACCGAATCGAAGGCATCAGAGTTTGTGGCTTTGAGAAGACCGCTTAACAGGTTACGAAGATGCTCTGGTACCTGCTTGGTTATATAGTTGACATTATTTGCATTCTCAAAGTTATACATGATGGTATTAAACTTCTGCTTAAGTTCCTTGAAGCTCTCGTAGTTAAGCTTTTTACCATCCAGAGCAATAGAAAACTCTGCAATCATGTTCTGAGCCTTGATAACCTCCAGATTGGAGATATCCTTTGCAACCTCAGCAAGCTTTTCTGCAAGCACATCTGTTTTTGGAGCCACAATACTCTTGCCAAAGATATTGCCAAAAAAACCGGTGACACTCTTCTGCATCTCAAAGGCCTTAACCTCTCTGAAAACAGCGTCGCTCTTCTGCTTATCAAAGCCTATGTCACGGCAGATATCATAAACAATATCTAAAAGTTTTACGTTGAGAATCTTTCCTATTGGGGAATTCTGAAGAGCCATCCTCTCATCGTAAGAGTTGTTTTCCTTCATGAGCCTTGCAATTTCAGCATTGAGTGAAGCAAACACCTCTTTGTTATCAAGAATAAAGTTCTTCATAATCTGACCGTCACTCAGATATGGAGGATTCTTGGTCAGAGTATTAAGCTCTGTATTAAGAGTTTCCAGAGTTTCCTGGTCTTTAGGTGACTGACTCTTCTGAAGCTTGTCGATATCAGCCTTGAGCTTTTCCACCTTTGCGTCATAACTGTTCTTAAGATCCCTGTTCTTGGTGAACTCTTTATTAAGATTGAGAATCTTGTTGCCCAGTTCATCTGCAGCATAGTAATTTTTAAGCTCGTCTTCAGCAGAGCTCTTTAATGTCTTAAGCTCATTATCGAATTTTTCGATAACATCCTTATTGGCATCCTTTACAAGTTCAATCTTCTGCTTAAGCTCCTGAACCTTCTGGCTGTATTTGGTGTCTTTGCCCTTGGAAATGACATTGGTATCAACCTTCTGAGAAACAGTCTGAGGATTCTCCTTCTTTTCAGCCTCAAGCTTTTCAATAATGGAATCTACATAAAGGCTGTTGATCTTAGGACTGTGCTTACCCTGTTCACCAAGATCCTGTGGAGCGTTATTTCCCTGACCTTCAACCTGCAGAGGTTCCTGTGGCTTGTTTAATTCCGCCTGTTCCTTCTTAAGCTCAGATTCCTCAAAATTAATATCCTCCACAAGCTGCACTTCTTTATTTAAAGTCTCATCATGCTTTATCTTATATTCATCTGATTGTGCCTGAAGTTCATTTAACTTCAGCAGATCTGCTTCAGTTAAATCCTTTTTGCTTTCTATAGCTTTCTTCTGGTCGAATATTTCAGCAATTTTCTGTTCATAGAACTTACGCAGTTCCGAAAGAGGCTTAAGCTCCTTTCTCATCTTTTCAATATCAAGCTCATGGAGCTTGGCCTGAATCTCTTTTACAGAAGAATCATACAGAGCCTCTTTCTGTCCCAGAGAATTGTTAAGTTTAGTGTTGATAAGACGACATTTCTGCTCGATTGCCTGAAGCTGAGTATCAAGATATTCCTTATTGCTCTGCTGAATCTCCTGATCAGTTTTCCCGGCTTCACGCATGGTGTATGAATTATCACGAATATTCTTTACAACAGACTCAAGTGAATTGAAGTCCATTACACTAAGCTCATGATAGTTCTTCTCTCCGCCGGTCATGTGAGAGAGGATATTGGTCAGCATGCCTCTGCGGTTTGCATCCTTATCCTGGGCATCAAGACCGAGTAAGGCGGCATCAATACCGTAAATATCAATATGAGAGCAGATATCGGTTGCAATCAGAGTCTTCATCTGTTCCAGATCATAAGGAAGTTTTACTCTCTGCTGCATACCAGGAAGCTTGATATACAGCTGATCCTTATCATTTCTCTCTAACAGTGCATGCACAAGTTTGCCGTTGTCATACAGATTCATACCGACTTTTTCAGTAGGACCGCCCTTTGTCATATGAGTAAGAACCTGATTGATAATGATGGTATTGTTCTTAAGCTCATCTGCTTCTCTTCTGTCATTGCTTTTATTCAGATGTTTGATAAGAGGTGAAGCCAGACCGAAGGTAACCACACACAGGATCTTTTCAAAGAAACTGAATTTGTGCTTGCGGGCTAAGGTGCGCTCAAAATTGTCATGAGTTTCAAGAGGTGCCTTGAAAATGTTCAGAGCCTTTTTCTTGCTGATAAGTGCATCGGATAATTCAGGAACATCTGTATATTCACTGATAACTTCAAATTCATTGAGAATCTCGTCTGGGCCATTATCAATCTCGTCATAGTCCTGAACATCATTAAGTCCGTTCAGATCAGCCTGCACATCGTCATAGGTATAATGCTGCTGATTATTGTTATTGACGTTCTGATCTTCGTTATTGAACTGACCGTTATTGATGTTCTGATTGCCGCCGTTAATATTAATCTCAGACATAATGCACCTCTGACAACTTTACCCGTAAGGCACATGCATTAAATCTGCTGATTTAAAGACTTTGTCACATCAGCAGGATGAAATTCAGGCCAAAGGATCCTCTTCCATTTTTTTTAGTGATGAACTATCTATAAGGATAGAAGATTTTTTCAGCTACATTTGTGACAAAATTTAAGAGTGTGATCGAGTATAAAAAATTATATATTTTTCTTTAGAATCAGATTTTACTTACTGATATTAAAAGAAATTATCTGAATTCTGCAAATCATAAGAAATATTTCTGAAAAGATTTTTCACCAAATTATCAGAAAAAACAAAACAGTATTTTTCCTGCAGTTTTTCCACTAACACAGATGTAAGAAAAATGTTGTATATATACGAAATCTTTTTTGAACAAGATTAAAAAGTCTGGAGCAAAAACCGATTAAAACAGATGCCTGTGATATAATTTTTTCAGACAAAACAGCAGTTTTAATCTGCGCAAAAACAACAGACAAAAGAACAGTCCACAAAGATAAAGACTGTCAGATTTCACCTCTCCAAAAGAGATATAAGGATTCTATGAGCAACATTCCTTTCGAACCTAAAGATGGAGATTATGTATCTCTCATCGAGAAACTGGGGAAAACCTCAATTGATGAGATTAAGGATGAGATTGCAAGATCTCAGAAAGAGCACAGTCAGCATGCAGGTCAGCTGAACAGTCCTTCAATTGAAAAGAACATTTCACAAAAGAATCAGCAGAGATCCCCTTCATCCGTAAATATTCCAAACAGAGAAGCTCCAAAGCAGTTCTCTCAGAGCACAACGGTAATCACGCAGAATGACCAGGGTTCATTTGTACAGAAGGCCTTAAAGGTTCTGCTTTTCATAGGCTTTGTTTTCGTAGTGCTGGTAACGGGCTTTCTTGCAGTTGTAGTTGATCCTGAGGATGAGGAAATCATCTTTTTCCCATTCATATTCTTTGTGGTGTTTGTGACCATAGTCTCATCAAAACTTAATAAAAGAAAAGCTAATCTGAAGGAGAAATAAGCCATGGAAAACTATCTTATCTGGCTGATCTTGGGCCTTGTGCTTTTAGGTGTGGAGATGATGATAGGAAGTATCTATCTTCTGGCGCTGGTGGCAGGCTGTGCTATAGCCTGTATCTTTGCCTTCATGGGAACCACCTTTACAGCACAGTGTATTGTTGCGGCCGTGGTTGCCATTGCAGGTGTGATTGCGGCATTTGTCTTCAGACGCAATATCAGAAAAAAGCTTACACCTAATCAGGAATGTGACAATCTTGATAAGGGACAGATTATTAACGTCGAGAAAATCGATTCCGACGGAGGTGCCACCGTTAACTACCGTGGAGCTCAGTGGAAGGCTTACGCCAGGGAAGGCTCACTTGAGAGCGGTATCTACCACATTGAGAAGGTTGATGGTACCAGACTGATTTTAACTAAGTAATTAAGGAGCATATAAATGTATTTAGATATGGATCTGTCAGGCGGCAGCGTTGCGCTGATTCTGATTATTATTGCAATTATCTTTGCAGTTAAGGCTATCAAGGTTATTCCTCAGCAGACAGCCTGGGTTATTGAAAGACTTGGTAAGTTCCACAAGGTATTAAATCCAGGTCTTAACTTCATCATCCCATTCATTGATAAGGTTGCCTACAAGCACTCACTAAAGGAAATTCCTCTGGATACACCAAGTCAGGTATGTATCACCCGTGATAACACCCAGCTTTCAGTTGACGGTATTCTTTACTTCCAGGTTACCGATCCAAAGCTAGCCTCCTACGGTACCTCAAATTACATCGTGGCTATCACCCAGCTAGCTCAGACGACTCTGCGTTCTGTAATCGGTAAGATGGTTCTGGATGAGACCTTTGAGGAGCGTGATGTTATCAACAACCAGGTTGTAGCTGCAATTGACGAGGCTGCATTAAACTGGGGTGTTAAGGTTCTGCGTTATGAAATCAAGGATCTGACTCCTCCTGCTGTTATTCTGCAGGCAATGCAGAGACAGATTACCGCAGAAAGAGAGAAAAGAGCTGTTATCTTCGAGTCTGAAGGTAGAAAGCAGGAACAGATTAACCTTGCAAACGGTGCAAGAGAAGCTGCCATTGCCAAATCTGAAGGTGAGAAGCAGTCTGAAATCAATATCGCTGAAGGTAAGGCTCAGGCTACCATCGCCATTGCAAATGCAACTGCCAAGGCTTTAGAGACCATTGCCTCAGCAACTCAGGCTGAAGGCGGCAACACCGCTGTAAACCTGAAGGTTGCAGAGCAGTACATCGAGGCCTTCTCAAATCTTGCCAAGACCAACAATACTCTGATTGTTCCA
>JAEEGL017195951.1_pt1 | contig 12050 bp, 7 predicted proteins | sample 9134231 | NCBI WGS metagenome assembly JAEEGL01 (sample SAMN16246548, study PRJNA631951) | gut metagenome | biome: gut microbiome; feature: rumen; material: fiber-attached | host: Bos | place: Iran: Karaj | collected 2018-10
TATCGATCAGCAAAGTCATCTGGTTTTCATCTGCCACGGCTGAAATAAAACTGATCTTTCCTTCTTCCTTTCCGATGCGGACGGTCATGCCGGTTTTAACGGTATCCATCATGGAAATCGGCAGCCGGCCGTAAGCAAGGGAAGCTTTTCTGGTTTCTTCATCTTCGTCGTTTTCATCCTGGACTTCATAGCTTTCCAGCTGAACCCGGATCTCCATCGTGCTTTCCATGGTTGCCGTGGAAGCATACACGATGAACCCTGCCAGCAGGATCACGATGGCCGCCAGGATCATCCACAGCCGGGGACTGGTTACCCGCATATAATCGTGAAGTGCCTCCGGAGATGAGATATGGTCCAGGCTCTTCTGCCGGAACAGGCTGTCCTGCATAATTGAAAAACTCCCTTCGGATCGGATTGACATTCTTTGGTTGATATTTTAATATTTTTGTGGAATTTTGTCCAATATTACTGCCGCCTTGCCATACTGTTCCGTATAAACATGTGAAATGAGCAATGAAAGGAGGGGATCCCATGGAACAAAAGCTGAAAAATCTCTTCGATTTTCAGAAGTTTGAAGGGAACTCCGACCTGCAGCAGGTTATCGATTCCGTCCATTCCCGCTACGCGGTCAGGGAGCTGAGCCTGAATGAGATGGAATGGGTTGCCGCGGCGGGTATTCCCGGGGCGGTTCCCGAAGAAAAAAACCGGAAAGCCGGTTCGGATGGACATCAGCCCTGAGCGGATTTATACGGAATACAGCGGCAAGGTTTTGGGCTACATCCGCGCCCGGGTGCGCGGCGCGGCGGACGCGGAAGATCTCTGCTCGGAGGTGTTCGAGAAGATCCTGAGGAAGATCGACGGATTTGATCCGGAAAAAGCTTCCCTGAATACCTGGATCTTCACAATTACCCGGAATACGGTGATCGATCATTTCCGCAGGTCCCGTCCGGCAGAAGAGCTGGATGAGAATCTGTCGGATGACACGGAGCTGGACGAAGGCCTGCTGAACAGCGAAACGCTCAGCGAGCTGGCCGCGGCCCTCCGGAGGCTTCCCGAGCAGCTGCGTGATATTATTGTCCTTCGGTATTATGACGGTAAGCCGCTTACCGAAATTGCGGGGCTGATGAACCTGAGCTACGGCGCGGTCAAGCTGCGGCATCAGAATGCCGTTCTCCTGCTCCGTCAGTCGCTGGGTGCCTGAACCGAAAATCCGCCGGTCACGGATCGGCGGGTTTTTCATGCAGAAACCGTATCTTATGGGTTCTTCCTCGCTCAGGATTGCCATAATTCCGGGCCTGGGCTTGGCTCGGGACGAAAAGTGCTCTTTGAATCGTTTTCATATGCAGAGGACAAACCAGTCCTCGGACGAAAGTGAGGTTTTGATCATGAAAAAACGGATTGTTTGGCTGTTGGCTCTGATGCTCGTCTGGACCATGGCAGCCGCCTGTGCGGAAGAAACCTTCTTCGCGCAGTTTGAAGGGGTGGAGTTTTCTTTCAACAGCGGTGCGGGAGCCTGGTCGACGGACCTTCGGATCCTCCCGGACGGAAGCTTCAGCGGCGAGTTCCATGACAGCGATATGGGCGACGCGGAAGACACCTATCCGGACGGCACCGTTTATTTCTGTTCCTTTGCCGGCAGGATGTCCGTCGTGGAGCAGATGGACGAAAACACCTGGAAGATCCGGGTGGATTCCCTGGTCTGGGAGGAGTCCCCGGTCCGGGAAATGATTGAGGACGGCATTCGCTTCGTTTATACTGATCCCTATGGCGTCAGCGAAGGGGATGAGATGCTCCTGTACCGGCCGGGAACGCCGGTGGATGTGCTGACTGAGGAAATGCAGATCTGGGCCCATCTCTATGATGGCGGGGAAATGCCTTCCGCGCTGGAAACCTGGTTCCTGTACAGCGAAAAGAATGACAGCGGTTTTGTCAGCTATACGATCAGTACGGGCGTCGCCAATCCCTGGACGGACCTGACCCGGGAAGATCTTCAGATGCTGACGGGAACGGCGTATACCCTGCCCGAAGGCGCGGATAACGTCGCCTGGCGTTGGCTTGGCGCGGAAGCGATGGCGGAGATCCGGTTTACATGGAACGGCGCCGATTTCTGCTTCCGTTCGCAGGTGATCCGGCTGGAGAAGGATGAGCTGGCGGATATCTCCGGTATGTACTATGCCTGGGAACATGAGGAAAAAGTCACCGTCGGCGGCTGCCCCGGAATTATCAGCCAGGCGCAGGACGGAACCGGGGAATGGGTGGAACGCTGCCTGTGGTATAACGACGCGAATGCGACGATGTACTCCCTGTCCGTTGCCGCCGCGGATCTCGACGGTTTGGATCTGACCGCTGTTGCCGGACAGATCTGTACATACTGACCCGGGGAAACCGGGAACAGGAACGCCCGCTGGCCGCACGGCCGGCGGGCGTTTTGTCCCCTGGTACGTTTTCCTCCGGTATCGGACGTCCGGCTGTCCCGGGGGAAAAATACAGGAAATGGCGTGCCCGGCATCGAATCTAATGTTGTTTGGATTCGTTCCCGCCGGTCTGTGCGGATGATGATGCCATGAAAGGACAGTAAAAATGAAAAAAACGTGTTTTGTTCTGCTGGCCTGCGCGCTGATGCTGGCGCTTTTTTCACTTGCCTGTGCGGATGAGGAGGTCTTCCGGCCGCTGGAACTGCCGGTGGTTTACCTGCGGATCGACGGCGGTCAGGCAGAAATTGACCGTCTGAACGGGAGTGATGACCATTCCTACCGGTGTACCGGCGAAATGGACGTCATTGTTCCGGACGGATACGACGGCCAGTTCGGTGGACTGTATCCGCAGGAAAACGTGACCGGTCTGCGGATGAGTTATATCCGCGGCCGCGGCAACGGGACCTGGGGGATGGGCAAAAACCCTTACAAAATCAAGCTGGAAGAAAAACAGGACCTTTTCGGTATGGGGAAAAGCAAAACCTGGGTTCTGCTCGCGAATGTCTATGACAACAGCATGATCCGCAACTGGCTCACGATGTGGCTCGGGGATCAGATGGGGCTGGAATACACGCCCCAGGGCATCTTTGTCGAAGTGGTGATGAACGGTGACTATCTCGGCTGCTACTATCTGTGCGAACAGGTTCAGCTCGGCAAAAACCGGGTCGCACTGGATGAGCTGCGGGAAGAGGACTCCCACCTGCCGGAGATCCGGGGCGGTTATCTGCTGGAATTCTGGCCGGATGATGTGGAAGGCCCGGACGCTTTTGAGACGTCCCGGGGCCAGATGTTCGGAAATCAGGAACCCTCCTTCGACGATGAGGACGGCGGTTACCGGAACGACGTCCAGATGAACTATATCCGCGGTTTTATCCAGGATGCGGAAGATGCCGTCTGGTCGGATGACCTGGAGCGCTGCGCGGAATATATCGACCTGCGGAGCCTGGCGGATTACTGGTGGATCCAGGAATTTACCGTGAACGGCGACGCTTTCCGGACCGACAGCGCCCACATGTTCAAGAATCGGGCAGAAGCGGACGGCGCCGAAGGAAAACTGCACTTCGGTCCGCTGTGGGATTTTGACGAGTCCTGGGGAAACGCGCAGATCGAAACCCGCCTGGATGTCGGTCTGAACAACAGCAGCTTCACCTGGGTGGATCAACTCCGCACCAATCCGGAATTCATCTCGCTGCTGGAGGAGCGCTGGCTTGTGATGGACGCGAAGCTGGAAGAAATTGTCCGGGAAGGTGGTATCCTGGATCAGGTCGCCCCGCTCCTCCGGAACGCATGGTCCCGGGATCATGAAAGATGGCAGGCCAACATTGACGAGTACGGTCTGGAAACCGGCCGCGGTTTTGACGCGGAAATCAGTCATATCCGGCAGTGGACGAATCTCCGCCGGGATTGGATCCGGCAGCACATGGACCGGCTCGGCGTCCTGACCTTCACGCTGACCGTTCGCGCGGAAGGGTTGGAGGATCGGGCATACCGGATCGCGTGTGATACGTCGGTTGACATCTATGACGTGGAGATTCCTGAAGTGGAAGGCCGGACGTTTGTGGAATGGCTGGCTGAAGACGGAACGCCGGTCGTGGATTTCCTCATGATGGACCGGGATATCACCCTGACCGCACGGTATGAGTAAGAAACGCCCGGACAGATGTCTGCCCGGGAGAATCCTCCTGTTTTCCGGCTTTGGGATCACGTTTTTCTGGACAGATCCGTCCTTTTGCGCAATAATATAGGAAAACAGGATCTGTCTTTTCCATTCTTCCCGAAAGGAGGGGAATTTCGCTGTGGTCACAGCCGGTATTCCCTTCATGATGTTCGTCCTGTTCCTGCTGACAGGGCTGACTTTTGTTGTCCTCAACGATTCCTATATCCGCCGCGGTCACCGGGATGCGCTCCTGCTGGTCATTCTGCTGTGCGCCTCCCTGGTCGTACAGAATTACCTGGAGGACAGGATTGCTTCCGGCCCTCCGGACTGGATGGGCCGCACCCTGGCCGCTGTCTACGGCTATGCCGCTCGGCCGGTTGTGATCGCCCTGTTTATTTCAATCATTGCGCCGAAAAAGAACAGGCTCCCTGTCTGGATCCTGATCGGTGTGAACGCGCTTGTCCATATGACTGCGCTCTTTTCCGGAATCTGTTTTCACATCAGCGAGGACAATCATTACTCGGGCGGCCCGCTCAGCGGCTTCTGCCTGTGGACAAGCCTGGCCCTGCTCGCTTATCTGCTGTTCCTGACAGTTCATGAATACCGGAAAATGCCGAAAAAGGAAATTGTAATTCCCGTCCTGACGGTCGTCATGATCCTTCTTTCCGTGTGGATGGACTACCAGATCGGATCCGAAGAACAGCCCATTGCCTATCTGACCATTGCGATGACGGTCAGCTGTGTCCTGTATTATATCTGGCTCCATACGCAGTTTGTGCGTGAACATGAGGAAGACCTGAAAGCGCAGCAGCGGATTCGGATGATGATGGCCCAGATCCAGCCGGACTTCCTGTACAGCACCCTGTCCGCCATTCAGGACCTGTGCCTGACGGATCCGGATGCGGCGGCGGATGTAACAGATGAATTCAGCAATTATCTTCGGCAGAATCTGAACTTCCTGAACGAACCCGGAGTAATTCCCTTCTGGAAGGAACTGGATCATACAAAAGCCTATGTAAAGATAGAGGAAATGCAGTATCCCAACATCAAGGTCCAGTACGGTATCCATGACACCGGATTCAGCGTTCCCCCGATGACCCTTCAGCCCCTGGTGGAAAATGCCATACACCACGGCGTCAGCACCCGGGATGAGGGCATCATCCAGATCTTTTCCCGGCAGCTGGAGGATGTCCATGAGGTCATCGTCAAGGACAACGGCACCGGGTTTGACGCCGCGTCTCTGCAGGAAGAAGCCGATACCGACCACCTGGGCATCCGGAATGTCCGCGAACGGATCGGAAGCCTTTGCGGCGGTACCATGCAAATTGACAGCGAACCAGACAAGGGTACCACCGTTACGATCCGGATTCCGGACAGGTATACGGACGAATGACGCCGGCCATGCCAAAGGCGGAGATCTTTCAGATCTCCGCCTTTATGGTTGTCTTCCTTTTTCAGTTCCTGTCAGGCCGCTTCCGGCAGCGCTTCCTCTCCGTACTGTTCTTCCAGCTTCTCCATCATATCGATCTTTGTCCGGAGCAGGTTCAGCAGGTCCTCTTCCGCGATCATGCCGTCCTCGTTCACCGGGATCCCCTCAAACGAAATCGGAACGATCATCGGCGGAATATCCAGGGACAGCTGCTGCAGGCTGCGCATCTGTTCTGCGCTCTGGTAAACCAGCTTCACCGTATACCAGTTTTTTCCCTCCGCGTCGGCCCAGCGTTCGAACACAAGCTTGGTGCCGATGGGTGTCGTCGGCTCCACCGCGCCGGGCAGTTCGTAATCGTTGACGCCCAGGGCGGCGAGGAATGAGGTGATCGTGGAATCGTGTCCGCAAAGGAAGGAGAATTCGCGGCCTTCCGCGGTCAGTTCGGCGTAGACCTCCTCCAGCATCGGGTGTGCAAGGTTGACCGCCAGTGACGGAGCTGTAAACAGGATCTTCTCATAGGTGGCGAGCACGCCGCCGATTACGCGCCAGTCGTCTTCTGTCAGGTCGTGTCCGAAAGCCGCCTTCCGGTCGTCCGGCTCTTCGTAGTACTGCAGGATCAGCGCGTCAGCGATCGAGGTCAGATACTTGATCGGTCCGGACATCTTGGGTTCACTGCCTGTCTCCAGCGTGACATAGCTCTCGTCCGACGCCAGGTTGCCGTACTTCCCGCTCTGGAATGCTTCGGTTTCATCCATGTCTGTCACGGTCAGGATCAGCTGGTACGCTTCTTCCAGGGAAGCCCGGTATCCGTTCAGGCCTTCCCCGCCGCCCCGTTCCTCGATCTCGGCGTACACGTCCTCCGCGTATGCGTCGTTCATAAAGTTGATAAGCGGCAGGAATGTCGGGTCTGCCTGATTGTACTCCCCTTGCCGTTCCACCGGCACCACCGCGACGGGCAGCAGCCCTGTGGAAAAGTAGTGCGCTGTGGCCTGTGTGCGCTGAAGACCGTTCGCGTAGAAACGTACGGCGCCTTCCTCCGGAATATAGTTCTCCGGGAACAGTCCTTCTTTCTCCAGGTACAGCCGGAAATACTGGCCCATGGTCGTTTCCAGCATTGCGCCGAGCAGTGAAAGCTCTCCCGCGTTTGCGGTCCATCTGAACCATTCATGCGGGGTGATGTCGCTGAGCACGGAGCCTTTTTCTGACAGCGGGGACCGGATATTGTGGCGGCTCAGGATCACCATCTGCTTCAGCTGGTAATGGGCAGCAGCTTCCGGTTCTTCTTCGGTTTCATAGCCGTAAGGTTCGCCGTCGGAATTGATCATCACGGCCAGCTCGTTGTACACGTCTTCCACGCCCGCGCCGAAATCAAACGCGACTTTGCTGTTGATCAGCTGTCCGCCCGCCAGTTCACGCATCACGACCCGCGCGGCGGCTTCGTTTGTCTTCGCTTCGCGGAATTTTACCTTGACATGGTACCCGGCCGCCTCAAAAGGCTTGATATAGGTTTCCATCAGGTCGTTCAGGTCAGTGCCGACGATGGGCAAGATCACGTTCACGCCCTGCATGTCGCCCGTCAGGAACGCTTCAAGGGAATCATTGAAGATCTTCATACCCTCGAAATGGATCGCGTCCGCGCCCGCGCCGCGGCTTTCGATATACTCCGGCAGTGCTGCCTTGATCACATCCGGATCCAGCACAAACGCGCCCGTCGCCTCGCTGTCCGGATCCACGATCATCGTGGATTTTCCGCTGGCCGGGAGACCGAGCACCAGTTCCATCCGGTATTCCCTCTGCAGGGGACCGTCATACACATAATGGTGTCTACCGCTGTCGTCAATGCTTTCGGTGCGTGCGGAGCCAAGTGTGAGGAACCATGCTTTGATCTCTTCCCGCAGCTGGTTGCGTTCCGGCGTGTCGATATCCGCGGTATTGCCGTAAAGGGCCTTGTAGTAGGCGGACAGCGCGTCCAGTTGTGCCACCACGGGGTGGGCCCGCAGTTCTTCCATTGTCGGATAATCGCCCGCCACGATCTGCTCATACAACGCCCGGGCTTCGTCCGTTTCGATCATCAGATGCTCCGGTGTCACTTCCCAGGTCACCGGCACCACGCCCTCGGGCAGCTCCGGCAGCTGTGTTTCCGCCGCTGCGCAGCATACCATCATCATCAGTCCCAGAACCAGTGCAACCAGTCTCTTTTTCCTCATCATGCAAACTCCCTTTCCGTGTGAATAATAGGCCATTATATCAAAGCGAAACACCGGTTCCGGGAACCGGCCGGAGGCCGTTTTCCCCCGTACGGTTCCCCGTCTGCCTTCCGCCGTCATTTTCCCGTTCCGGCTCCCGGGATCCGGATCACTCCCACACAGTCTCTGCCGTCCCTTCCCACACGAACCCTTCCGAGAATGTCAGGTTTTGTCCGTCCCAGTGCATCTCGATTCTGTCCAGCCGGATACTCCGCGAAAACATATCCCGCAGTTCATATTCCAGGTAATATGTTCCCGGCGGAAGCATAATCTCCTCAATATCCAGCGCGCGGTACATCGTCATTTCGGGCCCCATCGCGTAGGAAACCCTTCCGTCGGTTTCGGTGCCTTCCTTCGGGTACAGCAGCCGGTACCTGCGGCCGGACATCATGGCGAGCGGCTTCACGTTGCGGTTCGCCACCTCGCTGTTTGCCTCATACCCTTCCCATACGCCGTAGATCTCGTATTCATTCAGCCAGTTCCCCTCCGCCGCGCTGACGTACGAACGCCCCAGCCGGAGAATGGAAGTGTCGGAATTAATCTGTACCGGGATATCGTACAGGCGGACCATGCCGGTATACCGGACCAGGTCCATACAGCACAGGACACCGTCAATCGCGGGCCAGTGCAGGGGATCGGTTGCCCGCCACAGGAGATCTTCGTCCTGGCTGTCAATCCCGCAGTCCGTCATGCCCAGCCGCAGGATTTCTCCCGTATCCTCGTCCAGCCGGTACAGCCGGTAATACAGGTCGTCCAGGTTGCCGGAGGTCGTTCCCAGATCCAGGGCGGGCATGCCGTCGCTGGCCATTCTCTTCTCGATGGTGATCTGCAGCTCTTCGATGGTGTCGAGTTCACGCAGTCTCTCCGTCTGTTCATATACCCATTCCGGCGCGCTCCAGGTGGATATGGCGTCCAGGTATGCCAGGTACGACGCGAGCGGAAAATTACGCGCGTAATCGTCCAGCTCCTCATGGGAGCAGCCGGCCGGATAGCAGAAGGACAGGCCGTGCGCTTCGCTGCGTCCGGGACCGCGGACAAGATAGACTACCGCTTCCGAAAGCGCTTTGATCGCCTCGTCCAGCAGGGCCGGCTCCACAAAGTTGCTGCTCTTCGGATTGTAAATCACGCTGCCGAAATCCCGCATATTCTGGCGGTCGCCGTATTCCTCCGCCTGGGAAATAAACCGTGAATAAGCCTTCGCGATATCCGGGGATTGCTCCAGGGTTTGTCCGAGAAGCTGGAAAAGATGGTCGGCCGCACGGATCAGCTGCTCGATCTTTGTCAGGTCAATCACCGACCAGGTCAGCAGTGATATAGCCATCTCATCGTCTTCGTTGGCATATTTGTTTCCGGTTGTGTCGCATATACAGCGTCCCAGCCACTCGCCGTCCAGGGCCGGATGATTGATCAGCGCCTGTAGCCAGTCGCCGACCGCGGTGCCTTTCCCCGGAACGGTCTCCTCTGAAGCCACCATCCAGTGGGCATGATCCCTGACCGCCCACGCGGTCTCGATATTGGCCATCAGGCAGGCGTCAATCACGAGTGCTTCCAGGTATACGCCGCTGTCCGCCAGTGCCTGCTTCAGCTCCTTCAGGTGCATGATACTGCCGTCATACAGTTCGTCGACAAAGAGTCCGGATTTTGCTCCTCCGCCATGATCCCACAGGACAAGCGCGTATTTTTTCGCCGGGTACGTCCGGACGCCCCACCGGATAAAATCCGTCAGCGTATCCGGATCACTCATGCTCCGCAGCGGCAGGTTCTCCAGCAGTTCAAATCCGTTCTCCGGCTGGTTTTCTTCACCTGTGTCATAGTAATTCAGGCGCCAGCGCTGCAGAGCTTTTGAGGAAACGTCCATCCCTGTTTGTTCAGTATGCCATTCCCTGGCTCCGCCGGTTTCGATTAGTATATTGACTCTGCCGATATCCCTCAGCAGGTATTTCGTCGAAAAATCTTCCGGGATTTCATTCGTGTACACAAACCCCAGATTATACGGATAAACGGCTTTCAGCATATCCTGCATGTTGAGGGACGCGTAACCGTACTTCGATTCCAGGTCGGATCCGCAGAAATAGAACATGACCGTCCATTCATCCTGCGGCTCCGCAGGCTGCTCCGCTCTTGTCATACCCGGAATGCACAATAGTGCCATGACGGCTGTCATAACCGCGCCCAGTACCGCAAACCGTTTCCTCAAACGTTCCATCTCCGCTCTCTGTTCTCCGCTGACCGCCGGCCGCTCTTCATGGACCCTTTCCGGTCCACTGCAGGATAAATTCGCCTTGCCAGGTGAATCCGTCCGGGAATGACACCTTTTCCCCGTCCCATGTGAACTCAATACGTTCCAGGATGTAAGGATGCATAAAGATGTCGTCCATTTCATACTCCAGGTAATAAGTGCCGGCAGGCAGTGGAGCTTCTTCCATACCCAGCGCGCGGAAAAGTCTTCTGGTCTGTCCGGCCGGAACATAGTTGTCGGCGTTGCTGCTGCCCGAACGGTCCAGCGGCCAGAGCAGGCGGTATTCCTGTCCTGCCAGCTCAGCCAGGCTGATCACGCTGCGGTCCGCCATCTGGCTGTTCTGGTTATACTCATCCCATACGCCGTACACTTCATAGGTCCTTTTCTTGCCTGGATCGTAGGGATCTGTCCGGCCGCAGCGCAGGAACCGGACCACAGACCCGACCTGGACCGGGATGCCGTACAGCACGATTTCGCCGCCTTCCGCATACTTCTCAATCAGCATATCCATGGAGCATGGGGTATCGTTGATGGTCGGCCACATCCAGGGTTCATAGGCGTACAGCATAAGCTGGTTCTCATTCACCAGGTACATGTACCGGCAGTTGGTTCGGCCCATGAAAACCGTTTGTTCTGTATTCGGTTCCAGATAGTACAGCCTGTAATAGTAACCGCTCAGGCTTTGGCTCAGGTTGTCGATGCGGATGGCGGGAAATCCGGTTTCCGTCATGCATTTGGTCGCGGTCAGCTGCAGTTCTTCAATCGTATCGATCTGGGGCAGGCGTACGGCTGTTTCGTATACGCTGTCAGGCGCTTTCCAGTCGGAGATGGCGTCCAGATATGCCAGGTACCATGGGCTCGGACAGGTTTGCGCATAGATGTCCAGCGTTGCACTGTCCTCATTGGACGGATAACAGAAGGATAATCCCCGGGCGGCGCTCCGCCCGGATCCGTGTACGGAATAAACCACCGTATCCGACAGGGCTTCTACGATTCTGTTTCGAATGTCGATATCCATCGTCCGGCCCGTTTCCGAATGATAGAATACACTGGCAATATCCCGCATTTTCTGCCTGCCGTCGCCGTATTCCTCTGCCTGCAGGAAAAGATAGGCGCACTGGACTGACAGGGATGGATAACGGTTCAGGTTTTCCCCCAGTTCCCGGAAAAACTGATCCATCGCGTAAACCAGGTTGTCAGTCTTCGACAGGTCAATGACGGACCAGGTCAGGATGGCCTGGGCGCGTTCGTCTTCTTTCCGGGCATATTTGATCTGTGTCATGTCGCAGATCGTGCGCCCCAGTTGTCTGCCGTCGCACTCCGGATGGAAATACAGTTCCTGCAGCCAGTCCCGGATCGCCGTTCCCTGTCCGGGCACGGTCTCCTCCGAGGCCACCAGCCAGCGGGCGGAATCCTTTACTGCCCATGCTGTCTCAATATTCGCCATCAGGCAGGCGTCAATGACCAGGGCCTCCAGCTGAACGCCGCTGTCCGCCAGCGCCTGCTTCAGCTCGGTAAGGTACATGACGTCGCCGTCAAACAGTTCGTCGATCAACAGGCCGGTCAGCGCGCCGCCGCCGTGATCCCACAGTACAAGTGCGTATTTTTTCGCCGGATATGCCTGTACGCTCCATCGGATAAAGTCCGTCAGCGTATCCGGGTCGCTCATACTGGCCAGCGGACAGTTCTCCAGCAGTTCGAAACCTGTGGATTCTCCGGCCAAATCATCCAGAATGGAACTGCAATGGTACCGCCATCGCTGCAGGCAGTCTGTGGAAATGTCCGTATCCATCCACAGGCCTTCTGTATGCCATCGGCTGCTGCCGCCGGTTTCGATCAGCACATTGACCTGCGCAGGCCTGGCCGCTGTCTCCGGTTCAAATTCGTCGCTGTCCATGAATTTGTATATGGATGTGTAGGAATCCGGATAATAAACTCCCTGGATTTCCTTCAGGTTGCCGGATGCGTAGCCGTACTTCGATTCCAGGTCGGATCCGCAGAGATA
>JAEEGL017281540.1_pt1 | contig 12050 bp, 8 predicted proteins | sample 9134231 | NCBI WGS metagenome assembly JAEEGL01 (sample SAMN16246548, study PRJNA631951) | gut metagenome | biome: gut microbiome; feature: rumen; material: fiber-attached | host: Bos | place: Iran: Karaj | collected 2018-10
GATATAAAAAATAAATATCATCAAAAATTAATTAACAAAAAAGTTATTAATGTTGATGAATTAATGGAACAAGATCCAATTAATAATTTAATTTTATGGGATGATTTATATAAAAAATTAAATTCTGCTATTAATAATATGAAAGGTGATAGTGCAGTTGATATTAAAGAAATGTTATCTGAAATGAAAGATATGATTTCATATTCAAATGATTATGGAAGAAATGATTGGAAAAATCGTTTAAGTAAAAGAGATTTTGTATTTTTTAATATAGTTAAAAATTTATGTGAATATATTAAAAGTCAAATTTTAATTGATAATGAAATAAATGATAATAATGAAATTAAATTACATTGGAGAAATATTCCTGGATTTGATTCAATTATATACTGTATTGAAAATGAATTAATGACTTTAGAAGTTAAAAATTATCCAAATTCTTTAATGAATTTAATTCCTATTTTTATTGAAAATATTGATATTGTAAATAATTTTATTTTATTAATAATAAAAAAAACAAATGCTTATGATACAAGTGCAGTATTTAATTTTGTAAATATTTTAGATTTAATTTTTTCTCAAAAGAAGATGAAAAATTCATCTGAAAATCAATTTAATTATAATATAATTCAACAAGCTTTTATTATTACAATGAATACTGAAAATTCTTTATCAATATCAAAATTTATTTTATTTTATTATAAAAATGCTCATTTAATACCAATGAAACATTTAATAAATATAGTTAATATTATTTTTATTCCAAATTTTTTTAATTTCTTCTTTCATTGGAGTTTTCAAATAAGAGAAGTTTTTTATTATATATTATTATATATTTTTGAATATAGATTAAAAGATAGAATTGCAAAAGTTTCAAATTTTAAAAAACATCATCATTTTAACAGAGTACAAACACAAAATGATATAAGTCCATTTTTTTCTAATAGTGGAACAAAACAAACAAATTTTAGTGATTTATTTGAACCTTATAAAAATGTAATTAGAAATATTGAAAATATTATTTATACAGAAGAACTTGAACCAATTTTTAAAGATAAAATTGATGATAAACAATTTTCAAATGCTTTAAAAATTATTCCTAAAGAAGTAAGAAAAAATATTGTAATTTCAATGAAACATTATGATGAAGTTTTTAATAATTTTATTATTTGGAAAGATAAAAATAAAGACTCAAATAATAATTTAGATAATTTAAATTATCCTGAAATAGATGTTTCTCCTATTAAAGATGATGTAGTTGAATATTCAACAGAAGACAATTAAAAATATTTGAATCACTATTTATAAATAAATAATACTTTAATTTATTTATTATACTTTAATATTGTAAAATAAAATTATATTTTTAAAATTAATAATATTAATATACTTTCTTTAATTAAAAAAAAAAATTAAAAAAAAAAAAAATTTAAACAATTTTTCAATTCAAAAAAATTAAAAAATTCCCACAAAACTATTTAATTTCCATTAAATATAATAAAAATTAATATAAAGAAAAACCTATTTATTGTGGTTTCCTCTTATCCTTTTTAGCAACTCTAGTTTCTTTGGGAGTAGCAAAAATAAAAATAGACCCATCTTCACTAACACTACAAATAATTTCTTGATTAGGAGCAACAATAACTTTATTAATAGGATTAGAATGACCTAAACCTTTAAATCTAGGAATAGCAGTATCATATTCCCATATTTTAACTTCTCTATCATCCCCAGCACTAACAAAAAATTCCCCACTTTTAAACATACTTAAAGAATTAACACTTCCTTCCAAAGTAGCATCAACAGATCTAATTTCAGTATAATCAGTAACATCCCAATAAGTAATTTTTTTATTAGTTCCAGTAGTTAAAATTTGACTTTCTTCAGGATGATAAACAATTTGTTTAAATAAAGTACGTTCAAATAAACAAGCAGTACGAACATAATTAATAATATCCCATATAATACAAGAACCATCAGCACTAGCAGAAATACCTCTATCATTCTGTGAATTAATAACAATACTAAAAACTCTTCCTCTATGTTCTTTTAATGAAGTTTCCATAGTTTGACTTTGATTACCAATTTTCCATATACGAATCTCACCATTCATACCACCAGATACAATTTTTTTCCCATCTGATGTTGCACATATTGCAGTTACACCATTAGTATGACATTCATTAATAGCATATAATAATTTACCACTTTGAGGTAAAAATGTTCTAATTTTACCATCATTCCAACCACTATATATTGATTTACCATCTCTCATAAAATCAAAACAATAACATTCAATATTAGGAACATGAATTCTTAAATGTTCTTGTCTTGTTTCTGTATTCCATATTCTAATATCTTCTTTACCACATGTACCAAATACTCCTGAGTATTCATATGGGAAATGTATATCATTTACTCTATCATTATGACATGTGTTTCTTATTTCACTTTTTAAACTTGCTGTTTCAACCCAATATATATTTGATTCTTCTGTACCACAGAAAAAATATGCACATTCTGCTGTAAGTGTTATTGATGTTACACCACCGAGAACTTTACCTTCTTTTTTTATACGAAAATCAGAAAAGTTTATTTTTGCAATTATACCTTCTTTACTACCTAAAAGAAGATCTTTATTAGGAAGTAATTTTATACAATTTATTCCTTGTGGGAATAATCTCTTAACAGGACCAATTCTTTTATAAATTGCAATTTGTAAATCAATTTCTAATATATCACCAGTTTCAGTACCAACATAAGCAAATTTATCTTTTGGATCAATACTCATACATAAAATTTTTCTTTTTAAATTACCAAAATTAACATCAACAGAACTTACTTTTTTTTCAATATAATCAACAGTCCAAATTTTAATACCATAATTTTGACAAGTAACAATTTTATTATCAGAATTATTAAAAAATTTAACTTGATGTACAAAGTCACTTCCTGCAGTATTACAACAAAGTGGTTTACCAGTTTCAATTTCCCATACGATAATAAAATTATCTTCAACTCCACCTAAAGAAACAAGATATTTATCATTATAAGAAAAACTAAGACTTTGAATTAAAAATTTATGAATTGAAAATCGATTTACTATTGAAAGTGTTGTTAAATCCCATAATATAATATCGGCTTTGAATCCACTGAATGTTTTTTGACCACTTGCAAGGTACCTACCTGAGTTACTTACTGTTAATGTTGATATGTCGTTTGTGTGACCTTTTAAGAAACGATCTTGACGAGATAATACATTACGAACTACTATTTGAGAACCTATTGGGAATATTAAGGTTTCGTTGTCTGGATGAAGAATTAAACCATCTATTACTCCACCGTTGAAACCTATTACTGCTAGTAAGTTTAAATTTTGAGCCTTTGGTTGAGTGAAGGTTTGTTGATTCATTTTTTTTTTTTTTTTTATTTTTTTTTTTTTTTCAGTTATGAGTTTTTTTAATTAAATTTTTTTTTTTTATTTATTTTTTTGAGATTTTTTATTTTTTTTTTTTTTTATTTTTTTATATTTTTTTTTAAATTATTTTTTAAATTGTTTTTTTAAAATATGAGTGGAAGACAATTTTATTGTCCTTTGGATTGTGGATTAAGATGTTATTCTGTAATGAGACATATTAATTTTTGTAAAAATAAATCTTTATTAGGTAAAATTTATATTCAATGTCCTTATAATCCAGAACATATATTTAAAAAATCAATTATGAATATTCATATTCATGAATGTGAAGATAATGAACAAGAAAAAGATTTTGAAGAAAAAGTAAGTAAAATACAACCAATTAGACCAAAAAAAAATGTAAATAATAATAATGATAAAGAAGTTGAAAATTTTTATGATATACAAAATGAAAAAGAAAATGAAAACGAAAAAGAAGATGAAAAAGAAAAAGAAAATGAAAAAGAAAAAGAAAAAGAAAAGGAAAAAGAAAAAGAAAATGAAAAAAAAGAAAATGAAAATTAATTCTTTTAAATTTTAAATTTATATTAATAAAAATATATTATTTATTTTATTTACATAATTTTATTAAAAAATTTTAATAAATGAATTATTTAAATATTAATAATTATTGAATATAATTTAATTAATTAAAAATAATGAAATATGAAGAATTAATACTTGAATGCATTAATGCATTACAAAAATATAATCCCAATATACAAGGTCCAGATAGTTTTATAGAAGAATTTTTATATAAAGTATAATAATTTATTTAAAATAGTTAACAAATGAGCAAAATGAAATAATGTTTATTGAACAAGTTTTTTATGGAGTTATTAGATATCAAGATTTTCTTAAAGTATTTACTGAATGTTTATTTAAAATAAAAAGCTCATCTACAGAAAGAAAAGATGAATATCTTTATGCAATATTTGCTTATTTAACAATTTTTCGTTTTAAAGAACTCCGTTTAGTTGATTATCAATCATTTTGTATTGTAAAAAAAAATTTTAACAATTTATAGTCACAAGATTTTATTAAAATGAATGAATTTTTCACATTTATATTAGATGAAACTATTCTAAAAGAAATTATTCGTCCTGAATGGATAAAATTATATGATTATAAATATATTGATAAAACAATAATTGAAGGTTTATTAAATATAAAACCAAAATTAAAAGATTTATTAGATTACATATCAAGTAAAGCAACAAATTTAAATATAAATGATATTCAAATAAAAGAGGAAGATATAAAAGTAGAAACAAATTATAAAACTTTATTTCAAAGTGGTAAAAAAACAGAAGAGAATGAATCAGAGAAAAAAAAAGAAATGCAAAGAGCACAAAGTCAAAAAAAAATAACAATACCAAAACCTTTTAAATTAACAGAAAATAAACCAAGAAAATTTAAAGAACCAAATGAAATGGAAAATCATTATATTATGAAACCACTTCCAATAGGAGATTATAAAAAAAATTCTTTAAAAAAAATTGAAGAAAATAGAAAAAGTAGATTAGAAAATATTAAAAAAGAAACAATTAATAAATATAATCTTTGTAAACCTTTTATTTTGGAAACTGATAAAAGACCAAGTAATTCTCAAAAAATAAAAGAAGAAGTAGAAAAAAAAATAGAAAGTACATTACAATTTAATAATAAATATTGTAATCCTCCAAAAGATTTTACTAAATATTCTGGTGATGTAAAATATAATCAAACTGCAATTTTAAGAGAAGATTATTTAATAGAAAAAAAAAGAAAAGAAGATGAAGAGTCTTTAAAAAGAATATTAATAGAAAAAAAAGATAGTAAAGAATATGAAAAATGGGTTTCTGAAATGAAATTAAAAGATGATTTAATAAAAATGGAAGAAATTCATAAAAGAAAAATAGAATTAGATTTAAATAGAGAAATTGCAACAACATATATAACAAGAAGAACAAGAATAAATCAATTAAAATCATTAGAACATAAAAAACAAGAATTAATTAATTCTCAAATGAGAGAAGAACAAAAAAAAATAGAAATGGCAGAAAAAAGAGAATTAGTAAAAGAAATTGATAAAGAAAGAGAAAATATAATAAAAACAAAACAACAAATAGTAGAAAATAATAAAGAATTATATAAAAAAAGAAAAAATGATTATTCAATATTAGATTTAATGAAAAATGAAGAAAAAAAATTAGAACAAGAAAGAAGAGATGATTTAATTAGACAAATAAGAGAATTAGAAAGAATTCCAATTAAAAGAACAACTGGATTTGATCCATCAGAAACTCCTGGTTATGGTTTATTAGAAGAAATGTCTTTAGTTGAATTGAAAGAAAGATTAGATATACAAAAAAAAATGAGATTAGATGAAATTAATGCAAAAAGAGAAGAAAATATTTTAATTATGAAAGAAAAAAATAATGATTTATTTGAAAAAGCTCAACGTATTATTGAAAATAGAGATAAATTAAGAAATATAAAAGAAATTGAAAGAAAAATGAAAAAAGATTCTTTAAAAGAAAAAGAAGAAATAATGAAACAAATTAGAGAAAAAAATTTATTTGAAGTTAAACAAAAAATTGAAAGTAAAAAAGATAAATTGAGAAGAGAAGATGAAATATTTCAAAAAAAAATAAGAGAAATACAATTACAAAGACAATTTCTTCAATTAGGAAGAGCTGTTGTTGAAGAAAAACAATTTAAAATGATTGAAGATGGATTAGAAAGAAAAATTAATGATAAACAAAATCAAGTTTTAATTGATCAAGAACAAAAAGAAGAAGTTAGATGGAGAGAAATTCAAAGAAAATTTAATATTGGTAAAAGTGAAATTAAAAATCAAAAAGATAAATTAATTAGATATATTGAAGAATCTGAAGATAAAAAAAAATTAAATGAAATAATAAATTATGAAGATAAGACATTTAAAAAAGCTATTTATGATAAAGAAAGAACATTAAATTTATTTCAAAGAGAAGATGCAAAAGAAAGAAATAAATTTTCTGATAAATTACAATCTGCAAGTTTAAAAAAAAAAAAAATTCAACCTTTAAGAATTAAAAAATCACAAAGTCAAACTTCTATTTATTCAACAGATAAAAAAATTGGAAATTCAATTTCTCAAAATAAAATTATTACTATTAATGAAAATCATGATAATGAAAATGAAGATGAAAATGATAATCCTATTTTAAATAAACTTAATAATGAAAAAATACAAGAAGAAGAAAAAAAACAAGAATTACTTGTTTAATTATTAATCTTTTTTTTTGGAATATATATAAAAAATTATATAAATTAATTAATTATAAATTAAACTTTATATATATCTCCCTCTCTTTATTATTTTGTCAATAATTTTCAAAACAAAATCATTTTCCATTTTATTTTTTAGATTTTTTTTCTATTTTATAATAATTATTAAATTTTTCTATAGTATTATAATTTAACACTGTTTTTACTGTTGATATTTTTTTTCCTGAATTTTTCTTATTATAATTTTTTCCTTTCAATTGCTTTTGATAAATATTAGGATAATAATCTATATTTTGATTTGGATTTATTAATAATTTTTTCTTATTTGAAATACCTATACTTCTACTATTTCTATTTTTGTCAATATTTAAATTGAAATTAATATTTAAATTAGTATTTAAATTTATTTTTTGAATAGTTTTAGTTTTTTTTATTTGATTTTTTTTTGGAGTTAAGCTATAACTACCATACTTTTTATTAAAGTTTTGTAAAAAATTTACATCATTTTTATCATTTTGTTCTTTTTTAAGAACTAAATTATGTTTTGAATGTTTGATAATTACATGATTTAAAATATTTGATGCTCGAGATGAAAAAGTTGTAGTTTCTTTTGAAGGTATTGTATTAATTCTATTTTGTATTATTTTTGAAAATCTATAATTGAAAGGTTCATCAATTGTATTTAGTATATTATATCTTTCTGTTAATGATTTTAAATTTAATTGATTTAAATCTTGATTTTTATTTAAAGTATTTAATTTGTATATTTTACTCAAATCTAATTTATTAATTTTTATGATATTTGGTTTTAAATTGTTTTTTTTAATTAAATTATTGTGTATAAAAGATTCTGTTTCAATTGATAATTCTTTTTCTTTATTTATTTTTCTTGGTGTTAAAGTTTCAATTTCATTTGCATGTATTGTTAATTTTTTATTGTTTAAATTTTTTTTCTTTAGTTCAATTTTTAATATTTTCTTATTTTTTTTTGAATTTTTTATAATATTTGATATTGATAAATTATCAATTAACTCGTTAAAAGACATATTTAATTTAGAATTTTCCTTATAATTAGTTAAATCAATAGTTTTATTTGTTATAATTGAATTTGTTCTTGAATTTTCTAATAATTCAGGTTTGATTATAGGTTCAAAATTTTCATTTTTATTTTTATTATTATTATCTTTATAATCATCTTCATGATCTTCAATATATTCTAAATACTTTCTTTTTCTTTTACAAAATTTATTCATTATTAAAATAATTTCAGAATTCAATCCAAAATAAACTGGGGCAAAAAGTGTATATTTTTCATAATATTCTGAAATTTTTGGAATTCTTCCTTTTGATTCATTTTTCTTATAATAACGCTTTAAAAATTCAGATGTCTCATCCCATAATAAATAATTTTTAAATTCTGTTACAAGATGATTTTTCTGATCAAAAACAATTGAATGTATTATTAAAATATTATATTTTTCTTGTGTTGTTTGATATTTTCTTAAATTATTTGTAATAATATTTGAAAATTTTTGAAAAAATAAGTGATTATTTTTAATAGAATTTAATAAATGTTTATTCATTTTATAAAGAATAAAATTTTTATAATCAAAAAAAATAATTTTAATATACTTATAATTTTAAATTAAATTTAATTTATTTATTTCCTCCTCCTTGACTTTGTCCTTCTTCTTCACCACCACCCATCATAAGCATAAACATCAATATCATAATTACCCACCAATATTTACTAAAGAAACTTTGATTTTCAGGATTTTTTCCATCTTTTTTTTTAACTTCTTCTTCTTCATTATTAAATATTGGCCCTTCTGCTCTATTAATATCAACAATTTCATAATTAGAAATAAATTTTTTTTTATTTGATTCATCAATATCAAATAATACTTCAGTATCATAATTCATTGAAATTATTGATTTTTTTGATATTGGAGATAATGTATTTATTCTTATTTTATCATGATATTTTGATTTTATTAAATCACATGGATTTATTGTACTATAATATGATATTGAATTATCTGAAAAACGAATGTAATAATTCCCTTTTAATTCACATTCTTTTTGTATTAAGTCAAAATCTTTGTTTTCATTTTCTATTTTTATTGATGGTTGATAATTTTTTTTGTCTTTTTGGGAAAAAATTATTTTTCCTCTGTTATTCCAATTACTTTCTAATTTTTCTAATCTATAATCTATATTTAAAATGAAATCTTCTTCAATTTCTAAATCAATTGAATAAATAAAAGAGAAAACAAATAAAAGGAAAAAAGTGAATAATTTCATATTTAAAAAAATGATATTATATTAAAAATAACAAATTAATTAAAAAATTATGTTAAAATTTATTTATTGTTAACATAAAAATTATAATTTTTTCTCTTATTTTTTATAATTACTTTTAATATGTTTATTTATTTTATAATATTTATCTACTCCAAATTAAATATATATTCTATTATTTATTTTTAAATTTTTAGATAAAATAAAAAAGTATAATAATAATTATTACCTTCTAATAATATATTATTTTAAAAATGATTATTAAATACAAAGTAATTAAAAAAAATGCTTATTTATTAAAAAATTATTATTTTTCTATCCCCTTTAATTTTTAATAATTATTTATTATTTAATATACCTTCACTCACATTAAAATTAGTATCAATAATATTATCTTTTTTCAATTTTCTTCTAATAAGAAAAGCTATAATAGCAATTATGATAACACTAATAATAATTATTAAAGGTAAGTAATTAGATTTTGGAGCTTCATTGTTTTGATCTGGATCTTTATTCTTTTCTTTGGTATCTTTGGAATTTGATATTGTAATATTAGCTTCATAATTAACAAAAATAAGAAATTTCAATTTTGATACTTCATTTTCAGTATAATTACAAATAAAAATTATTTTATCATTATTTAATTCATTACTACATTTATCAGAAGTAGAATATTCAGTTTCATTGATTTCTAATTCCTCTTTATCAGAATAAAATATTTTATTCTCTCTAAATGCAGATTTTAATCCTTCAATTTTAATTAAAATTCTTTCATCATCTTTAATATCAGTTAAATTAAATATTATAAAAAGATTTCTATTTTGAATTTTAGTTATTTCTTTAGTTTCATTTCTACTTATATTACAAAATTCATTTGGAATATCATATGTCATTGTTCTTTCAATAGTATAATTCATATTTGAATAAGATTCTAATTCAATAATTAATGATCGTCGACCAGATTCAAATATTCGTTCTGTCCAAAAATAATAATATCTTTCCATATCTATTTGAAGAAAAGTATGAGTTAAAATAATGTCTTTTTCATTTTTTAATTCATAAATATCGTTTAAAGGTTTATTTATTAAATAATGTTTAAATTTTTCTCCCCCTAAAAAACCATGAGCAATAACAATTACATAAAAAGAATTATTATAATTGGAATCAGTAAAACCAAATAATTCATAGGATAATTGTTGAAGTAAATATGACTGAGATGAATTAATTGCAATATTATTTATATTTCCTTCATTAGAATTTGATATTCTTAAGGAAAATGGTGGATTATTAGGAAAAATAATTAAATATCTACTCTCATATTCTGGCAAGAGTGAAATATTACAATATTTATAAAAATATTCATTACTTGTTTTTTCTATACAAGATAGATTTTTAATATCAAAAATAAATTCATCTTTGGATTGATGTTCTTTTGAAATAGAATAAAAAATATTGATTGAATTTGAAATTGCTTGTTTAATAATAAAATAATTAGTCTGAATAAAATATATATTAATATTATTATTAGTTTGATATGAATATTCATTATTTAAATTAATATCTTTCTTAATTTCTATTTTTTGATTTTTTAAAAATTGAAAAGTTAATTCTCCTGGTTTAGTTAAATAAAACTTAAAAGCTAATATAGTATATTTCAATGGATCAGGAGAAAATCCAGAATAGATAGATCCATAATATGAAAAATTTTTTTCATCTTTTATTTGATATAAATGTGGATATAACGCACTAAAATTAGACAATTCCTTCATTTGAAATGTTGTAAATGGAGGTAAACATGCATAATATTTTAAATTACTTTCTTCTTCTAATATACTTACATTTGAAGATATTTTAAAATCTAATTCATAATAAGATGTAAAGTAATAAAAAAATAAAAGTGGATTTTTCCCATCAAAAGTTAATTTTTGTTCTTTATCTTGTTTAATTTCTACTAAATTTGACTCATCAATATCTGTTATAATTGCAAAATTGTTCACTTCAGTAGGCATGTTACGTAATAAAAAGATTAAAGAATTAGATTCATTTTTTTTCTCAATATCAATATATAAGGTTATAAAAGATTCAAAAATTCTTGAATTTTTAATGTTAACTCCTTCAGTTACTTCAGGAATTGTAATATTATCTAAATTATCAATTTCATTTTGTAAAAAAAAATAATTTATATCTTCTATCGAATAATTTTTATCTTGGATGTTAAAAACTATATGAATTATATCACCAATTGTTGAATTAGAAATATTTGCATATAATAAATAGTCAGTAACATCGTTGCTTAATAATGATAATTCTTCTGTATTATTTAAATAATATCTAGTATAATTAACTTGTTGAAAGGAAAAGGATAAAAATAAAAAGATGATTAAATGTATTTTTGTTAAATAAATTTTGATTAATTTCATAGTTGTATATAATAAATAAAAGATAAGTTTTTTTATAATATTTTTGAAAAAAATAAAAAATAATTTATTAAATATTGGTAATCAATTTTTTATTTTATTTTATTTTATCAATAAATTTTGAACCAATTAATAATTCTAAGAAGAATTTTTTTGATAAATTATTTTTGATATTATCATATATCAAAAATAATATCCATTTAAACAAAATAAAATAATTGTTTGGATTTCAAATTAAATATTAATCCCCTTACTTATATGTTTTAAAAATATAATTATATAAAAAATATTATATATAATATTTTTGTATTTTTTTAAATTAAAAATTAAGGATAATATTTATTAATATAATCATTTAATTGAACAAAATCATATCTTTTACTTTCATCAATTTCTAACATAGAAAGAAGAACTTGAATGAATTTTTCAGTATATTTATTTTTAAAATGTTTATGTAAAATTTTATCAATTCTATTAGTATCAGTAACATCTCTAACTTCATAAATGATATTAAAATTTAAAGAAGCAGCATACATTAAACAGAAACCTAAAGAGAATACATCACTTTTATAAGGATTATGTGTAACATCATCTTTATCTTTTTTTAAACCATCATATAA
>JAEEGL017295211.1_pt1 | contig 12050 bp, 6 predicted proteins | sample 9134231 | NCBI WGS metagenome assembly JAEEGL01 (sample SAMN16246548, study PRJNA631951) | gut metagenome | biome: gut microbiome; feature: rumen; material: fiber-attached | host: Bos | place: Iran: Karaj | collected 2018-10
GTTCTTTATTCCAAAGAAGAATTTATTAGCTTGGTTAATGAAAAAGCAGAAAAAGGTGATTTCTCTGCTTCTTTTTGCTGTGTATATTTTGCTGTAAATAATTTCATGCAGTATTACATGAAGTACGGCTTTGATGAAGGCTATCAGGTTATCATGTTTGTATCAAATAAGATAAGAGATGCCTTCCCGGTTGATATTGCCTGCAAATTGGAGGATTCCACCTTTGCGGTTATCACTGATATTGAGGATGTTGATACCTTCATTACAAGAATCCGTAAGGATTTTGATGAAGTCTATATACATACCGGTATGGAGCTGCATGCCGGTATTTATCCCATAGATCCCTATGACAGGAATGCAGAGGAAATAATCCAGGATGCTAATATAGCCTGCTACAAAGGTGAGTCCAAGGGAGAGGGAATAACTATATATGATAAGGAGCATGTTGATAACAGTATTCTGATGCAGCATTATGTTGTGCATCACCTGGAAACTGCTCTTGAAAACGGCGAGATCGAGGTATATTATCAGCCTATTTTCCATACATATTCAGGTAAGGTATGTGGTCATGAGGCCCTTGCCAGATGGAACAACCCTGAATATGGAGTTCTGATGCCCAAGGATTTTGTACCTGTCCTTGAAAATTCAAAGAAGATATATCTGCTTGATTCCTTTGTTATTAAAAAGGTCTGCGAGGATCAGAGTGAAATTAAGGAGACAACAGGGCTTGAGCCTGTTCCTGTTTCCATTAACCTTACAAGAATGGACTTTGAGCTTTGCGATATGCTAAGTCTCCTTGAGGGTGAGATTAAGAAATATAAGCTGTCCAGAAATCTTATCCAGATAGAGATAAGTGAAGCAGAGATCACCATGGACAGAAAGGGCATAATGCGCGAGCTGAAGCGCTTTAAGGAAGCCGGCTTTACTATTATTTTTGATGATTTTGGAAGTGAATATTCATCACTTCATATATTGAATGATATGGCCTTTGATGCTGTTAAGATAAACAGCAGCTTCCTTGAGGGCTATAACTATGACAAGACACCAAGACTTATGATGAAAAATGTCATCAACCTGGTCAAGGAGCTTGGCATACGTACAATGATGGGTAGTGTTGAGGATGAGGAAATTCTTGAGTTCCTAAAGCAGGCAGGCTGTGAGATGACTCAGGGACATCTCTATAGTGAGGCAGTGCCGCTATGGTATTACCCGCCCGGCGGCTATCCCTTCGAGTATGAGACTGAAGCGGAGAGACATTTCTATAAAGAAATTGGTAATATAAATATCCTTTCCCAGACTCCTATTGAGGAAAAGCATATTGATGAGGAGGAGTCGATTTTCCTTAATCAGCTTCCTCTTGCAATACTTGAGCTTGATAACAAGAAAAACTTCAAGGTACTTATGTACAGTAGGGACTTTAATAATATATTTGAGCCGCTGTTTATTGGTGATGTCAGATTTATCAATGATCTGTTTGACTCACCAAGGCATTCTCTTGCTAAAAACATTAAGCTCCTTGCACAACAGTGTGTGGATAATGATGAAATCCATGCGATGGAATTTGTTACCAGCAGAGGCTATAACAGACTAATGCTGAGGCAGATAACCACCAATAAGGAAATTGGTAAGACTGCGATTCTTGCGATTGCAGAGACCATGACGGACGATGATCCGGGAGCAAGAGCAGTTCAGCTCAATTCCCATATCAAGTTCCTGTATATGATCTACAACCGTGTTGATATTGTAAATATCGATATGGATACCTTTGAGACCGTATATGAGAATACTGCCAAGTACACCCACAAGATGGGTAAGGGTACATATTCCAAGGCTATTAAGGCCTTCGCAGATGAGGCTATCTATAACGAGGACAGAGAAGCATTCCTTGATTTCTATGATCTTTCAACACTTAATGACCGTATCGAGGAATACAGCTTTGACCATCTGACTGACTACTTCAGAACTATAGATGCAAAGGGCGATTACAACTGGCTCATGTATCTGATCATTCCTATTGTCTCTGAGGGCAATAAGATGTTTATCATGTGCGCAAGAAGTATTGATGCGGAGCGCATGAGAAAGCTTCCTGACATAAGTCAGAGCGGATCAGAGTACTACGACATGCCAAGTGATCCCACATTCCTGCTTCTTGCAAGTGATGCCTTTACGCATACCCTTGGATATGGTTCCTTTGAGCAGTTCATCAGGAACACCTTCTATCTTGAGGCTAATCTCAGTACGAAGAAGACGGTGTATATGCATCTTGGACAGAGCGGTCTGATATCTGATTTTGGTGAGACCGGATATATTGAGCTTCCGTTTAAGGAAGTTATGATAAGCATGCTAAATGCCCAGGTTGTTGCTGAGGACAGAGAGAAAATGGTTGAGTTTTTTGATGATGAAAGACTCCTTAAAGCGTACAATGACGGAACAACCTCTGATCATATTGTCTGCCTTGAGATGACCGGTGCCAATGATATGCCAAGATATCAGAATTTCTGCTATCGCATGAGGAAGACAAGACAGGATAATAATATTCATATTTATATTCTTAAATATGATATCGATCAGTTTACGAGAACCAATGAAAGAATAAGATTCCTTGCTGAAAGAGATACCCTCACAGGTCTTTTTAACAGAATGACTATCGGAAGAATGTTTGATGCCTTTGTTAAGGATGAGGAGACGAAGAGCCTTGCGCTCATACTTCTTGACCTTGACTACTTCAAGCATATAAATGACGACTATGGACATGACTGCGGCGATATGGTACTAAAGGACGCAGCCAGAAGAATGCAGGAAAATCTTGGAGATGACTGTTATCCTTCAAGAATCGGTGGAGATGAGTTCCTGGTAGTAATAAGGAATCACTCGACAGAAGAAGTGGACAGGCTGCTTAAACAGTTTTCCGAAGATAATAAGATAGTTGATTACAATGGGGAAGAAGTAAAATTCACAATGTCTGTGGGATATGCTGTATACCCGGAAGACGGAAAAGCGTATAATGAATTATATAGAAACGCAGATAAAGCATTATACTATGTGAAAGAAAACGGAAAGAACAACTATTCAAAGTACGAAGGCTAGCGGAGGTAAGAAGATGTCTGGAAAGTATAATATCTGTCTTGATATTGGTGGAACAAAGATTCTTGGGGCAATTTTTGACGAAAAAAAGGATATAGTTTACAGACTTAAGAAAAAGACTAAGGAAGCCGGTGATGACACTGCCAATGTTGAAAAGATGATAATCAGCGTTGTGCAGGATATGATCGACGAGTCGGGTATCAAAAAGAAGGAAATCAAGGCGATAGCTGCGGGAGCACCCGGAGTTATAGACCAGGGCTCGGGAATCATTCTTACTTCTCCGAATCTTCCCTGGACTGATTATGATATAAAGTCCTCTATTGAAAAGAAGTTCGACATTCCCTTCTACATCGGAAATGATGTAAATGTAGGTGTTCTCGGTGAGTGGAAATACGGAGTTGCAAAGGGCTATAAGAACGTTGTTGGCTTCTTTGTAGGAACCGGAATGGGCGGCGGCCTCATACTTGATGGCAAGATGTTCACCGGTAATAAGTATAAAGCAGCTGAGTACGGACACATGATCCTTGATCCCGAGGGACCGCTTTGCGGATGCGGACAGAGAGGATGTCTTGAAGCCTTCTCAAGTAAGAAGGGCATGAGCGCGTATATCCTTCAGCAGACAGCAAGAGGCCGCAAGAATATGCTGGCTGAATCTATTGAAAACGGCGTATTTAAGAGTAAGAACCTAAAGAAGGCTCTTGCTGCAAAGGATACAGTAACTCTTGAGGCTGTTGACAGAGCCTGCCACTATCTTGCTATCGCTACAGGTAACATGATAAATACCATAAGTCCTGACATTGTTGTTTATGGTGGCGGCGTTATGGAAGCGGTCGGCGATCTTTTCATGGAGAAGATACTTGCAGAGGTAGACAGATACTGCATGCCTTCCATCAGAAAAACCGTTGAACTTAAGAAGGCAGCCCTCGGAGATGACTCCAATATCTACGGAGCCCTTGCCATGATTGAGGATATGTGATACGGAATTTAAAAAATCGTGAATTTACAAGTATTTTTACGATGATATATTAGCTGATTTGTTATATAATAAGACTTGTTGCGGATCTGTGTATGCAGAATGACAACAAGTCTTTTTTATTCAAAGGAGAATCCTGATGAAAGTAAATATTAAAAAGCTGAGCGATACAGCTACATTGCCTACAAGAGGAAGTGCTGCAGCTGCCGGCTATGATCTTTATGCGAATGTCAGTGAGGATACAAAGATAGCACCTCACACAACACAGAAGATAGGAACAGGACTTGCAATGGAAATTCCGGATGGCTACTTTGGGGGAATTTATGCAAGAAGCGGTATTGCAACAAAGGAAGGACTTCGTCCTGCTAACTGCGTTGGTGTAGTGGATTCCGATTATCGCGGAGAGATAATTGTTGCAGTTCATAATGACTCAGATATTGAGAGAGTTATAACTCCTGCAGAGAGAATTGCGCAGATCATTATCCAGCCGTATTTATCAGTGGAATTTGAAGAAGCAGATGAGCTTGCAGAATCAGAAAGAGGAGCAGGCGGATTCGGTTCAACAGGTAAACAATAAGCACATTGTTACTGGCAAAAGTGCTATAATTAATTTTGGATGTTATTCATTATGCCATAGATGAGGAGGAATACTATGAACAACAAGCTTTACAAACTTATGAACTGGCCTGAGATTGAAGAAATAATATATTCTGACGGGGATGATCCTCATCGAATCCTTGGTGCTCATAAGGTGGGCTCCAATCTGTTAATTCAGACATTTTATCCAATGGCGGTTGAAATAGAAGTTGTTCCGGATTCAGGAACAAAGAAGTATAAGATGGAACTTGCTGATGAAGCAGGCTTTTATGCTGCTCTTGTTCCCTATAAGGAGAACTTCAAATATAAATACAGAATAAAACTTGAGAACGGCGACGTTAAGGAGATCATAGATCCTTACAATTTCTCTGCGAGAATGGATCGTGAGGACTTTATCAAGTTTAACAGCGGCATTCATTATTCTATTCATGAAAAGCTTGGCGCTCATATTATTGAGCTTGATGGCGTTAAGGGCTGTGCCTTTGCGGTTTGGGCTCCCGATGCTGCCAGAGTAAGCGTAATCGGCGATTTTAATGACTGGGATGGCAGAGTAAATCAGATGCAGCGTGTTGATCACGACGGCATTTTTGAGATATTCATTCCTGAGGCAAAGGCCGGTGACGGATATCAGTATGAGATCAAGACAAAGGGCGGCGTAACCTTTAAGAGACCTGATCCCTTTGGCTATGCATTTAAGGATAAGGAGAACGAGGTTTCACAGGTTACTCCAATAGACGATATCAAGTGGACTGATGCTGCATGGATAAAGAACCGTGCAAAGTTCAACAGAGATACGGATGCGCTTTCAATCTGCGAGCTTTCACTTGATTCCTTTGCTGCAAGACATCAGAATCATATTCCTGATTACGAGGAGCTCGCTCATGAAATCCTTCAGTATGTTCAGGATCATGGCTTTAATACAATCGAGCTTAAGCCTATTATGGAGCACATTCCGGGACATCCGTTCCATATAAATGGATTCTTCTCAATTCAGAAGAGATACGGTTCTCCTGCAGGCTTTAAGAAGTTCGTTAATATCATGCATGAAGCAGGCATAAGAGTAATCATGGACTTTGTTACAACCTTCTTCCCCAAGCTTCAGTGCGGACTTAATGCCTTTGACGGACAGGCTCTTTATGAGTATCCCGATCCGAGAATGGGCGTACATCCCAGAACCGGCGATCTGATATTTGACTTTGGAAGAAAACAGGTTACCAATTTCCTTCTTTCAAGTGCTTTATTCTGGGTTGAGACATTCCACCTGGATGGTCTAAGGGTAGCTGATATTGCCAAGATCCTTTATCTTGATTACGACAGAAAGCCCGGACAGTGGGTTCCTAATATTTATGGCGGCAATGAAAACCTTGAGGCTAAGGATTTCCTTTGCAACTTCAACGCTGTTTTAAAGACAATCCATCCCGGCGTACTTACACTTACAAAGGAGACCTCCTGCTGGCCCAGAGTTACAGGAGAGCTTGATGATGGCGGTCTTGGATTTGACTATAAGTGGAACAATGGATGGACCAAGGACTTCCTTGATTATATCCAGAATGATCCGCTGTTTAGATCAGGTAACCACAACGAGCTTACATTCTCCCTTGTATATTGCTACACAGAGAGATTTGTTCTTGCATTTACCCATGAGGAAATCGGAAAAGGCTTAGAGGGACTTTATGACCTTATGCCCGGTGATTCAGCTCAGAAGATGGCTGGCGTAAGACTTGCAATTTCTTATCTTATGACACATCCCGGCAAGAAGATGATCTATATGGATCCCAATGAGCTCAGCATAGATAATGCTGTTTTCCTTGAGAACATGATCCATTCACTTAATGAAATATATTACAACAGACCTGCTCTTCATAAGATAGATGTAAATGACAGTGGCTTCGAGTGGATTAACAGTATGGCTGCTGAAGAGTGCATGATGTCCTTTATGAGAAAGGGCGAGAAGGATGAAGACCTTCTTGTAGTTGTTGTTAATATGGCCGGTGTGGACAGAACCTTTGAGGTTGGGGTTCCTGCCGATGGTAAATATTATGAGATATTTAACTCAGATGATACCTGCTATGGCGGAAGCGGAATAGTTAATCCCGGAAGGATTGAGGCCGGCTTTAACGAGGCTGACGGAAGACCATATTCAATTCCGATCAAGGTTGCTTCATCATCCCTTGCAATCTTCTCATACACTCCTTACACAACACAGGAGAAGAAGATCAGAAAGATCCGCGAAGAGGAAGCAAACAACAAGATGCAGGAGCGCGAGAAGACCTTAAGAGAGCTGAAGAACAGACAGGAAAAGGAAGAGGCAGAGCTTTTAAGAGAGCTTCATGAGCGCTATGAGAAGGAGCTTGCAGCTCAGGAGGAGGCTATCGAAAAGAAGTACGAGCAGATCGAGGAAGAGCGTATTTCAAGCATAGTTTCTGAGGCAGCCCTTAAATCTATCTCAGGTAAAAAGACTGCTGCTAAGAAGACTGCAACAAAGAAGGCTGCTACTTCTAAGGCTTCCGGAAAAACAGGTACAGCCAAAAAGGCTGCAAAAACCACTACAAAAAAGACTACTGCGAAAAAGACAGTAAATAAGACAGAAAAGAAGGAAGACAATAAATAATGAATATGATGTTACCGCCCATGCTGCTTACTGCTACTGCTGAAACTGCTATCGAGACTTTGGCGGAGGTAACAGGAAACGAAAACTTAAAACCGGGAGTAATCCAGAATTATCTTAAGGACCTCCCGGATAAGGCTTTCGCCCTTTTGGTGAAGGTCGTTTTTGCCATCATTGTCATTGTAATAATGTGGCAGGCCATAAAGGCTATAACTAATCTGGTGGAGAAGTCCTTAAAGAAAACAAAGATTGAGGACGCAACAGCCAAGTTCCTGGCAAGTGTAGTCAAGGTATCGCTTGAGGTATTCCTTGCATTCTCCATAGCTGCCGGCTTTGGAATGGATACGGCAAGTATAGTAGCACTCCTTGGTTCTGCCGGTGTTGCTATCGGTCTTGCTGTACAGGGAACACTTTCAGATTTTGCAGGTGGTATTCTTATCCTTCTTGCAAAACCCTTCAGAGTAGGTGATTACATTGTTGTTAATGGGGCAGGAATTGAAGGCACTGTCACAGAGATAGCCCTTATAAATACCAGAATGCTCACAGCCGATTATAGAAGAATCGTTGTTCCCAACGGCGCGCTGGCATCAGCAATTGTAACCAACAACAACGGCAATACCATGAGAATCCTTGATACTATGGTAGGAATCTCCTACAGTGCTGATATTGATAAGGCAAGAGCTGTCGCTACAAGAGTTCTTGATGCAAATGAGTTCATCTCTGATAAGTATGAGAAGGTAGTTTACGTTGATGAGCTTGCTGACAGCAGCGTGAACCTCAGAATCAGAGGATGGGTTAAGCCTGCTGATTATGTAAAGGCGAAGTGGTCAATGAATGAGGCGATCAAAAAAGCCTTTGATAAGGAAGGTGTTGAGATACCTTTTCCTCAGATGGATGTGCACATGAGATGATAGCTTTTTTGCTTGTCAAAGTCTGATGTAATAAGTATAATGATATCTGTGCCTTTTAAAGGACACAGATATATGCTGGAATAGCGCAGTCGGTAGCGCAACTGATTCGTAATCAGTAGGTCGAGGGTTCAAGTCCCTTTTCCAGCTTATAAGAAGAGCCTCACAGTTTCATCTGTGGGGTTTTTGTTTTAGCAAAATGAATTCAAAAATTGCTCGATTTCATTCTTGCCAACACTTTAATACTGTGATATGGTAAAGAATATTGTAAAAAATAAACAATAACGTTATAAGGAGAAAACTATGGCGCAGCTGTGGGGTGGAAGGTTTGAAGGAGAGATAAATGAGCTTGCATGGAAGTTCAATGCATCCATTTATTTCGATAAGAGACTTATTAAACAGGATGTTCAGGGCAGCAAGGCTCACGTTACCATGCTTGCCAAGCAGGGCATTATAACTGATGGCGAAAGAGACCAGATAATCAGCGGACTTGATTCCATTATTAAAGATGTAGAGGAAGGAAAGCTCGAGATTACCGATAAATATGAGGATATTCACAGCTTCCTCGAGGCTAATCTGATCGACAGAATCGGTGATGCCGGTAAGAAGATGCACACAGGGAGATCCCGAAATGATCAGGTGGCACTTGATATGCGTCTTTATATCAGAGAGGAAGTAAAGATTACTGCTGAAGCACTCTATGATATCCTTGATACATTAAATAAGATAATGAAGGATAATCTGGGTACATATATGCCCGGCTTTACACATCTTCAGAAGGCTCAGCCTGTTACATTGGCTCACCATCTGGGAGCATATTTTGAGATGTTCTACAGAGACTCACAGCGTCTCATGGATGTGTTTACAAGACTGAATTTCTGTCCGCTTGGAAGCGGCGCTCTTGCAGGAACAACCTATCCTCTGGACAGAGACTATACCGCGGAGCTTCTTCATTTTACAGGTCCTACTGCCAACAGTATGGATTCTGTATCTGACAGGGATTATCTGATTGAATTCTTATCAGCCCTTTCAATTATTATGATGCATCTTTCAAGATTTTCAGAGGAAGTAATAATCTGGAATTCCAATGAATATAATTTTGTGACCATAGATGATGCATATTCCACAGGTAGCAGTATTATGCCTCAGAAAAAGAACCCTGATATCGCAGAGCTTGTAAGAGGTAAGACAGGAAGGGTATACGGAGCACTTAATTCACTTCTTGTTACCATGAAGGGAATACCGCTCGCCTATGATAAGGATATGCAGGAGGATAAGGAGGTCAGCTTTGATGCTATCGATACCGTAAAAAACTGTCTTGTTCTTTTCACAGATATGCTTAGAACAATGAAGTTTAATAAGGATCAGATGGCTAAGAGTGCGATAAGAGGATTTACCGACGCAACTGACGCTGCAGATTATCTTGTTAATAAGGGTGTACCTTTTAGGGATGCTCATGGTATTATAGGTAGAATAGTTTTACATTGCCTTGAAAAGGAATGTGGAATTTCTGATCTTACTATCGAAGAGCTTAAGGATTTTGCTCCTGAGTTCGATGAAGATATATATGACGCCATAAGTCTTAAGACCTGTGTTGAAAAGAGACTTACCGTTGGAGCTCCGGGACCTGAGGTTATGGAGAAATCCATCGCAAGAAACGATAAGAGACTCAGGGCTTACTGGACTGGAGTGGAAAGCTTTAAAACGGAGTAATAAAAAATTTATTTATCATATATTAAAGAGGAGATTGAAAAAATGAGCGAGAAATTGAAAGTAGCAATTCTTGGTGCAACAGGTATGGTAGGTCAGAGATTTATTACAATCCTTGACAATCATCCGTGGTTTGAGGTAGCTGTTGTTGCAGCCAGCCCCAGAAGTGCAGGCCAGACCTATGAGGAATCTGTAGGTGATAGATGGAAGATGGAAGTTCCCATGCCTGAGTCTGTTAAGAAGCTTGTAATCAAGGATGTTACAAATGTAGAAGAAGTTACTAAGGATGTTGATTTTGTCCTTTCAGCAGTAAATATGTCTAAGGATGAGATTAAGGCTATCGAGGAAGAGTATGCTAAGACTGAGACTCCTGTAGTTTCAAACAACAGCGCTCACAGATGGACTCACGATGTTCCTATGATCATTCCGGAGGTTAACCCTCATCACGCAGATGTAATCGAGTTCCAGAAGAAGAGACTTGGTACAACAAAGGGCTTCATTGCTGTTAAGCCTAACTGCTCAATCCAGAGCTATGCACCTGCTCTTTCAGCATGGAAAGAGTTTGAGCCCTACGAAGTAGTAGCTACAACCTACCAGGCTATATCCGGTGCAGGTAAAAACTTTAAGGAGTGGCCTGAAATGGAGGGCAACATCATTCCTTTCATCTCCGGTGAGGAAGAAAAGAGTGAAAAAGAGCCTCTCAGAATCTGGGGACACATTGAAAATGGCGTGATTGTACCTGCTGAAAGCCCGATTATTACATGTCAGTGCATAAGAGTTCCAGTTTTGTATGGACATACGGCCGCAGCTTTTGTAAAATTTAAGAAGAAAGCTACAAAAGAAGAACTTATTAAGTGTCTTGTGAATTTTAGTGGCAAGCCTCAGGAGCTTGGTTTACCCAGTGCTCCCAAGCAGTTTATTCAGTATCTTGAAGAGGATAATCGTCCGCAGGTTTCACTTGATGTCAACTACGAAGGTGGCATGGGTGTAAGCATCGGTCGTCTCCGCGAGGATACAGTATATGACTGGAAGTTTGTTGGCCTTTCTCACAATACACTTAGAGGAGCTGCAGGCGGTGCAGTAGAATGCGCTGAACTCCTCAAGGCACTTGGATACATTGGCAAGAAATAAGTTTACATGATTAGTAATCTGGGGTGAGGAAAATTTTATATGGAAAAGACAAAGGTTCAGGAACTAGAAGTACTTAATGGTTACTATAACAGTGGGGACAATCAGATAGTTATAGTCTATGGCCATATTCGTACTGGCAGCGCAAACGTAATAACCACTTTTGCAGATGATAAAGAGTATCTTTATTATTGCGCATGTTCAGCTTCTGAAAGGCTGCAGCAGTATCTGATTGGCGAAATGATACGTAAGGATGGAAGAGAAATATCAGAGTATCCTTCGTATAAGGAGATAACCGAGGTTATTGAGAACTATGCAAAGGAACTGAACAAGCCAATTGTTGTTTTTGTTGAGAATTTTGAGGATATTATAAAAGCTTCTCCAAACTTTATAGAGGAGATAAGCTCTGTAATCTACAGAAGCGGCCATCCTCAGATGATGGTTGTTCTCATGGGCTCTAATGCCGCATGGATTGAGAATAACATGGTTGAGAAGATTGGCGCACAGGCTGCCAATATTTCAGGCTTCCTCAAGATTAAATCCTATTCATTCCAGGAGATGAGAAGAAGATTCTCAAAAATGAGTGACAGGGATGTTGTTACTTCTTATGCTGTATTTGGAGGTAACGGAAGACTCTGGTCATATTTTGATGAGAATAAGACCTTCAAACAGAATGTTTGTGAGAAATTCCTGGATACGCCTAACAGCGTACTCCTTCGAGAGACCTTTAAGATTCTCGAAGAAAACCTCAGAGAGACAGCTGTTTACAATACCATCATGTATGGTCTTGCAAATGGCAAGAATAAGTTAAATGATATTCATCATGCGACAGGCTTCTCCAGAGCAAAGATAATGGTTTATCTAAAGAGCCTTATCGAGCTTGGAATGGTAGAAAAGGTTTATTCCTTTGCTACTACCGGACATGAAAATGTTCAGAAGGGTGTATACAGAATATGTGATCCATTGGCTCATTTCTTCTACAGATTCTTCTACTCACATCTTACTGAGATTATAAGAATGGATTCTGAAGAATTTTATGCTA
>JAEEGL010915610.1_pt1 | contig 12049 bp, 12 predicted proteins | sample 9134231 | NCBI WGS metagenome assembly JAEEGL01 (sample SAMN16246548, study PRJNA631951) | gut metagenome | biome: gut microbiome; feature: rumen; material: fiber-attached | host: Bos | place: Iran: Karaj | collected 2018-10
ATAATCCCATGGCAAGTTACAGTTGTGCGTTAATATGGCCAGTTCCTGGTCGGTTGTGTCGCAGAACAAGCCGCACTCATTCCATGTGTTCTGTTTAACGGTGAGCCAGCAGCGATAGCCAACACCATTAGGGCTGATGTAAGCGCAGACACGAAACTTCTCATATCCCAGTTTGTGAAGCTCGGCCACAGTCTCAAAATATTTTACAAATTGCTTGTGCATAAATTTCAATTAAAACAAATATCTTTCGTTAAGGTATTTTATCCATTCTTTCTTATGGGGCACAAAAAGGTACTTGTCCATCATTTTGAATAGAGTTTCATATGTTACAGGAACAAATTCGTTGTAATGCTCTTCAGTAAGGAACTTCTGATATTTGGGTATTGCGTCTTGACTGAAATGCACATTTAATGATGGAAAGAGAGTGACACTAGTAAACTTTTTTATATTATCTCCTTTCAAAACCATCGAAGCGCCGAGAATGTGATTTCTCCATATTTGACGGAACTTGTTGGAAACAAGCATATCGTGTGTGACTTCTTCCTTATAGTAACCACATTCTTTTGTAACTAAAGCATATCTCCCTTTAAGACATGTGTTACCATTCTCATCCTTAACCTGAGAATACTCGTGAGATTGAGGCTTGAGAGGATATGAGTTCTCTGTATATTTAACCTCTATACCAATACCGCATAGCTGATTTGCTCTGTTCTTATAGGCGACATAAACATCAAACGCAGTATGATCGTTTAAATAATCTTTTATTGGCTCTGGATGATATTCAATTTTAATTTTGTCGATTGTAAGAATATCATCAGTTGAAAGCAAATCACAAAACAGCCTTTTGCAACCATCAAGGTCGTGGTGCATAGGAAAGAATATGTTGTAAGGAATATGCTCGCTTCGCAATAGATTTGTGAGCATAAATCCACTTGGAGGAGTGGAAGTGGGCTCAATTGGCTCCTTTAACTTTGCTAATATTTCATCACGAAAAACCTCAAAGAAGATTAATCCCTTCTTTGCGTCTTCATATCTAAGTACATTTTTGTACTTGTTATAACCCACTTTGAGAACCTGTTCACGGTATGCCCACTGGTGTAGTCGCGCCTCTCGCTTAAACTGTGAATACGAAGATCTTCCCATTTCATTTAAAGTCTGCATATCCATTCTTTTTATGGTTGTGAGTGCAAATTTACAACAAAAAAGTGCCAAAACACAGCCCACCTAACAAGAAAAATCTTAATAATCTCATTTTTAACAATTTTCACAAAGAAATGCCCCAACTTCAATGAATAATTGAATCGGGGCATTATATTGATGGCCTATTTTTCGTGGCAGCAGTTTTTTTGAAAAAATTCTGCTATTTAGCTACATCACAGTCAACAGCACAGGAACAGGGATGTGACCATTGGTGGTGTAGAGGATATCGCTAGTGTAGGTGCTGCGTCCCCGGTAGATATGGTTGTTGGTGATGGTGTATAGAATATCGCTACTGTAAGTGCTGCGACCGCCATATACATGCTTTCCATCCCAGGTGCACACGATATCGCTACTATAGGTACTGCGACCATCATACATATATTTGCCATCCCAGGTAGCTATAATGTCACTACTATAGGTACTGCGACCTGAGTAAAGGTATTTCCCGTCCCAAGTGTAGAGAATGTCGCTTGAATAAGTGCTGTTGCCACGATACAGATGACGTCCATCCCATGTAGCTATAATGTCGCTGGTGTAGGTGCTGCGACCACGATAAATGTGAGTCACAGCATTGATCTGTATCGACATTGCCATAATAGCCATCAGAAATAACAATGTCCTTTTCATGATTGTTCGTTTTTTTCTTGTTCCTTGAAAGTAATAGTGCGGTTATAAATATAATTGGCAATGGTGTAAACCACCATCGATATTATCATTACGATATTTTGTCCAGCATTTTCCATAGGCAAGAAAGGAATAGTATCTACTGGCAGGTTCTTCCAACCCAAGCCTTCGAGCAAGAACAAGCTCACTCCACCTTGCAGCAACCAGCAAATAACAAATCCGCAGCCAAAAAGCAAAGCCTCACGTTTAATATTGGTACCTGTCTTGAAAACCCACTGCCTATTCCAAATGAAACTGTTAATGACTCCAAGCACATATCCGATGATGTTGGCAGCGCCATATGGAACACTAAGCCAAGTGTTTAGCAGGTAAAATGATATTGCTGTGATGAGTGTGTTGAGCACACCTATCACTCCATATTTCATGAGCTGGATTAAGGTTTTTTTAGCTTCGTCTCTGGTTATCATCTTTGTTCATTGTTTTTTGTTGGCATTGCCATCTAATTCTTGCTTGGAACAACAGTAATGCCTATATCTACCACATCTTTAACAACATCGCAGTTTGCCATAGTTTGCCACACTACAATAGAATTCACATCGGTGGGTTTTATGCCTGTGGCAATGACAATGCTTGACTGATAAAGAGCTCCGAATCCCGACCCTTTCCAATTGCCATAGCTATCGCTGAGTTCAAAATCCACATCTTTTCGGTGAACAACCTTCACACTGTCAACCATATCAACAGCAAGACTTAAATTGCTGAACTGATAGGAGTTGTTATGTCGAATTGTGAGCTGTATGTCATAGGTAAGAGTTGAGTCGGCATACTCAGGGGTGAACTTTATGGGGAAGTCCTTGTTCCAGCCCTCACCTGGTAGCGCCTTGAATTGTGCCATAGTGTCTTGCTTGAATGAGCATGCATTCAAGCAAGACAAGACACATATCAGAGTGACTGCCACAGCAATCATCGATTTTAACGTTATGTTGCCAAGAGTAGTCACCGTTAATTAATGATGCCTATTGGTCTCGTTGCGATTAAAACCACGTTTGTTGCCTTGCCTGCGCCTATTATCGTTATAATTTGCTAGTTTGCTGGCTTTTGCATCAAAATTACTACGGCGTCGCTCGCGGTCACGATCACGTGGAGGGCGGTTTTTAACTACTGTCTCGCCATTAGCAGGTGCATTAGTTGGAGCATCACCCTCCGTTTCATTTGCTGGTTTACCAGCAGTCTGCGGCTTAGTGCTTCGAGTCTTCTTTTTCTTCTTTTTCTTGGCACTGTCAAATCGGCTAATACTGTCTTGACCCACCAAGTCGCCATAAGCACTGCGTGCAGCACTTGCATCAAAATCAGAACCTTGCAATTGTTCAGGTTTAATACCTTGCTTGTTGAGAGCCATTACTTCATAAACTCTCTCGGGCGAGATAGTCACCAAATCGACAGGCACGCCCTTCTCGGTAGAATAAGACATCTCCCCTTTCAAGATATCAGTCTTAAAGTGGTAATAGGTCTTATCTTTGGTCTCAAGCACAATTTCGCGCTTAGGCAGTGATTTAGATGCCTCAACGTAAGTATCTACCTCAAAGTTGATGCAGCATTTAAGTTTAGCGCACTGGCCAGCAAGCTTTTGAGGATTGAGCGACACTTCTTGATAACGGGCAGCACTAGTTGCCACCGAGACAAAGGTACTCATCCAGCTTGCACAGCACAACGGACGTCCACAAGGGCCTATGCCGCCAATGCGACCGGCCTCTTGACGCGCGCCAATCTGTTTCATCTCGACACGAATCTTGAACACGTCGGCAAGCACCTTTATTAGCTGGCGGAAATCGACGCGACCATCGGCAATATAGTAGAAAATCGCCTTGTTGCCATCACCCTGATACTCCACATCGCCAATCTTCATCTCCAGACCAAGATCTTTTGCAATCTTGCGGGAGCGAATCATGGTATCAATCTCCTTCGCCTTTGCCTGCTCAAAGCGTTCCAAATCAGCAGGTTTTGCTTTGCGGAACACTCGCAGAATCTCGGCATCGGGACGCAAACGGGTACGTTTCATCTGCAACTTCACCAGATTGCCTGTGAGCGCCACTGTGCCAATATCGTGACCAGGATTAGCCTCAACCGCTACCACATCTCCTTGTTTGAGGTCAAGGTGCGCCGAGTTGCGGTAGTATCCCCTGCGGGTGTTCTTGAAGTGGACCTCAACGATGTCGAAGTCGTTTTTCCCGCCTGGCACATCGGCAAGCCAGTTATAGCTGTCGAGATTGCAACGCGTGTTGCAGTCACCACAACCACACTTGCCACAGTCCACACACTGGTTGGTGCTCGGAGGCTCAGGTGAAGTTATTTGTTTATTAATGTCATCCATGACTCATGGCATTATTTAGCGAAGCTCACGGCACGTGTCTCACGAATCACGGTGATGCGCACCTGTCCGGGATAAGTCATCTCATCCTGAATCTTTTGTGCGATTTCAGTTGAGAGTTGCTCGGTCTCCTGATCGCTAATCTTGTCGGCGCCAACAATCACGCGCAACTCACGGCCTGCCTGGATGGCATAAGTCTTGACAACGCCAGGATAGGACATTGCCAGTCGCTCAAGGTCGTTAAGACGCTTGATATAGGCTTCCACAACCTCACGACGGGCACCTGGGCGTGCGCCAGATATGGCGTCACACACCTGCACGATAGGAGCATAAAGGCTAGTTGCCTCTTCCTCGTCGTGGTGAGCGCCAATGGCATTGCAAATGTCGGCTTTCTCCTTATACTTCTCAGCGAGTTTCATACCAAGCTGTGCATGTGGCAATTCAGGCTCATCATCGGGCACCTTGCCAATATCATGCAACAATCCTGCACGACGGGCCTTCTTAGGATTCAAGCCCAGCTCGCTTGCCATCACTGCACACAGATTGGCTGTCTCGCGCGAGTGCTGAAGCAAGTTCTGACCATAGCTCGAGCGATATTTCATCTTACCAATTAGGCGGATGAGCTCAGGATGCAGACCATGAATACCCATGTCGATAGCTGTGCGCTTACCAGTCTCGATAATTTCATCCTCAACCTGGCGACGCACTTTAGCAACAACCTCCTCGATGCGAGCAGGATGGATGCGACCGTCGGCAACAAGCTGATGCAATGCCAGGCGAGCAATCTCACGACGCACGGGGTCGAAACTTGAGAGCACGATAGCCTCGGGAGTGTCGTCAACAATTATCTCAATGCCTGTAGCAGCCTCAAGGGCGCGGATGTTGCGACCCTCGCGGCCAATGATACGGCCCTTCATCTCATCGTTGTCGATGTGGAAAACGGTAACAGCATTCTCAATGGCGGTCTCGGTGGCAACTCGTTGAATGGTAGCTACTACAATGCGCTTAGCCTCCTTGTTGGCAGTAAGCTTAGCATCGTCCATGATATCATTGATGTAGCTTGCGGCAGCAGTCTTTGCCTCATCCTTGAGCGACTCAACAAGTTTTTCCTTGGCTTCCTCGGCCGAAAGACCACTCACGTGCTCGAGAGTGTCGCGCACCTTCATTTCCATCTTGTCAACTTCTTTCTTGCGGTCTTCGAGCACAGCAAGCTGATTGTCGAGATTCACCTTGAGGTTGTCGGTCTCGTTCTTCTTGCGCTGCAACTCTTGCTGCTGCTGATTAAGTTGAATTTCACGCTGTTTAAGTTTTGCTTCGCTCGACTGAACTTTTGCAAGGCGCGCGTTGGCCTGCTTTTCGCTCTCACTCTTGATAGCAAGGCTTTCTTCTTTGGCTTTCAGTTCTGCATTTTTCTTAAGCATTTCGGCCTCACGATTAGCATTCTCCACAATCGTGTTGGCTTGAGATTTAGCATTACGCTTCGAGATCATACCAGCCACTACTGCCCCAATAATCAGGGCGATGACTGCGATTACAATATAAATGACTATGTCCATTATTAAAATAAAATTTATATAAATAAAAAAGCACCGCTCATCACAAATCACTAAACCTCAGCGAGGTCATGGATTTGCGCAAGAAGTGCAGGAACCTGTTATTTGCAATATATTCAGCTGCTCACAACGTCACTTCAAGAGAGTGACAATGTGGCATATAACTTATATTTTCACCACCACATCATTGAGCTGCTGCTCAAAATCGGTGAGATACTTGTTCACAGCGACATTTTGATTATAGGCCTTAGAATATAGCCTTGCAAACTGGAAGGCAACCATTGCCATAACACGCTTCGACGCATCATCTCCGTCGAAACGCTTTATCCACTTGTTCCACAATGTGTTAACAAGCTTCTCGGCTTCGCGATAATTAGCCTCCTCATCACGGGGAATAGTGAGAGCAGTGGGCTCAACATCGGCTAATCTTATCATTATATTTAGGTTGTTGTCGTCTTTTGCCATAATCGTGCATCATTCATTAAGTTGAGCGATGCATTTGTCAATGTCCCGCACTAAAGTGGAGATTGTGGTCCTGGCTCTTTCCACATCATTGAGATCAGGAGCGACCACGCGAGCCAGCTTCAAATACTCATTTTCTTGCTGCAATAGCTCATTGGCTCTCTTCATTTGCTCTATCTCTTCAACAAGTTGCTCCTTTTCGCTTGATAGCTCGGTGTTTGCGCTCTCTAGGGCATGATATTTTTCAACTAAGATATTGCTCTTGTTGATGATACGTGCCAGCGTCTGTTGCAACTCATTTGCCATAGGTCTCCAAAATTTTACAAAAGTACAAAAAAAATTGCTACCACAGCGAAGTTTAAGTGTTTTTTTATATAATTTTATTAAAAAAACTATTTTTCTGATTTTTGAACCATAAAAAACTATTACTTTTGCCAAATGTTACAATATATAATCAGTGGCAGCAATGCCCAAGATATAATCAGCACCGCAACCAGTGCACTCAACAATGGTTGCAGATGGATAAGGCTCGATTTGAGTGAATTAACACCAGTTGAGATTGAAGCTACAGTAAAAACACTACAAGAGAAATGCAACGAGATAGAAGCGTTCCTCTCGCTTGATAACGATGTGCAAAATGTTGCCACATTGAAAGTAGCTGGAATTCATTTAAGGCATGACAGCAAAATCACCGCCGTAGATGCCCGCAAACAGCTTGGTGAAGAACCAATTATCGGTATCACAGTGACCGAAGCCGCTGACGTGCCATTCATACCACGTACCGCCATCGACTATGTAGCCGTAGCGAATGACGACCTCGACGGGTGCCGCAAAGTGGTACAGCAGATGAAAGCCACAGGCCTCGAAGAGCCTGTTATAGCGCCATACTGTCATGCCACACCGCTAAAAACCTTGATGGACACTGGCATCAACGGCATCGCAGTGCATCACAGCACCACACCACCTGCTACATTACAAGAACTCCTCAAGGAGCTCAACACACTGGTCAAGCAACGCCTTGAGGAGTTATAAAAACCTCGCTAGTTTAGTGCATTTCTACCCGCAGCGAGAAGTTCCGCAATTAGTGCAGATCAGGCATCCCTCTTGATAAACTAGGCTTTCCTGACCACAATTGGGGCAAGTCTGTCCGCTGAGTTTGGTGCCGTTAGGAAGATACTTCTTCAAGGCGCGCTCCACACCCATTTTCCATGTGTTGATGCTCTTATTGTCAAGCTCGAGACTTGCAACAAGCTTGAGCACCTGCTCGATAGGCATGCCATAGCGCAGCACACCCGATATGAGCTTTGCATAGTTCCAGAACTCAGGGTTGAATTTCTCGCTCAAGCCCTCGATTGTGGTCTTGAATCCACGCTTGTTGATGAACTGGAAGTCGTAACGCTTCTCGCCATTCTCGTTCACTGCCTTGATAATCTTGCCCTTAGTCACTGATTTGGGGCAGAAAATGCCTTCCTCATCGTCGGCGATACCAGTGAAAATTTCATAAGGACGATTGTCAATCAAACCAATGAAGGCAATCCACTTCTCCTTGTTGTTCTGGAAGCGCACCACATCGGCCTCAAGCTCCACAGGACGCTTGAGGATGTGCTCCTCCTCGGCAATGTAGTGAGCCTTCTTATCGTCTTTCTTCTTGTTTTTGCCATCGCCAGCCAGCGAGATAAGCACGCCACTGCGAGAACCGTCACGATAAACGGTGCAGCCTTTGCAACCCGAGCGCCAAGCCTCAACATAGAGTTTGCCTACCATCTCCTCACTGATGTCGTTGGGGAGATTAATGGTAACACTGATGCTGTGGTCAACCCACTTTTGCACAGCGCCTTGCATCTTCACCTTATTGAGCCAGTCAACATCGTTGCTGGTGGCTTTGTAATAAGGAGAGCGCTTAACGAGGTCCTCTATTTGCTCTTGAGTGTAATCGTCACGTACCTCAATGCCATTGGTCTGCATCCAAGTGATAAACTTGTGGTGATAGACGATATACTCCTCAAACGAGTCTCCCGACTCATCAACATAGTCAACCCTCACATCCTTATCGCTTGGGTTTACCTTGCGGCGACGCTTATACACTGGCAGGAATACTGGCTCGATGCCCGAAGTGGTCTGGGTCAAAATACTCGTTGTACCAGTTGGCGCAATGGTTAAGCAAGCAATGTTGCGGCGACCATATTTCACCATAAGATCATACAACTCGGGATCGGCCTCCTTGATGCGCTGAATGTAAGGATTGTTCTCCTCGCGCTTAGCGTCATAAATCTCAAATGCCCCGCGCTCGCGAGCCATGTTTACCGACGAACTATATGCAGCAAGGGCAAGTGCCTTGTGTACCGACACCGAGAACTCGGTAGCTTCGGGAGTGCCATAAGTCAATCCCATAGCGGCAATCATATCGCCCTCGGCAGTGGTGCCCACACCTGTGCGGCGGCCCTTGAGAGTCTTGTTGCGAATCTTTGTCCAAAGGTTTAATTCTGTCTGCTTAACCTCCTCAGTCTCAGGGTCGGACTTAATCTTAGCAAGTATCGCTTCAATCTTCTCCATTTCCAAATCGATGATGTCGTCCATCATGCGCTGGGTGTAGCCAATGTGCTCCCTGAAGAGGTCAAAATCAAAGTAAGCATCCTTAGTGAAAGGATTAACCACATAACTGTAAAGATTCACAGCAATCAGGCGGCAGCTATCATAGGGACAAAGAGGAATTTCACCGCAGGGATTGGTAGAAATGGTGCGGAAACCGAGATCGGCATAGCAGTCGGGCACCGCCTCACGGGTAATGGTATCCCAGAACAACACGCCAGGCTCAGCGCTCTTCCAAGCGTTGTGCACAATTTTACCCCAAAGCTTCTGAGCATCAATCTTCTTGGTGTAAGAAGGTTCCTTAGCATCAATAGGATACTGCTGAATGTATTCGGTGCCATCTACAGCAGCCTGCATGAAGGCGTCGTCGATGCGAACCGACACATTTGCACCAGTAACCTTTCCCTCAACCATTTTGGCATCGATAAACGACTCGCTATCAGGATGCTTAATACTAACCGTGAGCATCAGGGCGCCACGGCGTCCATCCTGCGCCACCTCACGGGTGGAGTTGCTGTAACGTTCCATGAAAGGCACCAGTCCTGTAGAAGTCAATGCTGAGTTCTTCACTGGCGAACCCTGAGGGCGGATGTGCGACAAGTCGTGCCCTACTCCACCACGACGCTTCATGAGCTGCACCTGCTCCTCGTCAATCTTGATGATGCCGCCGTAAGAGTCGGGTTGACCGTCAAGACCAATCACAAAACAGTTGCTGAGTGAGCCCACTTGGAAATTATTGCCAATTCCTGCCATAGGACTGCCCTGCGGCACTATGTAACGGAAGTTCTTGAGCAGGTCAAAAATCCTTTCCTCACTCATGGGATTGGGATACTTCTTCTCAATTCTCGCTATCTCGCTGGCGATGCGGTGGTGCATATCGTCGGGGGTGTGCTCATAGAGGTGCCCAAACGAGTCTTTAAGAGCATATTTTGTCGCCCACACTCTCGCTGCCAGCTCATCGCCTTTAAAGTACTCTAACGAGGCATGATAGGCCTCATCGTAGGTGTAAGTTTTCTTTTCCACTGTATTCTTTTTAGCTAACGAGTTAACAAGTTAACACGCAAAGGAGACAATTTTTGATCATCAATTGCTACCGTTACTCGCTATTGTAACTCGAGATATGTTATTATTAGTTTTTTATTTGCAATTAGCGTGCAAAATTAAGCACAATAAGAATCTTATGAAACAATTGTTAATAACTTTACAGGCAAAAGTTATCAACAACCACACAAGGGTGTTTTACCACTTCTCTGTGAAACTTGAGCGTCCTTTATAGTCAACTGTACCCATCTTCTCGAGCCAAGAGATGATAATGCTGCTTGTTGTGTCGGTGCCACGCTCACCTTGGTCTTGGCGAGGAGAATCACAAATCGATGCCACATAGTTATTGGTCATCACGCGATATTTCGCCTTCATATCGAGTTTTTTACCATCAGGACCAAAGAGTTCGAGTTTTTTAATCTCGGTCTTCGACGCGTCTTTATAGGTCACCACCGCTGTGCATCCGCTAGTGATAGGGAAACGGTTGCGATCGGCCTTAAAGCATGCAATAAGCATGTCACTCAACTCCTTGCCGGTGAGGTTCATCACCACAGCAGTGTTCATGAATGGGTCAAGGTTAAGAATGTCCTTCACAGTAATAGGACCAGCAGGGAATTTGTCATAGCGCACGCCACCATAGTTCTCAAAGGCGATGTCGCAGCCAAGCTCTGAGCGCCAGGCGTCGCACATCATCACGCCCAGGGCATCATAAGTCGAAATGTCGGTAGAAAAGCGCCCTATCTCACGTTCCATTTCAGGACTGCTCTTGAAATGCGCAAGCATGGCGTCGGCAACCTCGTTATGCCTAGTAAAGCGATCTAAAAATATACTCTCGGTCTTCTTGCTCACCACCTTGCCGTCTTCCACTTCAAGGGTGGTAAGGGCAACTCTAGGCAACTGATAACCATTCTGGGTAATTAGCACTCCATTATGCAGCTCGCCGCCTTCAAGCTGGGTGTGGGTGTGGCTACTCACAATAACGTCATAATAAGGATACTTTTTTGCAAGCTCCACATCGTTCTCATACCCAATGTGAGTGAGCAACACATTCACGTCGCACTGATTAGTGAGCCACTTATATTCTGGTATCACCTCCTCGGGTTGTCTGAACGACAAACCTTTAACGTTATCGGGGTGAGTGTCGGGAATGCCCAAAGTGCCCACTTGAGTGATGCCAAGTACGCCCACTTTCACGCCATTCACGTCAAACACCTGATAAGGCACCACCTTGATGCCTGTCTCTTCAGAACAAGTGATATTGGCAGCGATATATCTAAAATTAGACAACGCGGTCATCTTTGCCAAACCATCAATTTTTGAGTCATACTCATGATTGCCCAGCGCCGAAGCGTCAAAACCAATGAAATTCATAAAGGCGATCATGGGGTAAGACACTGGATCATAGAGGTCGTTATAAGGATTGCCAGTGCGGTTGTCGCCTGCCGAGAGCACAAGCAGACCAGGATCGATAGCACGCAAACTATCGACGATAGCAGCCAACTTAGGCATCTTCTCAATCGCTGCATGCATGTCGTTTGTTGACAAAATTCTCACCGTCTTGCCGTGAGCAACGCCCATAAGCGACAACAATACCAAACTCACAATTGCCAAAAAAAACTTTTTCATAATCTTATAGGTTTATTATTTTAATACTTTGTTTATCAGTTAATGGAGCCGCATGGTCAAGAGTGTGCCCCCATTTGTCTGCAACTTGCAAAGTAGGCACTACACTAAGTTCCAGACCATTACGCACAGCATAGCGCAACAGCACATCACCGACCGTTGCCCCGCGAAATATCCTAATGCGGCAATTATTCACTCTCACTATCATAGTAATATATATAATAATGTGAAACTTTTCTTGACTAACACAGTCGCAAATTTACAAAAAATTAGTGCAAGTTGAGAATAGAATAAAATAAAAAAGCAATGTTTTTTATTTTTTATGCCGAAATGCAACCTAACTTATCCAAAAGTTCACACCTCATGCGCTTTTCTATAAAAATTTTAGACACTTAACAAAAATACATCTCTAATGATCCTAAATTCCCACCTATAAAAAGTAAACTGAGGTCAATTGGTCAAAATGAGTGGTAAAATTTGAGTAATATCACTCTATTGGTCAAAATGGGTGGTACTTACAATCTGTAATCAAAAGAAATATTATGAAAAACACCGAGGGGAACGCCTAGCGGCAAGGGGGCGAGTAGCC
>JAEEGL012838762.1_pt1 | contig 12049 bp, 9 predicted proteins | sample 9134231 | NCBI WGS metagenome assembly JAEEGL01 (sample SAMN16246548, study PRJNA631951) | gut metagenome | biome: gut microbiome; feature: rumen; material: fiber-attached | host: Bos | place: Iran: Karaj | collected 2018-10
AATCCTTTGCGGCCCGGATGATCTCCTCATCGGTCGCATCCGGCTTGCCAAAGGCGATATTGTCCCTTACGGTACCGTCCTTCAGCCATGTCTCCTGCAGTACCATGCCGTAATTCTGTCTCAGCGAATGTCTCGTAACCTCTCTTATATCCTGCCCGTCCACTGTTATCGTTCCTTTGTCGACATCATAAACACGCATCAGCAGGTTGATAAATGTCGTCTTTCCGCATCCTGTCGGTCCGACGATCGCGGTTGTCGTTCCGGGCACGGCACGGAATGTAAAATTCTCTATAAGAGGCTTATCCTTGACATATGAAAAATCGACACCGTCTATATCCACAAGGCCTTCCGCGTTCTTCATCCGCGTATCCTTTTCCCTTATCTGCGGTTCGGCCTCTATCAGCTCAAATACGCGATCCGCGCAGGCAAGCGCATTCTGCAGTTCGGTAATTACCGAGCTTATGTCATTAAAGGGTTTCATGTACTGATTGGCATACGAAAGCAGTACCGTAAGACCTCCGACGCTGAGTCCGCCGCCTATTATCTTAAATGCTCCGACCAGCGCTACAAGCGCATAGATCACATTATTTACGGCTCTTGTCGAAGGGTTGGTCAGTGAACTGTAAAAGACGGCACTGCGGGAATATTTTTTCAATTCGGCGTTGATCGCGGCGAATTTATCCGATATACGGTCTTCGCACCCGAACGCCTTTACCACTTTCTGATTCGTTATGACCTCGTTGATCAGGGCTGTCTGGCTGCCTCTTGTTTTGGTCTGTTTGCCGAACATGCTGTAGGTACGGCTCGAGATGAATTTGGCCACAAGAAAGCTCACCGGTGTCATGACAAGCACCATCAGTGAGATGATCACATTCTTCGAGAGCATGAAAACAAGCGTGACAACGATCGTCACGACTCCGGCAAAAAGCTGGTTGAACCCGAGCAGAAGTCCGTCCGCGAGCTGGTCCGTATCCGCTATCACACGCTGCACCACATCGCCGGTACTGCAGCGGTCAAGATACGAAAGCGGCAGCTGCTGTATCTGTCTGATTGCCTTTGCCCTGATGTCCTGCACGGTTTTAAATGCCAGTCTGTTATTGATCAGGTTCATGACCCATACGACAACCGATGAGATCACCGTCAGTATGAGTATCCTGGTCAGGTATTCCCCGATGGCCTTAAGATCGATGCCCCTGTCGGTGATCAGGTCTATCGCATCGCCGAACAGGATCGGTATATACAGCTGTATGATGACCGAACCCGCAGCAAATATCATGCTCAGAAGTATCAGCAGTTTGTATCCGCCTATGACACGCAGCACTTTTTTAAGGACCGCGCCGCTTCCGGCCGGAAGCTTCTTGCTTTTCCTGTTTTGCGCGCCGTTTCCTTCAGGAGGTTTTTTCTTGTAATTGACGTCACCCATGTATCCGGTTCCTTTCGTGATTCTGTTTTTACGGATCTGTCACCCTGCGGGCTTTTCCTCGGGGAACTGGGAATAATAGATCTCCCGGTATACCCCGCATTCCTTCATAAGTTCCTCATGTGTTCCGTTTCCGACAAGCCTTCCGTCGTCAAGCACAAGTATCCTGTCTGCATTTCTGACGCTTGCGGTCCTCTGCGAAACGATAAACACGGTCATATCGCCTTCGAGATTATGCAGCGCCCTCCGCAGCTTAAGATCGGTCGCAAAATCAAGTGCGCTTGAGGAATCGTCAAGTATCAGTATCTCAGGCTTTTTGACAAGTGCCCTTGCAATGCACAGACGCTGTTTCTGTCCTCCCGAGAAGTTGCGTCCGTTCTGCTCGACGTGTGCGTCAAGTCCGCCTTCTTTGCCGTCAACGACCTCCGCAGCCTGAGCGGTCCCGAGCGCTTTTCTTATCAGATCGTCATCCGCATTTTCATTGCCCCACTGCATATTTTCACGCACAGTTCCTTCAAACAGGACCGCCTTCTGGGGTACGACACCGATCTTCCCGGTAAGGGCGCCCTTCGGATAATCCCTTACATCCTGTCCGTCGATCATTACCGTGCCGGCAGTCACATCATAAAATCTGGGGATCAGATTGACCAGAGTCGATTTACCGCAGCCCGTACCGCCGATGATACCGATCGTCTGCCCCTTCCCCGCGGTAAATGAGATGTCCGTTACCGCTTCGGCATCGGAACCCGAATAGGAAAACGAAACATCCTTAAAAGATATGTACTCTGCTTTATTTTCAGCCGCAGATACCGGTTCCGCCTTATATTTCATTCCCGGTTCGACGTCGAATACTTCGCTTATCCTGCCCGCACACGCCATGGATTTGTTCAGTGTGATGATCAGAGATGCAAGCTTAACCAGCTCCACGATGATCTGCGCCATATAGTTGTAAAGAGCCACAACATCGCCCTGTTTTAAGTCGCCCGCTTCGACCCTGAGCGCACCCGAACGTATCAGGACGATCGTTGCGATATTGATCAGCAGATACGTAGCCGGATTCATAAGAGTCGAGATTCTGCCAACAAACTCATTTATCTTTGTCAGTGCCCTGTTGCGTTCGTCAAATTCCGCAGTTTCCCGATCCTCGTGACAGAACGCCCTGATGACCCTGACGCCGTTTAAGTTCTCCCTTGTGATCCCGAGGAGACTGTCAAGCGCTTTCTGGGCCTTTTTGTACAGAGGCATGCACACAAGCATTATCCCGAATACCACGACAGACAGGACCGGTATCGCTACCGCAAATATCAGCGCGCATTTCACATCTATCGTAAATGCCATGATCATCGCACCGAATACAATGAACGGACTTCGCAGCAGCAGTCTGAGCGCGAGGTTTACCCCGTTCTGGACCTGATTGATGTCACTGGTCATTCTCGTTATCAGTGTGTCCGTACCCATTCGGTCGAGCTCCGTATACGAAAAGCTCTGGATATGATCGAACAGGGACTGTCTGATATCGGTAGCCACGCCTACAGCTGCCTTCGCGGCGAACCACTGCGCGGTAAACGAAAATGCAATGCCCAGCACGGCCAGTGCGATCAGCAGCAGAAAGCACCGTACAATGTAGCTTTTATCCGCATTTCCGATGCCCGTATTGATGATCGCCGCCACGATAAGCGGTACGAGCAGATCCATTCCCGATTCAAGCAGCTTGAACACAGGCGCAAGGATCGCCTCTTTGACATATTTTTTCAGATAACCGAGTATTCTTTTCAAATCAAACCTCCGTATCAAACCTTTGTTTCCGCCAGCTTTTTCTTAAGTGCATTGAGGACCCGCTTCTTGTCCGCGCTCCATAAAGGCGCGACAAGTGTTTTCCTGGCCCCGTCACCGGTCATGCGGTGTATCACGATATCGGGCGGAAGTATCTTCAGACAGTCTGCGATCAGATCAATATATTCGTCCATCGTCATGCACTCAAACTTCCCCGCCCTGTAATCCGCAGCCAGATCCGTGCCCTCTATCACATGCAGCAGCTGCAGCTTGATCCCCTGCACCCGGCTGCTGCCGACATATTTTACGGTTTCAAGCATTTCTTCCCGCGTTTCACCCGGTATCCCGAGGATCACATGTGTGATCGTCTCAAGCCCGCGTTTTCCAAGTTCCCAAACCGCCCTGTCATATACCGCAAGATCATAACCGCGACGTATATACTCCGCGCTGCGGCTGTGGATCGTCTGAAGGCCGAGCTCGACCCATACGGGCTTGATCCGGTTCATTTCCCCAAGTAGATCAAGAACATCCTCAGGCAGGCAGTCGGGTCTTGTCGCAATTGAAATTGCAACAATGTCAGGATGCTCTATTGCTTCGCTGTACAGCTTTCGAAGTCTTTCTGCCGGCGCATATGTGTTTGTAAATGCCTGAAAATACGCAATATAAGCCCCCCGGGTTACTCCGGGTACTTCCGGTATTTCCGGTACTCCTGATACTTCCGGTACTCCCGATACTCCCGGTACTCCCGGCTTTCCCTCGGGCATCTTGGCGGCAACCGCCTCAATCCCGCGCCTGATCTGCTCCGAAACAGACAGTCCGGCATCGGGCGCAAAATCCCCGGAACCGTACCCCGAACAGAATATACAGCCCCCTGTTCCAAGTGTTCCGTCTCTGTTCGGACATGTAAAACCGCCGTTGATCGGGATCTTATAAACCTTCCGTCCGAATCTGCGCCTCAGATATGTATTCAGATCGTTATATGAAATCATAATCCTAACCTCATAATTAGTTTATCATGCACATAGCCGTTGTCAACCATTTCGGACTTAAGAAAAAATTACCGTTTCCCTCTCTTCTCAGACGGGAATTTTTATTGTAGAATAAAGGAGATATCCTGATTATAAAAAAGGAGGCTTTTATGTCAAAGGAATTAATCAAAAGAAGTGAAGTAAAAATCGAAGATACCTGGAAAGTGGAGGATATCTATCCTACTCTTGCCGACTGGGAAAACGACTTAAAAAAAGCGGAAGAGCTGGCAGGAAAGCTCGCCGGGCTTGAAGGCAGGCTGAATACCGCCGATAACATCCTTGAATCCTGCAGGCTTGAAGAAGAGATCGATTATATCGCAAACAGACTCTTCGGATATGCGGGAAGGGTTGCCGACGTGGATACGGGAAATGCCGAAAACCAGAAGCTCGTGCTCACCGTAAGGACCAAATATGTACAGATTTCCGAGCAGCTTTCTTTTATCGATCCCGAGCTGCTTGCCCTGCCCGAAGGTTCCATAGAAAAATTCTGCGGTGAAAAGCCCGAGCTTGAACGTTACAGAAGATTTCTGACCGAAAAACTGCGTCTTAAGGACCATATGCTCAGTCCCGAGATGGAGAAGCTGCTGGCTTCCGCAGGAGAGATCACGGGAACCGCTTCCAATACATTTTCGATGTTCAATAATGCGGACCTTGTATTTCCCGAGATCACGGATGAGAACGGCGAGAAGGTCAGACTGACACACGGACGCTATATCCCCTTCCTTGAAAGTCAGGACAGACGCGTGCGCAAGGATGCTTTCAAGGCCATGTACGATACCTATGCCGGTTTCAAAAATACTCTTGCCGCCACATACAGCGGGCAGGTAAAGGCTCATATTTTCACGTCAAGAGCTCGTAAATACGCAAGCTCCCTCGAGGCTGCGGTCGACAGGAACAATGTACCCAAAGAAGTGTATTTAAACCTGATCGAAGCCATCCATCAGAATATGGACAAAATGTACAGATATGTACGTCTGCGTAAGAAGATGCTCGGAGTCGGGGAGCTGCATATGTACGACAATGCGGTCCCGCTTGTAAAGGATGTCGATATAAAGATACCATTCGAAGAAGCCAAGAAAACCGTTTACGAAGCTCTTGCGCCTCTCGGGGACGATTACAGGGCCGTTATAAAGGAAGGCTTCGAAAACCGCTGGATCGACATTTACGAAAATGAAGGCAAACGCAGCGGCGCATATTCCGCGGGCATTCCCGGAGCCCATCCCTATGTGCTGTTAAACTATTCCGGTACACTCGACAGCATGTTTACTCTGGCGCATGAAATGGGACACGCAATGCATTCGTACCTGTCCTACAAGAACCAGAATTATATCGATGCGGACTATGTGATCTTTGTGGCCGAAGTGGCGTCCACCTGCAACGAGGTCCTTCTTGTCAAGCATCTTCTCTCAAAGACCGAGGACAAGCAGCAGCGTGCCTATCTGATCAACCATTTTCTTGACAGCTTCAAGAGTACGGTATATCGCCAGACAATGTTTGCGGAATTTGAGCTTAAGACGCATGAAATGGCGGAGAACGGAGAATCCCTTACGGCAGAAGTCCTTAAAAAGCTTTATTTCGATCTGAACAAGCTCTATTTCGGACCGGACATGTGCGTTGATGACGATATCGCAATGGAATGGGCAAGAATACCCCATTTCTACTACAACTTCTATGTATATCAGTACGCTACGGGCTTTTCAGCCGCAGTTGCGCTAGCTGAGAGGATCCTGAATCTCGGAGCGCCCGCCGTTGCCGACTATAAGAAGTTCCTGTCGGGCGGTTGCTCACGTTCCCCCATCGATCTTCTTAAGATCGCCGGTGTGGACATGTCAACCGCAGAGCCTGTAAATGCAGGACTTAAGCTCTTCGACGAGCTGCTTGACGAGATGGAAAAACTCTACGGAATGTAAATGGCTCTGTCCGGGGATCTTTCTCTTTCCGGCAGGGACTAAAGAATCCGCTCTCTTCCGATGAAATACTGCCCGGCATCCCGAGTCTCAAAGCCGTGATCCGGTTAAATCACCTCAAAAAACATGGACAGATCACGCAGACCTTCTGTACCTGCGCATTCCGCGGTTCTTTTTATTTGTTATGAGTTCCAGGATTTTCTGTTTGTAAGATTCGTTTTCCGTAATCCGTGTAAGAGAAGTGAGAAGATAAGGAGACAGATGGTAAGGCATACTGTTATGTATGGCCAGGTCGACAAGATATTTGGCTGTTTTAAAGGTTTTGATGTGAGTATGGCCCTCAAAGAATTTCTTTCGTCGGTTAATGATGATAAATCCTCTGCTTACCTGAACAATGATATACTCGCTTTTAGAATACACCTGATTTCCCAAGCTGAGCGGCCCTCCAATCTGTCGGATATGTAAGAGCTGTTATCCTCTAAAAAATATTATGGGCTATTTGATCACACTTGGCAACAAAAAATAAATATTTGGTTTCCACACAATTGTTTAGGATATACCTGTCAGGCTTTCTGGATTTCTCTGTTTGTGATCCAGTGAATATCAACGTTTAACCCTGATTTTCAAGGTCATTCTTGACATGATAATCAAAGTTATATAAGTTATAAATAGAACACCCGAAGGACTGACTGTCCGAAACCCTTTCCAACCCGGTTCACAGGCAGGGGCGTGATTCGGTGAAATTACCTCAAAAACCATGCGCTCTGCTCGTTTTTTGAGGCATTTTACCGAAGACAGCCCCTGTGTGGCCGGTTTTCGGACAGTCTGCCGCAGGAACAATACCGCAGATCGTCTCAATACGGAGGTTAATTATGGGAACTTTTAAACAGGATTATCTGAAAAAGATCGAAGAATGCATAGAACACGGCCCTTACAAGGATACATGGGAATCCCTGTCCCGCTACAGGGTTCCGGAAGAGTATAAGGATCTGAAATTCGGTATTTTCATACACTGGGGTATTTTTTCGGTTCCCGCGTTCGCCAATGAGTGGTATTCCCGCAACATGTACGTGGAAGGCTCGCGTGAATTCGAGCATCACGTGAAGACCTACGGTCCGCACAAGGACTTTGGCTATAAGGATTTTATTCCCATGTTTACAGCGGATAAATTCGATGCCGGAGAATGGACCGATCTGTTTAAGGAAGCGGGCGCGCAGTATATGATCCCGGTCGCGGAGCACCATGACGGATTCCAGATGTACGGAAGTGAGCTCTCACATTGGAACAGTGTGGAAATGGGCCCTCACCGTAATGTCCTGAAAGAACTGTCCGATTCCGCCCGCAGCAAGGGTATCGTGGCAGGCTGTTCCAACCACCGTGTTGAACACTGGTTTTTCATGGGACACGGAAGGACCTTTGAAAGCGATATTACCGACAGGGAGAAGGAAGGCGATTTCTACTGGCCTGCAATGCCCGAAGGCGATCATTACGATTCATTCAGCAATCCGGTACCCGGTGCCGATTTCATGGAGGACTGGCTCGTCCGCTGCTGTGAGATAGTCGATAAATACTGCCCTTCGATCTTCTATTTTGACTGGTGGATACATCACAGCGCAGTCAAGCCATATCTTCGCAAATTTGCCGCATATTATTACAACCGCGCCAAGGAAGCCGGCCGCATGGCTGTTATCAATTACAAGCACGATGCTTTTGCATTCGGAACAGCCGTTGTCGATATAGAACGCGGAAAACTCGCGGATGCCAAGCCTTACATCTGGCAGACCGACACCGCGGTCGCTTACAATTCCTGGTGTTATACTACCGAGAACCAATACAAGGATCCGGTCAATATCGTGCAGAACCTTGTCGATATCGTAAGCAAGAACGGCCGTCTTCTGTTAAATATCGGCCCTAAAGCCGACGGAACGATCCCCGATGAGGACGCATCCATCCTTCGTGCTGTCGGAAAATGGCTGAAAATAAACGGTGAAGCTGTTTACAACTCCACCGTATGGCGTTTCAGTGCGGAAGGCCCCACAAAAACTATCGAAGGACAGTTTGCAGACGGAAACCAGCCCGAATTTACAAGCGAAGATATCCGTTTCACCTGTGCCAACGGCTGTATCTATGCCACTGTTCTCAAATGGCCCGCAAACTGCCGTGTTACGATAAGATCGCTCGCAGGCGCCGCACCGGGCAATCTTCCTGTATTCTCCGGGATCATTAGGGATGTCAAGGTCCTGACCGGAAACGATATCCCTGTTGCCGAGTCTGTCAGCTATACCCGCGATGCCGAAGGCCTGCATATTACCGCGGAAAATATCCGCTCGGATTATCCCGTGGTATTCCGTATCGAAGTCGATGACTGAGCCTCGTCTAACTGTCCGATAGTACTTTATATCAGTTCACTCAACAGTTACGGATTTGGCAAGATTTCTGGGCTTATCAACATCGAGACCTTTTGCGACGCTGATATAATATGCAAGAAGCTGCAGCGTCACTATCGCAAGGCTTGTTGCGAAATGCTCGTCACATTTCGGTATATAGGTGCAAAAGTTCACTGTGTCTTCAACCGAATAATTACCATATGTTGTCAGTCCCATCAGATATGCGCCTCTGGCCTTGCACTCTACCATGTTCGAGATCGTCTTCTCGTGTAAGCCTGACTGGGTCAGAGTCCCGATAACAAGGGTATTGTCCTCTATAAGACTGATCGTTCCGTGCTTGAGCTCGCCTGCGGCATAAGCCTCACTGTGAATGTAGGAGATCTCCTTTAATTTCAGGCTTCCTTCAAGCGAGATCGCGTAATCTATGCCTCTTCCGATGAAGAAAATGTCATGTGCGTTCGCAAATTTCGAAGCAAACCACTGTATCCTCTCCTTATCATCAAGGATCTTTTCGATCTTGTCGGGGATCTCTTCCATATCCTTGAGCATCTCTTCGTAACGTCCGGTTTCCACTGCACCCTTCGCAAGTGCCATCTGAAGCGCAAGACAGTATCCGGCCACAAGCTGTGTACTGTAGGCCTTCGTGGTCGCAACCGCGATCTCGGGGCCTGCAAGAGTATATAAAACCCTGTCTGCTTCGCGCGCTATGGAGCTGCCTATCACATTTACGATCGCAAGTGTCGTGATGCCCATAGCTTTAGCCTCACGTAAGGCTGCCAGCGAGTCAGCGGTCTCGCCCGACTGGCTGATGACTATCACAAGTCCGTTTTTGTCAAGCAAAGGCTTCCTGTAGCGGAATTCCGATGCCAGCTCAACTCTGACCGGAATGCGGGCCAGATCCTCTATTACATACTGCAGCGCCACTCCGACATGATATGCCGAACCGCATGCGGTTATGTAGACCTGCGAAACATTTTTAAGTTCATCATCCGAGAAACCCACATTGGACAGATCAACCCTGAGCCCTCCGTCCGAAGAGCCGTCGGCAGCGGGTTTTACCAGCGATGAGATCGTATCTGCAACTGCCTTGGGCTGTTCATGGATCTCTTTGATCATAAAATGCTCATATCCGCCTCTTTCGGCCGCTTTGGCGTCCCATTCGACATGTGTTGAGGTTTTCTGTATCTCATCACCGTTCAGGTCGTAAAAATGCACCTCTCCGGGCTTTAAGCAGGCCAGCTCCAGATTGCCTATATAATAGACATCTCTTGTATGGTTCAGGATCGCAGTTACATCCGAAGCCGCATAAGTTCCCTCATCGGTAATTCCGATGACCATGGGACTGTCTTTTCGGGCAACCCATATCTCGCCTGGTCTTTCCTTAAACATTACCGCAAGGGCATATGAACCCCTGACACGTACCATCGTCTTGGTTATCGCGTCTACAGGACCGATATTGTATTTTTTGTAATAATAATCGATCAGCTTGATCGCGATCTCGGTATCTGTCTGTGAATAAAAAACATAACCGTGCTTGAGCAGTTTTTCCTTCAGTTCCTGATAATTCTCGATAATACCGTTATGGACCGCGCTTACATTGCCGTCATCGGAAATATGCGGATGCGCGTTGGTCTCCGACGGTTCCCCGTGAGTAGCCCAGCGAGTATGTCCGATCCCGCTCGTTCCGGGAACCGCATTTCCGTTGTCGGTCTTTTCATACAGATTCTTAAGTCTTCCTTTGGCTTTTACGACAGCTATGTCGCCGTCACCGTCCCTTACCGCAATACCTGCCGAATCATATCCTCTGTATTCCAGCTTGGTAAGGCCTTCCAGCAATATCGGCGCCGCCTGCTGTTTTCCTGTGTATCCTACTATTCCGCACATGATCTTTTTCCTCTTTCCCTTTTCCTGTTATAAATATCCCTTATCATCATTCCCCGGCAGACTGTCCGAAAACCTTTTCAACCCGGCTCACTGTGGTGATTCGGTGAAATTACATCAAAAACATGAGCTCTGCCCGTTTTTTGAGGATTTTTACCGAAGACAGCCTTCCGTGTGGCTGTTTTTCTGACAGTCTCCCGGTCATGAGAGCTTTCATCAAGAATGGCCGGATGATGTTCGATGTTCCGGTGGTACACAAATATCTGCGACATCATCTGACCATTACCAAAGTTCGATAATATTCCGGCAGACCCCGCACCGAAAGCGGCGCGGTCACTTATACCTTATAATAATCTCTGAGCGCTTGTAACTGCGTTGGCGCCGTCTGCTGCAGCGGTGATGATCTGTCTGAGCTGTTTTGCCCTTATATCGCCTGCGGCAAATAATCCCTTACAGGAGGTTTCGCAGGTCTCGTCAGCTATCAGATAACCGCCTTCATTGGCTTTTGCAAGACCGGTAAACAGCTCCGATGCAGGCTTGATCCCGACAGCGATGAACACACCGTTGACAGCCTCTTCCTTTACTTCCCCGGTCTTTTTATTTTCTATAAGGATGCTTTCAACCTTATTGTTTCCGCGGATCTCTTTCAGACCGCTGCTCAGGACAAATTCGATGTTCTCCTTGGTCTTCGCCTCACTTACAAGAGTCGACGCAGCTCTGAATTCATCCCTGCGATGGATCAGGTATACCTTTGTGCACAGCTTGGACAGGTATATCGCATCTTCGACAGCCACATCTCCGCCGCCCACAACGGCCACCACCTTATTCTTGAAGAAGGCACCGTCGCATGTCGCACAGTAAGAAACGCCCATGCCCTGAAGGACATCCTCGCCGGGTACTCCGAGAGTACTGTGTGACGCACCTGTAGCGGCGATCACTGTTTTGGCGCAATATTCGTTGCCATCCCAGGTCTTTACAAGGAAATATTCCCCTGCCTTCCCGTCTGCACCCGCATCGGCTCCGACCTTTTCCACGGACTTGACTTCCTCGGTCTTAAATTCCACGCCAAGCTTGTCACAATGCTCTCTCATCCGTCTTGACAGTTCGGGTCCGCTCACACCCGGTATGCCTGGATAATTATCCACTTCGTATGTCTGCTGTACCTGTCCTCCGGATTCAACGGACTGCTCAATCACCAGAAATTCCAGTTCCGCTCTTGCCGCATAAATCGCAGACGCCATGCCTGCAGGCCCCGAGCCTATAATGATCATATCCAGCATCTTCGTATGTCCTCCTTTGATTTGATAAGTATTTGATGATAAGTTAGGAAAGCACTGATTAAGTGCTTTCCTTAGATCTGCCCCTTCCCGTGCCCCGCTGTACAGTCACCGGCGGACAGCGGTTTTCACAGGATCATCAAAGAGAGTATAGCATAAATCCATGCTCTTAACAATAAACACATAATAATTTGTCTGTAAATATATTTCATCGATTCCCATATTGACATTTATGTTTTTGTGCATATTGCACAAATGGTCGTCACAAGGATGTAAATTCTGACTTAAGAAATATCTTTTTGATAACTTTCGATCAAAAGTTATCAACAAAAAAAGTGCCGATTTCGAAACATAATCGACTTATACACCAACTTAT
>JAEEGL012972949.1_pt1 | contig 12049 bp, 8 predicted proteins | sample 9134231 | NCBI WGS metagenome assembly JAEEGL01 (sample SAMN16246548, study PRJNA631951) | gut metagenome | biome: gut microbiome; feature: rumen; material: fiber-attached | host: Bos | place: Iran: Karaj | collected 2018-10
CTCATGAACGAAATGCACGGATGTGCCGATCAGCCGGCCGGGGACGATCGTTGGCATGGGTTCAGGATCGTGAGATGAAAAAACACTTCCAATGCATTGACCGGGAACTGGGCATCAACTCAACCTACAGTATCATAAACCAAATGTCCGCCAACATTAATGTCAAAGGTGCCGTTCAGGAGTTAGGTACAAAGAAAGAACGCCTTTTCGCCAAGTCACGCATCCTGCATGAGTTCGCGAAAAGGCTAATGGTGGAGTAAACGGACTTCCCTGCACAGCTTTCCTGTCTGCCGACAGTTATACTTGTTGTGTCCAAACAACCGTCATGCAAAATACGGCAAACCCCGCTATGACATTCATGGCATTGCGGGGTATTGCGTCTTATGATGAAAGCATGAGGTCCCAACCGCTATCATTATCGCATTCTGTTTTCTAGCTATATAAGGGTCTATTTAAAGGCTTTTGGCACCCATACAGTCGCATACATCATCTTTCGAGTTCTTCCTTCAGCACGCTGCTTAGTAATCCTTGTGGTTTGAGCTGGTAAGCATATGACCAATCTCTTCCTTCAGTACGCCAGCTTTTGGGTCCCCAGTATAGATTCTTTGGTACACAGTGAAGCTGTCCGAACTGGTTTATACGTGTTCCATAAACCGTGATCTTTGCGTGATGCTTACCTTCCTTAAGCCCATCAAATACAGCTCTGAAAGGAGCACGATATACCTGCCTAGCCTCACCGGAGTCAACAGTTATTTCAAGCAATGATCCGGCAAATAACGGAGTGAACAGACTACACATGCCATCTTCTGTTGTAAAATCAAATGAATAAGAGATGTTCCCCCCGAAGAATGGCAACCCCTGCGAGCATATATCTGTAAAGCCCAGTTTGGTTGGCAGTTCTGTCATTCGCGTCTCATCGCCGCATACGCTGACTCCAAAATGCCCTATGAGAAAAAACGCCTCAAGATCCGTCAGTGGGCCGAATGGAATATGAATCATTAATGTGTTTTCGCCTTTGATAACATTTCCTATCCTACAGCGATTGATACTGCTATCGACGAACGATCCTTCGCTCTTGAGTTCTTGCTTCCTGCCGTTGAACTCTATCCAATCCCCACTTTCATAAGCCAAATCAATTTCAGAACAATTTATATCAGAATAGAATCGAAATCTTAGCATGAGTTCATGCTCTGTTGGGTTTTTGTTCCCTGCCAACCAAGGCTGCGGAAATGCATCAGATCGCTGTAGCATGTTGAGCCGCGTTCTCACAGCATTATCTATTCTCAATACTTCTTCGCGAGGTTCAAATTCATCACCATCAATGCTCCACTCCGCCATGTCTAGTATAAAGGCGTTACCTTCAGAAAGGGTGTATTGTGCTGATGACGCAACCGTAACAGCTTTTCCAAACGATCTTTCAAGTGGCTTTGGATATTTTGAAGGTGTCTTCGTAAAGTGAAGTATGGCGCTATCCTCATCGTAAAATGGTATTTTTATGTATGTGAACCCACCATCTGTTTTAGTCTCAAGAGAGTTAATATCGCCATTTTCAGCATTTAGACATTCAGCATAATAATTCCCTCGTATACCGATAGTCAGTATAGGCGTTCCTCGAGCTTTCACGAAGCCCGTCCGCCTATCGTATATTGGGGGTCTCGCAGTCGTTATGTATAACCAACGGTCATCACCATCCTGGCGGAGTTGGTAGATTATGTTTGTTGAGGGAATTCCATAAGCAAAGCTGAAGCTCACCTCTCTCTCCTCACTGAGGGCATCCATGATAGCGTATTTGTCAAACGCAATAACTTGAGCGCCTTTTATAGAGCTGTCTTTAGTCAGATCGCAATCGACGCTCTGAGGAAACGCGTTTAATACGAGTACCTTGCCGCCTTCATCAGCAAAACGTCTCAGCAAGTCTAACGTTTCACTTCTGATCGTCATAAGCTCCGGAACGATGCATGCATCGTACTCCATTATTCCCGCACGGAGCTTTTTGCCAGTTATGCCAGCGTCATCGAGCATTGATTCAGCTATAAAGTCGAAATCAATCCCACCGAAAAGCAGATGATCCGTTAGCTGTTCAAACGCTCTTTCGAGTCTGTCACGTCTGGTTGCAGTAATATCATTGGGTCCATAAATAGACCAATAGCTTTCTATTGGATGTATTACAGCAATTCGCACTAATGGCTTGCCAACCTGGCATATATAGCTTTCACGTGCAAGAGTATCTTCGAGAGAACGTGCTCTTTTATACCATGGCGAGTGGACATCGAGAGGAGCCGGATAGTCGCGCTTAGACTCACCGCCCATGTACATCCAAGCCAGGTGAGGAACTCTCACGGTTGTTCCTAACGCGATGAGCCAATCCGCTTGATTGCGATAGCCCCGGAAGCCGAAATCCCAGTTGGTTACGCCATAAAGTTCACAAATCGCGCCTTGTTTACCTTTCTGATGCACGACAGACTGGACCTGCTTGGCGGTATTGTATTCTCTGTCATCCGCCAGTATGTCAAGTCCTGGCAGGCCGAATTCGTCATACAAAGGCATGCACTCGCCAACGCACATGGTTTGCCCTATCAGACTTTCTTCACGCATGACATGGCCCGACAGTAATATATTATGCTCTCTGCACCAGGCATTGAGAACACCGAAGTAGTTTTGCTTGAAAAGTTGAGTTATCAGGCTGTGAAAATGATGCTTTTCTTTTGAGATAATGTTTCGCCTTGAGTATATAACCAGAGGCAATTCATCAAGCAGATAAACACCATAAACGTCTTTGTACGCCTGATCTACTGATCCTGACCACGGCAGGACGAGATCTTCATCAGCTAAACTGCTAGAGAGGGTATGGCTCATTGAATGCTGTGGTTCATCAGTGAATATTGCCGGAACACTCTTTGAGAACTCATTGCCTATCGCGTTATAATACTTTTCGTGAGTGACTCGTATAAACTCTTTTGTTGTTTCAGGGTTGAGCAAATCGGCATAGGATCGGTTATTGAACCATGACAGTTCATCAGTAAGGATCTCATACGCAAAACGGTTTGCACACAAATCTTCTGGCTCTACACGTCTATAGTCAGTTAGATATCCATCGTCATCCTGTTCTACTATGTAAGCTGCAAGTAACGTTGTTATTCCATTTTCAGTTAAACGGTTAGGCTGCGGACGGCTTGCTAGATGAGTCCCATCAGGATATCTGTGCTTTGAAAACAACATGCATCGGTCACGCAGTTCTTTTTTTTGCGTAACCCTTCCACCACCAAAGCCTGACGGCCATTTATCTTCATCATAAAGCCAAGTAAGCATGTCGCTTTTTTTGCCAAAATCATTACAATGCTTTACGTACTCTAGAAATGTATCACCGAGATATTCATCCTTAAGTCCAACTCTAGAGTGGATATGATATCCACCCATACCCATTTCTGAAAAGGCTTTTAATTGACTTTCAACAATTCCTTTGTTTAGTTTCCCATTCCAGGACCAAAACGGAGCTGCACGATATGCAGCCCCAGGCGTTTTAAATTCATTTTCATTAAACCTCATATTCTACCCCACTAAACATGCAGATGACCCGTCAGGAATCAATTGATATCTCAAACTTCTAAAAGAGCGGAATCGCTAAAGCGGCTCCGCACATTCATTGTAAACTGCATTATGTTTGATTTATTATTGTATCTTACTCATGTATTCTTTTTCAAGCTGTGCTTTACTTACAAGCATGTATTTAGCTGCATTAATGCAATATCCGCACGCCTCACAGTCTTTTGAACAGTTGCTTGTCCTTTCAAACCAATCTTTTGGAAAACGCGTGGCATCAAGTATCTCATTTTCGAATCGCATCGAAAAACTGGGCTCTGTCAAGTCAAACATATTGCCGTAGAATCTGCCAGACACATAAGCAGCAACGACACGTCTTGGGTTCGAGTGCATACGCGTAGCCAGTTTTACTTCACTAAAATATCCTTCGTATTCTGATATGTCTTGAGGGCGTATCCAGCTCTCCTGTAGAAAAGTTGCCGCGGCCTCTTCACTTGACAGTGAATACATCATATCCCAGCATGGGCTTGGACGAGTACTCAGGGCATTTCCTAGCAAACTTGCCTGCTTTTCGTGTGCAACAAGATTATCATGGAAAATGTGAAACGGGCACGAATATAGGCATCCTGAATTTGCCAGTAATTTCAGCATTTTCCCATTAGCAGCACACCAATTGGACAATTCCTTGATTTTTTTGAAGTCTCGATTGTATTCCCTCTGCATATAGAAGCCATCGAAATCCTCGCCGAGGTATTTCATAGCTTGAGTTGTGCCCACCCACATATTGACAGATGCAGTAACTCTGATTTGAGGGAATTCCTTTTTTATTACTTTAGCCACAAAAGGTGAAGTGGTTGTTATATCTGTCAAATCCAACTTCGCGACCAACTCACCCGTATCGTCAATGATTTCCCTTTTAAAATCTGGTGAAACTGCACCAGCTCCATAACAGTTCGCATTGAACAAAAGAGACAATGAAACACCAAGTGAGCGTATATATTTAAGCTCTTCAAACATTTCTTCCTTTTCATTAGTGTCTATAGCATTGCGGGCACTGGCACGTCCTGGAAAGGCAAAATATACACTTGAGACGCTGTCAATATAATCGCTTACTATCTCCGCTGTCGAATCGTTTTCGTCAGGCAGTTGATACCCAATTGAGTATTTCATAATTACAGCAGCGAGTCGTCTTTACTTCTTTTTTTAGCTCCGACAACTATATCAGGATACAAGCTCCGATCTATTTTCCATGGTTTCCATCCTGGTTTGCGGAAAGGAGTTGTAAACTTTTTTGTTAGTTTCCCGGTTTTTTCAAGATGCGCATAACACTCACGCATACATCCACGAGCACCTTCAAGTGCGCTTCCATGACGCATATATTTCGGAATATGTACAGCTTCCTCAAGGACAGGACTACCAAAGTATAAATCCTTATAGTCCTCATATTTGACTTTCGAGTCGAGGAACGGGTTGTAATCCGGATTGCCTCCTCTATATGCAATGGAGCATGCTTTGAGATCTATTTTGCCATACTCAACATCATGACCCGCTAATGTAAGATGATCCGATTCAGTCATAGAAATAGCCTTGCCAGTACAAGCACGAGCGCAACTCATACACCTATCACATATTTTGCCTTCAAAAATCGGGTCCGGCTCAAGCGGAGCAGTAGTTAATAAAGCAGCAAAACGCTGCAACGGGCCAAACTCAGGAGTTAAGAAGACCTTGCTCCATCCGAATTCTCCTAATCCCGCCAGATAAGCGGCTATTCGCATGTCTATCATGATGTCTGGACAAGGTTTATCCGGTGATACCGGAACACTCACAGAAGGATCGTGCGGCCCCTTGTCAAAGTATGCGCTTGAGCGCAAATATATATTTGGGAGCGGAACAGACTCATAGCCTTCATCCTCTAGATAACAAACGAGTTCTCGAAGAATTATAGGGCCGAACACTTCGTTTATTCCTGCATAGCCCATGGTTGTATACACAGAAAAGAATGTGCCTTCTTCGATGCCTCGATAGTATCCACGCGGTATGCGAAATGCTAATACGATACATGCTTTTGCATCCGGCTGTATATACCTGGGATCCTGATTAGGAGGCGCAGATGCGAATCTATCCATGGAGGCTATCCCAACCAAATCTGCACCTAGTGATTTCGCCAGTTTTTTTATGCCCTCCGAAGTGACCATACACACCCTCCTGTTCGCAACCTCTGTAATTACATATATCTAACTATCATTATACATGCCGTAAATGCAATTGACAATTCGAATTATTTTCGTTTTATTCGTATTTTTGCCAACTTGTACATAACTTACGCCAAAAATGCGATTTTTTCGCAAAAAATGGCAAATCGTCATATTTGCGTTTTGTAAAAACTATGCTATATTTAACATGTAAGACTTATAAGCATTTGCAAGGGAGGCATACTCATGGTCAAAAACAGCCTTGCAAAAGACATTAAGAGAAACTATCAGTTTTATCTTATGATATTGCCTGCTCTGGCGGTAGTGATACTATTCATCTACACGCCTATGTATGGTGTGCAGCTAGCTCTTAAAGATTACAAGTTCCTAAAAGGCGTATCTGGGAGTTCCTGGATAGGCCTGAATCATTTCAGAAGGTTTTTCACCAGTTATAGTTTCTGGCAAGTAATCGGTAACACTCTTCGAATATCAACGGCAGCGTTAGTCTTCGGGTTTCCCCCGCCTATTATCTTCGCTCTACTTTTGAACGAAGTAAAAAACGGAAGATTTAAGAAGACCGTCCAAACAGTAACTTATATTCCTCACTTCATTTCAACAACCGTTCTCGTTGCGATGCTATTTGCTTTCTGCAACCAGACCACCGGAATTATAAACATTTTTCTGAGCAAACTTGGAATGGATCCCCAGCCATTCATGCAATCTGAAAAATGGTTTGTCTTCATGTTTGTTATTTCTGGGATCTGGCAATCGACAGGTTATAATTCCATTTTGTACATAGCCACCTTGAGTTCCGTAGATCCTCAGTTACATGAAGCAGCAATAATAGATGGTGCCAATCGTTTACAGCGTATCATACACATCAACATCCCTGCCTTGCTTCCCACGATTGTTGTCATGCTGATAATGCGCACCGGCACAATCATAACTGTAGGTTTTGAAAAAGTCTACCTCATGCAGAACGCTCTTAATATGAACGTGTCCGAGGTACTTTCGACCTATGTTTACAAAATTGGGCTTATTGATACAAGGTATGACTTCTCCACAGCTGTCAATCTGTTCACATCAGTAGTTAACTGCTCGATGCTGATTTTCGTGAACTGGATTTCCGGAAAAGTATCCGAGAACAGTCTTTGGTAAAGGAGGTGACAACATGCATAAAAAACTGAACGCTTTCGACATCTGTCTCTATATCCTTATGGGCCTAATCTTGCTTGTTGTCGCTTACCCTCTTTGGTTTGTGCTTATCGCATCGATAAGCGAACCAGTGTATACCAACACTGGAAAGGTGTTGCTTTTGCCCAAAGGCATCACATTCACAGGATATGCTACCGCCCTTAACGAGGTAGTCCTATGGAGAGGCTATCTGAACTCTATAGTATATACGGTCCTCTACTGTTTAATTGGGCTTACACTAATATTGCCTGCAGCATTCAGTCTTTCACAGCCCAAACTTAAGCTTAAAGGACTTGTAATGACCATCTTCATGATTGCCATGTATTTCAATGGCGGATTGATTCCCACATATCTGTTGATTAAGGGACTGGGGATGATTGATTCAATGTGGGCAGTAATACTCCCCACTAGCGTGTCAATATATAATATGATTGTCGCGCGAACATATTTCGCACATAGTATACCTTTTGAGATACAGGAGTCTGCGAGAATAGATGGCTGCAACAGCTTTCAGATATTCCTTAAAATTATCCTACCGCTTTCAAAAGCAATCATAGCAGTTGTCACATTATGGTATGCAGTAAGCATGTGGAACTCTTACTTCAACGCTCTTGTGTATTTTAACAGCGAAAACAAATATCCGTTGCAACTAGTATTACGCGAAATACTATTCCGAGCAGAACAATTGGCCAGTTTCTTTGATGAAGATGCTCGTGCATTTGAAGATATGTTGCGTGCTTCCCAGCTTCTGAAGTATGTTGTAATGATAGTTGCTAGTATTCCTTTGCTGATAGCATACCCCTTTGTTCAGAAATTCTTTGTGAAGGGCGTTATGATAGGATCCGTAAAAGGTTAAACTGAGCTTAAGGCTACGGCCTTAAAATATTAGGAGGAGGTACCTACGATGAAAAAACTGTTAGCTCTGATTCTCGCCTTGTTAATGCTAACATCCGTTTATGCATCAGCAGGCGTGGAAAGAGAAGTTGAGTGGCCAATAACCACTGAAGACATTACCATAAAGGTAATGGGGCCCAAGAACTCCATGCACTGCAACTGGGAGGATATGGATCTTTGGCAGTTCTTGACCAAGGAAACCGGGTTAAAGTTCGAGTTCAATACGCCTGAAAGCGGGGCTTCGTTCAATGAAAAGTTGGGCTTAGCTTTTGCATCAGAGAATATGCCGGATATGTTCATTGGTGCTAATTTCAGTGCTGCTGACATAGTGAAATACGGTGTGGAACAGAATATGCTTGCCAAACTTGACGAGTACCTAGAATATGCACCTCATTTCGCAGCAGAACTCGAGAAGTATCCTGATGTGTATGCTTCCATAGTAGCAGAAGACGGTCACATCTACTCCTTCCCCATCCTGGACCTCGAAATCTGGACTGCGACTCGCCGTCACATGTTCATCAACAAGAATTGGCTTGAGGCCGTAAACCTGGACGCTCCAAACACTATTGACGAATTCCATGAAATGCTCTTGGCTTTCAAAGCGCATGAAGACATTAACGGGGATGGAATAATCGGCAATGAAGTGCCTCTGGGGAGCGTCTCTGATCTCACTTGCATCCGTTCCGGCATACTCGGTGCGTATGGTCTTTTGACTGATGGTTTTGAGATCGATCGTTCTACCAAAGAAGTTGTTTACGCACCAATAACTGAAAACTACAAAGCATACCTCAAAACCATGAATGAGTTCTGGAATGAGGAGTTGCTCGATAAGGACATGTTCTCTCTCGATCAAACCACAATGAAGGCACGTGCAGCGGAGAACACATACGGCTCTTTTGACTGGTTGGCTGCCTTTACAATGGCTCCCGGCAGCATGGTAGACGATTTCATCATGATCAAGCCTCTCACTTCAGATATGAACGAAGAGCCATTACAGTTCTATAATGGCGCTATAACTACTGGTCAGGGTGCTATAGCCGCATCAAGTGAACACATAGAAGAATGTATGCAGCTGTTTGATTGGATGTACACTAAAGAAGGCAATCTCTCAATGAACTACGGCCCCAACAATTATGCTTTTAGTGAGGACGGCGCGCATTACTTCGTATTGGCAGACGGCACAGGCGGTACGGATAACGCTTACAGGTATACCAGAACTGTAGTACTTGGTCCGTATGACAGGCGTGTTTGTGAAGAAAGCTATGGCAAGAGCTACCTAGATAAGGTCAACAATTATAACAACTCAGTGCTCTACACGCAGGTAATGGAATATGCAATCCCCTATATCTGGAACCCGCAACCCAGCGTCATCTGGACAAAAGAAGAAGCTGCGGCCATTACTGGTATTACAGATATGCAGAACTATGTTGCAACCATGGAAGCAAAGTTCATTACAGGCGAAGCTGACATAGACGGCGAGTGGGACAGCTATGTAGCAAACGTAAAAAGCTATGGCTATGATTCCATCTATGCCGCATATGAAAGCGCATGGACGCGGTTTATTGAGGAAATAGGATAACGAACCAAGAACGCCGGCGCGGTTTATCCGCGTCGGCATTATTCTATGTAAGCACGTATGCCTAACAGCGTCAGTGTCAAGGCATAAGTATATTACTAGGTTAAGTAATCCAGTAATCCGTTATTGTTTGACTAACAAAACAAGTAGTATTATCCAGTATATAATAGCCAAAGAACAAGAATAGTTATATAATATCAAAGAAGCAAATCGTCAGGATATTAGCAATGGAAGAAATGTTCTATCTTCATAGTCCGACCAATGACACTTCATTGCCAGAAAAACTATATATAGAACCGACATCAAGGTGTAATTTCCACTGCAGTATCTGCTTTAGAAACAACTGGATTAATCCAAACCCCATGCATATGAGCATGCAGACATTCTCTTCCCTCCTGCATGGGATTGAGAACCTGAACTCAATAAAGGAAGTTTTTTTTGCTGGTATGGGCGAGCCTCTTTTTAACCCCTTGATTTCCGACATGGTTAAGCTTATTCCATCAGCATACAAAAAGTCTCTCCTTACGAATGCCTCTTTGCTGACACCTGATCTAAGCCGCAGATTACTTGATTCTGGTCTTGATGAATTGTGGGTCTCAATGGACGGTTTCGACGAAAACGCTTATGCTGCAATTCAACTTGGTGGGAGTTTTACTAGAATAAAAGAAAATCTACGCGTGTTTAACAGCATTCGTGGAAAAGAAAAACTAAATATCACATTTGTAACTACCACAGAGAATATACATGAACTAGATAGGATTAATGCTTTTGCCGACGAAGTAAACGCAGACATGATCAACATAAGCTATTCAATTCCTTCTGAACCAGTTAAAAAAGAAGATACACTTTATGATAGAAGAGATATACCGATTGGCAAGATGCATAGATTTAATTACAGAATAACAGACTTCAATGAAAACATATGCCCTTTTGTAAGCGAAAACGCCCTGTTTATTCGCTCAGATGGCGAGGTAATCCCTTGTATGCAATTGCTGCATGACACAAAGACATATTTGTTCGAAGAAGAACGCACGATTACTAGCTTTGGATATGGCAATGTGAATAATTCTAGTATAATTGAAATATGGAACAACGAGAAATACAAGGAATTTCGGCACAGAGTTAATACTTTCTATTTCCCGTTCTGCACAGTTTGCTGGGGTTGTGAGGATAGAAAGCAAAACCTGAGCGACTGTTTTACAGGCGAAGCACCTACCTGCGGCGCGTGTCTATGGGCTACTGGCAGAATTAGGTGTCCGTAGTTAGTGCCTCGTAAAGGAGAACAATATGCACGTAGTAACATTTGATCACGTCTTTTCAGCATTTAGCCAGAAGCTATATCGCCACGCGATTGTTGAAAACAAGTATCTTAATACTGTGCCTCATATCCATGAGTTTTATGAAATTATCATCATTTTTTCCGGTTCTGTAACTCATATTGTTAACGGCAACAGTCACCACATCGAAGAAGGCGATATGGTCATAGTCGGTCCAGGAGAATCTCATTGTTTTTCAGCAAATGACAACCATGTTGACAGTATGCTCTCAATGCAAGTGGAAACAGGCGAAATGGAGACATTTATCCGGGCATTCGAGCTTTCCGACTACTATGAACAAGGCTTCACCGGGATACGCCTTGAACTTGGCAAAACACTGACTAGAAGTATTCATAATGCACTAATCCAATTACTAAGCCTTGATACTGATAAGCATATTCGTCAATATCGGATCGTTATCAGCAAAATAATCTCAGGCTGTCTTGCCCGCACGCTCCATGATCTTGTCCCTGACTGGTTACGAAATTCCCTAAATCAGATGTTTGAAATATCAAATGCCTGTGAAGGCGTCCCTGCCATGTTACGCCTCACTAATTTGAGCCACTCACAGTTATGCAGACTAATTAAAAAATACTACAATCAAACGCCTCAGCAGTATATCAAAAACATACGGCTTAACATGGCATTGAACTTGCTCGTCAGTACAGACGATGACATGATGGAAATAGCTGAAAAAGTCGGTTACAACAGTTATAGTCACTTCTACACCCTATTTAAGGAACAATTCGGCATATCTCCTGCCGAAGCCAGGCGCAACCGAAGAATTCTGGATAACTAAAGCACAGGATTAGTAATCATTACATGGATTACGAAAGAGTTAGAATAATGGTTACAACGTCTGATATCATATTAACTCTTTTGCAAATGAAAACAACCATTCTCAATCTAATTACTCTCTTTCGAACACCTTTTGAGTCGACATAAACGGCGTCACTACATCTGAAGCAATTGCGATACTTGTTTGACAATCGTGTTATAGAATTTCTGTGGTGATATCATTGCAAAGTGAAACTTCGAAGAACGTATATGAGTTTATAGCATTTAATCTCTGTGACAATCTAGATTGACTTGATACCATCTTTATCTTAGAGTTTGAGAAAGCATCTGTAACCACGGTTATACATGACTTTTGACAGGAATAATGTCCTGAAATGAGGTAAGCAAGAAGAATGAGAATCATCAATTACGCCCACCGTGGTGCAAGCGCCTACTATCCCGAAAACACTCTGCGATCTTTTTATGCAGGGTTGGAAATGGGCGCAGACGGGATTGAAACGGATATACAGCGCACTAAGGACGGAGTGCTTGTGTTGCAC
>JAEEGL013383101.1_pt1 | contig 12049 bp, 11 predicted proteins | sample 9134231 | NCBI WGS metagenome assembly JAEEGL01 (sample SAMN16246548, study PRJNA631951) | gut metagenome | biome: gut microbiome; feature: rumen; material: fiber-attached | host: Bos | place: Iran: Karaj | collected 2018-10
CTTGGTGACCAAGCCTCTACGTCGCAGCTCTTGCACTTAAGATCTGCAAGGTCTCCTGAGCAGCACTCAAGGGTACGTACTGGAATATCCATTGATCTGAAGAGATCTACTGTATTCTTCCAGAGCTTGTCATACCACTCCTTGGACTCCTCTGGCTTACAGATAACAACCATCTCCTGTTTCTCGAACTGGTGGATTCTGTAAACACCTCTCTCCTCGATACCATGTGCACCCTTCTCTTTTCTGAAGCAAGGTGAGTAGCTGGTAAGAGCCTTGGGCATCTCTTCCTCAGGAATGATCTGATCAATGAACTTACCGATCATTGAGTGCTCTGAAGTTCCGATAAGGTACAGATCCTCGCCCTCGATCTTGTACATCATTGCCTCCATCTCAGGGAAGCTCATAACACCTGCAACTACATTGCCGTGGATCATGAAGGGAGGTACGCAGTAGGTGAAGCCTCTGTCGATCATGAAATCTCTTGCATAAGAAATAACTGCTGAGTGAAGTCTTGCGATGTCGCCCATAAGATAATAGAAACCATTACCTGCAACTCTTCTTGCTGCGTCAAGGTCGATACCGCCAAAGGACTCCATGATATCTGTGTGATAAGGAATCTCGAAATCGGGAACTACAGGCTCACCGAACTTCTCAATCTCCACATTCTGTGAATCATCTTTTCCGATCGGAACTGACTCATCTATGATCTGAGGAATGATCATCATCTTGTTTGTTACTTCCTCATCCAGCTCCTTCTGCTTAGCCTCCAGCTCATTAAGTCTCTCAGCCTCTTTTGCAACCTCATCCTTGAGAGCCATGGCCTCTTCCTTCTTGCCCTGAGCCATAAGTGCTCCGATTTCCTTGGAAATCTTGTTGCGGTTAGAACGGATCTGGTCTGCCTCCTGCTGATTTGATCTTCTCTGCTCGTCAAGTGCGATTACCTCATCAACAAGCGGAAGCTTCTCATCCTGAAATTTTTTCTTGATGTTCTCTCTTACTACGTCAGGATTCTCACGTAAGAATTTAATGTCGATCATTCCTGTATTCCTCCAAAAATATTTATAATATTATATTGCATACAATTTAATTTATCTATTCACACTGTTAAGAGCAATCTCAAGAGCTTTTTTCTCCTCACCGGTAAGCTCAACATCCGCAACTCCTGCGGTGATGTTCTTGGAATATGAATAGTTGATGCCATCAGCACTGTGAACTGAATTGATGAGGATACCATTGTCCTCCTCATCAAGAAAGCATATAGCATAGCTAAGCTTTCCACCTGTCTGATCAAAAGCGTCGTACTTATGAAGTCCCAGCTTCTGAACAGTATGTACCATTCTTCTATTAATATCAATGATATCTTTTCTGTTTTTGTCATTTTCGGCTTTGATAGCTCTGTTGTTATGGAAGATTCCTATAATTTCATCTTCCAGGGATTCAGCTTCTTTGCCGTTCATGAATTTATTGTATTTTCTCTCAAGCTTCTTAAGTCTGCTGCTCTGAACAAATACCAGAACAAATGTTACGATCAGAAGAACCAGCATAACGATAAAAAGAATTGCCGGGTCCAGACCGCTAAGTCCTATTGCCGAAAAAATACTGCTCTCCATTAATTATTCCCCCAACCAATATTTATTCTTTGCAAAGTCTGTCAGTAATCTTCTCAAGATCATCATTGCTGTAGAATTCAATCTCGATCTTACCGGCTCCGTCACCCTTGGAGATAATATCAACCTTGGTTCCGATTGCCTGTTTGCACTTCTCTGCAACACTGGCATATACGGCTTCGAGACTCTCATTCTTCTTGGCGGATTTCTTCTTGGAAGTCTTACCAAGATTCTTAACCAGCTTCTCTGTCTCACGTACGCTGAGTTTCTCATCGAAAACCTTCTGAGCCAGCTGGAACTGTTCTTCGGGATCCTCTACAGGAATAAGTGCTCTTGCATGTCCACTGGTAATTTGTTCATCAATTACCATCTGTCTTACTTTCTCACAGAGCTTAAGGAGTCTCAAAGAGTTGGTAATATATACTCTGCTCTTTGACATCTTCTCAGCAACATGCTCCTGAGTATATCCAAATTCATCGATAAGTCTCTTGAAAGCTAATGATTCTTCAATTGAATTTATATCTTCTCTCTGCAGGTTATCGATAAGTGCTATCTCAGCGATCTCCTGCTCGGTAAGATTTCTGATTATTACAGGGACTTCCTTAAGTCCAAGTTTCTGTGCTGCTCTCCATCTTCTCTCACCGCCGACGATCTCATAGTGATCACCTCTGTCTACTACGGTGAGGGGTTCAAGCATTCCGAACTGCTTAATTGAATCCGCAAGTTCTAATAACTTATCCTCGTCAAAAGTTTTTCTTGGCTGATTTCTGTTTGGTTCAACCTTTGTGATCTTTACATTAGTAACCTGTCCCTCGACCGGAGTATCGGATACCTTTTCCTCTTTGGTCTTAGTGGGTGTTACCTTAGCGGGGATCAGGGAGTCGATTCCTTTTCCCAATCCTCTTTTTGCATTCTTCGCTGCCATGTTCTCCTCCAACTATATTAAATGACCTTGGTCATTCATCGGCTTATAATATCAAAACTTTCTTGCGATCACTTCATCAGCAAGAAGTCTGTATGCTTCTGCACCTGCGGACTTGGGTTCGTATAAATTAATAGGAAGTCCGTAGCTGGGTGCCTCCGCAAGACGAATATTTCTGGGAATGATTGTCTTATATACATTCTCTTCAATATGCTCTTTTACATTCTCAACAACCTGAAGGGAAAGATTGGTTCTGGCATCAAACATTGTGAATACCACACCCTCCATCTCAAGTTCAGGATTAAGTCTTTCCTTTACAAGGTTAACAGTATGTACAAGCTGTCCCAAACCTTCCAATGCATAATACTCACACTGAATAGGAACAAGTACTGTGCTGGCTGTTGTCATAGAATTGATTGTCAGCATACTAAGTGATGGCGGACAATCAATGATGATAAAGTCGTAATTATCTTTTACTTCTGCGATTGCTTCTTTAAGAATGTACTCTTTCTGATCTGCGTCGATAAGTTCTATCTCTACTGCAGCAAGATTAACATTTGAAGGAATGATATCAAGTCCATTAAGATCTTCCACTACATCTTTGTGAATAGCTTCATCTACAGAACACTCCCCTATCATTAGTTCATAGATGGTATTCTCAAGCTCGTTTTTATCAAGACCAAATCCACTGGTGGTATTACCCTGGGGATCGGTATCAATAACAAGGACCTTTTTTCCTTTCTCAGCAAGTGCTGCTGCAAGATTTATTGAGGTTGTTGTCTTACCGACTCCACCTTTTTGATTAGCGATAGCAATGATTCTTCCCATTTCTCCTCCCACTCTCTTTAAACACTAATTTGATTTTAGCACAATACAAATACCTTTGCCCAAAAATTTTACTTTTAGGTTGGTTTTTCTAGATATTGTGGTCTGTAATTGTAGTCATATTTAGTACAATTATCGGGATAATATTAATGTTTCACGGTTTTAATACAATATATTGGGTATTAATGTTTCACGTGAAACAATTTTTAGTAGAACAAATAATTTAAATAGTAATGTTTCACGTGAAACATTCAGTTAATACAAAATTTATAATCACAATATCTACTGCAGAGGTTGTTTCGAAGGAATTCCTGCTTTACGAGGATATTTTTTGGAAGTCTTTTCAATCTTATCCACTATACATATCGTTCTGCTGATATCAGAATCAGGAAGCATGAACTCCTGACAATCAGATAACTTACCACCTAATAGATGGAGTGCACCCTTTGCATTTTTTAATTCTTCAGATGCTTTTTCACTTTTGAAAGCGATGAACTTACCGCCAACTTTAACATAGGGTAAACAGTACTCTGATAGAGTAGCCATATTTGCAACTGCTCTTGATACAGCAATATCAAAAGTCTCTCTAAGTGAACCTTCCTTTGCCAATGAAAAATCTTCTGCTCTTCCATGAAGGGTATGTATATCACCCTCACTGTTAAGATCCAGTTTATCAATAACATCATTCAAGAAGTTCAATCTCTTATTAAGAGAGTCAAGTAATGTTACCTTCAGATTAGGAAACATTATCTTAAGAGGTATACCCGGAAATCCTGCTCCGGTTCCGATATCAACAAGTGAATATTCCTCTTTGGAAAAATCAAAGTACTTGGCGGCTGAAACACTATCAACAAAATGTAACTTACATACATCTTCGAACTCTGTTATAGCAGTGAGGTTCATTACCTTATTTGTCTCAACAAGCATCTCATAATAGGTATTGAATTGTTCAAGCTGCTTATCAGATATACTAAGTCCCAGCTCCTCAAAATCTTTAATCATTGTTGAATACTTATCTCTCATCACTGTTTCCTCTATTCATAGAATCAAGGTAAATAATAAGTACCGATACATCAGCAGGATTAACACCACCGATTCTTGATGCCTGTCCTATATTCTTTGGTCTGAATCTTTCAAGCTTCTGTCTTGCTTCAAGTCTGAGACTTGAAACATCATCATAATTAATATCAGCAGGTATAAGTCTCTTCTCAAGTTTCTTGAACTGCTCAACCTGTCTCTCCTGTCTCTGGATATAACCTTCATATCTTATGGTTATCTCAACCTGTTCTATTACATCCTTAGGAAGCTCTACTCTATCATTATCAATCTCAGCAAGAGAATAATAATTGAATTCAGGTCTGCATATAAGTTCAGCCAGAGAAGTTGCTGTTTTCAGAGTCGAACTACCATGCTCTTCCATGAATTTCTGTATTCGAGCATTGGCACCGACAGTTGCTTTCTTTAAACGCTCAACTTCTTTTTCGATAGCATCAATCTTATCAACTAACTTGTTATATCTTTCTTCATCAATAAGACCTACTTCATAACCTTTTTTACGAAGTCTTATATCTGCATTATCCTGTCTGAGTAATAATCTATACTCAGCTCTTGAAGTCATCATACGATAAGGTTCAAGGTTTTCTTTCGTAACCAGGTCATCAACAAGTACTCCGATATAACCTTCGGATCTATCAATCTCAAGATAAGGTTTGCCAAAAATCTGCATTGCAGCATTGATACCAGCATAAAGCCCCTGTGCTGCCGCTTCTTCATATCCGCTACTTCCGTTAAACTGTCCTGCGGAAAAAAGACCTCTTATATTCTTAATCTCAAGAGTAGGTGACAGCTGTCCCGGACATAAGCAATCATACTCGATTGCATAAGCCGACTTAACAATCTTGCAATTCTCAAGTCCCGGAACAGTTCTGTACATTGCAAGCTGAACATCCTCAGGAAGTGAAGAACTCATTCCATCAATGTACATCTCATTTGTAAATGTTCCCTCAGGTTCAACGAATACCTGATGTCTTTCGTGATCAGGGAACTTAACAACTTTATCTTCAATAGAAGGACAATATCTTGGTCCAACACCTTCAATGATTCCGGCATAAATTGGAGACCTGTCGATATTAGCTCTTATGATCTCATGGGTCTTCTCATTGGTATAAGTAAGCCAACAGGAAACTTGTTTTTTTTGAATAGTTTCCGCATCAGTATCAAATGAAAAAGGAATAACCGGAGTATCACCAAACTGCTCCGACATCTTAGAGAAGTCAATTGAATTGCCATCCATTCTGGCGGGAGTTCCTGTCTTGAATCTTCTAAGTTCAATTCCGGCTTTAATAAGTGAATCAGATAACAGGTTAGAAGGCTGAAGACCATTTGGTCCGCTGTAAGTGATAGCCTCACCTGTAAGACATCTGCTCTTTAAGTAAGTTCCTGTGCAAAGAATTACTGCCTTAGCCTCATAGATGATTCCGGAAAAAATCTTTACACCTACAATTTTCTCTTTGTAGCCATCCTTCTTAATATCATCTGCAGCTTCTTCAAAAAGAATCTCTGAAACCTCGGCCTGTTTTATCGTAAGGTTCTTTTGATTCTCCAAAACTTTTTTCATAGCTTTGGAATATTCCATTTTATCTGCCTGGCATCTGAGTGAATGAACAGCAGGTCCCTTAGAAGTATTGAGCATCTTTGACTGCAAAAATGTCTTATCAATATTCTTACCCATCTCTCCGCCGAGAGCATCAATCTCTCTGACAAGATGTCCCTTGGAAGATCCACCTATATGTGGATTGCAGGGCATGAATGCAATATTATCTGCACTCATTGTAAATATCACAGTCTCAAGTCCAAGTCTTGCACAGGCAAGAGCTGCTTCACAGCCGGCATGTCCGGCACCGATTACGGCTACATCAATTTTCTCGCGTATTTCTGTCATAATATCTTACTTTCCCATACAGAATTTGGAGAAGATTTCTTCAACAAGATCATCTCCAACTTCTTCACCAATTATTTCACCAAGATAAGCATAAGCATTTGAAAGGTCCACGGTAAAAAAGTCTTCCGAAAGACCAAGGTCTATACTTTGCTCAACAAGTTTCAAACTGTCATAGGATTTTTTTAAAAGATCCTTATGACGAAGATTAGTAATATATAGTTCCTGCTTCGGAGCAATATCACCGTTAAGGAAAAGATCCGAAACAGCTTTCTTCAAATCTTCGAGTCCATTTCCTTTAAGCATTGAAGTTCTTATAATAGGTAATTTATCATTTTTATCATCTGAAAAATGCATACGAACAATATCATCTGTTATCTTAATATCATTTTGCAGATCGTCTTTATTTAGAAGTACTATTGTCTTCTTATCTTTGCAAAGATCAATAATATCTTTGTCTTCATCATCAAGTTCAGAAGTAGAATCAAGAATATACAGAACAAGTTCTGCTTCTGTAACTTTTTCTTTGGCCTTATCAACACCGATCTTCTCGATAATATCATCGGTATTTCTGATTCCGGCTGTATCTATAACATGAAGAACTATGTCTCCAAGTCTTACTGTCTCTTCAATAATATCTCTTGTAGTTCCGGCAATATCTGTAACTATTGCTCTCTCATCTCCGGTCAGTGCATTGAGAAGAGATGATTTGCCGGCATTAGGCTTACCAACAATAACTGTTTTAATACCATCTTTTCTAATCTTACCCTCATCAGCGGAGGTTATCAATTTATTGATAACTTTTGTAACATCTTCGGTAACGATTTTGAGCTTCTCAGGGTAACCGGTAAGATCATAATTCTCCGGATCATCCAGAGCAGATTCTATAAATGCCATCTCATAAATTATTCTTCCACGAAGCTCTTTGATTTTATTATAAATACTACCCTTTAATTGCTGTCTTGAACTCTCAAGTGCGAAATTGTTCTGAGCACTTATGATATCCATAATCGCTTCAGCTTTGGTCAGATCAATTCGTCCATTCAAAAATGCTCTCTTAGTAAACTCACCGGGCTCAGCAAGTCTGCATCCGTTATCAATCAGCAACGTAAGAATCTGATTCATGATCAGCATACCGCCATGGGAATTGATCTCAATAACATCTTCCCTGGTATAACTCTTAGGCCCCTTCATATAAGAGATCATAACTTCATCGATAATTCTCTTATCTTCAGTCTGTGATTCATCACAAATAAAGCCATACTTAATAGTATTAGGCTCATGAGATGCAAGATTATGTTCACCCTTAGGCGAAACAAAAATCTTGCTGCATATTTCCACTGCATCTCTGCCACTTACTCTGATTATTCCAATACCTGCATCAGACATAGCAGTCGCAATAGCACAAATTGTATCATCTCCAAAATTATTCAAAACAGAAGCCATAACTTATCCACATCTATTATCAAAAAAAGGTCAACTTTTCACTAATAATACTATAGCACAATAGACAAAAAAAGAACCCGCTCACTCTGACAACGGGTTAAAGGAAGCAGGTTCTTTTTAATAGTTAATTACTTTTTGAGAGTAACTACAACTCTACGGAAAGGCTCATCTCCCTCACTATGAGTTGTAACGTATCTGTCGTTCTGAAGAGCTGAATGAATAATTCTTCTCTCATAAGGATTCATAGGCTCAAGAGCAACTGACTGTCTTGACTTTCTAACCTTATAGGAAATGTTCTTTGCAAGGTTCTCAAGAGTTGCCTTTCTTCTCTCACGATAGTTCTCGGTATCAACCTTAACATGAATATAATCTGAAGAATCTCTGTTAACAACAAGTGAGATAAGGTACTGGAGAGAATCCAGTGTTTGTCCTCTCTTACCGATAAGGACTCCCATTTCATCACCGCTCAGTTCAACATCAAGAATTCTGTCATTCTCATTGTACTTGGCGCTTATCTTAACTTCCATCTTCATAGCACCAAATACTTCGTTAAGGAAGGAATTAGCTGCATCGACAAGCTTTGCACCGTCAACATCCGATACTTTCTTCTCTTCCTTCTTAGCCTCAGTCTTAACAGCTGCAGGCTTGTTCTCTTTAACTTCCTTAACTTCCTTGGAAGCTTTGTTTTCCTTAGCGGGCTTGTTCTCAACAGGCTTCTTTACTTCTTCAACAACTTCAGGCTTTTCTTCCTTAATTCTTGCCTTGATAATTGCCGGCTTGGCATTGATTCCCAAAAATCCTGCGGAACCATTTGATACTACTTCATACTCAAGTCTGTCACTAGGTACTCCGAAGCTCTCGCAGGCTTCGGTAATAGCATCGTCAACGTTCTTTGCAGTAAACTCCTTAAACTCCATTATAACCTCCCACAATCATAAGCAATTTATTGCTTGTTATTATTTTCATTAAACTCCTTGACCATATTTGCCTTGGCTAAAAGAGAATTCTTCTTGATTTCTTTGCCCTGGTAAATAGATCTTGTTTTCTCAAGGGCCTTCTCATTCTCCTTAGTTGAAGAAGAGATGGACTGTGTCTTATTGATGGTTCTTGTAGACATGTTTGCATAGCGGTTCATCTGAGGAGAAGTCTTCATCTTTTCCATTTTTTTCTTGTACTTCTCGGTATTCTTGGCTATTTCTGCATCAATGTCTGTATTATCAATGTGCTTGTTGATAGCAATCTGCTGAATTGATCTGATAACAGCACCGGCAATCCAGTAAATACCCATACCTGCAGGAAGACTCAAGCAGAAGAACGCTGACATGAAAGGCATCATGATATTCATTGTCTTCATGGACTGAGCCATCTGTGCTGACGGATCATTAGGATCTACCTTGCCACCATTGGTATCAGCTGCCTGAGGCATAAGCTTGGTGTTGATCCACTGTGTAAGAGCAGCCAGGGCAGGAACAAGAATACCTCCGATAAGAAGAAGGAACTGCTTGTTGGCAAATGCTGTCTGGATCATTTCCAAAGGTGCCTGACCAATGTTAAGACCAAGGAATGAATTGAAATGATTCAGAGTGCTGTGTGTTGCATCAATTGATGATGAAAGTCCTGTAAAATGCTCCTGGAGACTTGTCCAGTCTGCTGTTGTTGCCTTATTAAGAACATCGATGTAGGTATTCTCTACATAATCAACATTACCTGCAACAAAAGCATCATCGGTAAACTGCTTGGCAAAACCTGATGCTCCCTTGAGAGTCTGCATGAACTCAGCAGCTCCGTCAGTAGTTCTTAGCTGCTCAACAAGGGGATAAAAAGCATTTCTTACGATAGTAACGTAAGCGGGAATTGCATAGATAACACGATAAAGAGCAAACAAGATAGGCATCTGAATAATGAGCTGGAGACAGCTACCTGTCTGAGAAACACCGTATTTTGCATAGAGCTCTTTGGTCTCCTGCTGCATAGCAAGCATTGAATCGTTATCCTTCTTGCCCTTGTATTTGGCCTGGATAGCCTTAAGTTCAGGACTCATCTTGCTCTGAAGCTTGGAGAATTTCTGCTGCTTATAAGTAAGCGGAAGCAGACACAAATAAATAACAATTGTAAAAATGATAATTGCAAGACCGGTATTAGGAATACCTATAAGATTAAGAACTGTGTAAATTCCGTTCATCAAGTGGCCAAGAAGCCAAGCTACGGGTCCTACAATTTTCCCAGTGTACTGGGTTAACAAAAATCCCTCCAAATTCAACCTCCTCTAAAAGCTCACGGAACCGGATCGTATCCACCGCTAGAAAAAGGATTGCATCTAAGAATCCTCCAAACGGCCAAAAGTCCCCCTTTAAGGGCTCCGTACTTTTCTATTGCTTCTAGTCCGTACTCAGAACAGGTCGGAATATACGGACATTTTGTTCGTTTCAACGGAGACAAATACTTCCTATAAAATTTGATTAATAAGATAAGTATTTTTTTCATTTCTCACCGCCATTTTTTATTATGCGGGCCTTCCCTGCCAGGCTTAAAAGAGCACTCTCAATATCAAAAAAGCTTGCATCTGATGCACAGGCTCTGGCAACGACTACTATATCCAAACCACTATTGAATACATCTTCGTGTAGCCGGTAAGATTCTCGAACAAGTCTTGCAAATCTGTGCCTTACAACACTGTTCCCAATTTTTTTACTGCATGAGATTCCAAGATGATTACGAGAACTGTCATTTTTCCACACATAAACTACAATAAACTTATTGGCATAACTTTTGCCATTCTCATAAACATTGCGGAACTCATCTGTTTTTTTCATTGATTCGGAAAAAAGCATTATTAAGTTTCCTTATAATATAGAAAAAACTGTTTTCAGATTAAAAGACAGAAGAAAAAAGGCCACATAAAACTGCGGCCTTTAAAATCATGCTGATAATCTCTTTCTTCCCTTAGCTCTTCTAGCAGCGAGAACTTTTCTGCCGCCCTTAGTAGCCATTCTTGCTCTGAAACCGTGAACTCTGGCTCTCTGGAGCTTATGAGGCTGGAATGTCATCTTCATTACGGAAACACCTCCTTCGTCTACAAACTAACCCTTGCGGGTCTGTTAAATGAGAATACATAAATGCATCTCATAATTATCAATTGATTACATCCTGTGTGGAAAAAATCTTTATAATTATAATAAATAAAAATAGGTCAGTCAAGCCTTAAAAACCCTTAAAATATCTTAACTGAAATAAAAAATTTTTTTCAAAAAATCTCCAACAATATATGGTAGATTGAAAAGTTTTCCACAGCAAAATGTTGATTTTGTGGATAACCTGTTGATTAATATTTTTTGACCTGTTTTATCCACATTTTTCATTTTTTTTGTGGATAAAAGGGTTATTAATCGGTTGAAAATTAATCAGAAATCCCGAATTTATGCGGTTTATAACGGTTGAAACCTTAAAGTGGAAAAAAAGGGGTTTTTCCACAACACATATTTTTCACATTTTTTTCAGGCCAAAAATAAAAAGTTATCCACAATTTGATATTAGGTGGCTTTTAATATAAAATAGTAAAAGTCTAAAATTAGCATAATTGGGGAGTTTTTTCATGCAATCATCAGAAATCACACAAAATCTCAAAAATAATTGGGAGGACATCAAGAAACAGATCAGGACACTTTCAGGCATCACAGATATCTCTTATCGTACCTGGATTGAGCCTTTGTCTGTTTATGAAGCATCAGAGGATACCGTTAAGATCCTTATTCCACAGGACAATCCCATGGCTCTTTCTTATATCAGCAAGAACTATATGGATTTCTTCAAGGTTACAATTTCAGAATTTCTTGATTCAATGGTGGAAGTAATCTTCATTTTAAATAAAGATACTATTAATAATGAAGAAACAGTTGAAAGCGATAATTCCGGAAGCAGTGAAAACCGCTACGTTACTAACGCCAACATTGAACATGCCAACTTAAATCCTAAATATAGATTTGATACCTTCGTTGTAGGAAGCAACAACAAGTTTGCTCATTCCGCTGCTCTTGCGGTTGCGGAGTCTCCCGGAATATCCTACAATCCTCTTTTCCTGTACGGCGGTCCCGGACTTGGTAAGACTCACCTTATGCATTCTATAGGTCACTTTATTATGGAACATAATCATCAGGCCAAGGTTCTGTACGTAACTTCCGAGCAGTTTACCAATGAAGTTATTGAATCCATCCGTAGTGGTAAGACAGAGAGCATGTCCAAGCTTCGTGACAAATATCGTACCGTTGATGTTCTCATGGTCGATGACGTTCAGTTTATTATAGGTAAGGAACA
>JAEEGL014215341.1_pt1 | contig 12049 bp, 10 predicted proteins | sample 9134231 | NCBI WGS metagenome assembly JAEEGL01 (sample SAMN16246548, study PRJNA631951) | gut metagenome | biome: gut microbiome; feature: rumen; material: fiber-attached | host: Bos | place: Iran: Karaj | collected 2018-10
AAGAACCGTTGACATGATCGCGATGACCACGAGCATCACGATCGTTTTGTTAAAAGCTTTTTTCATTTTCCACAATCTCCTTTATCTTTGAATTGTTTTTATTCAGCTTTTTAGCCTGTATCATTTTTCTTTTAGCGCGGATCCTTTTTTCGACCGTCTTCAGCTTTCTGTCGTCGTCTCTCGGCTCCTTAAGCCCTGCTTTTTCGAGCGCTCTGGGCCAAGGTCCGAGGAAAGCTTTTACCGCGCAAACCTCTTCGTCTGAGAAGTCCGACCTTTGCGGGAATCTGTCAAAACCGCCGTTTTTCAGTTCTTCCTGCTTGTCTTTCAGCAATTTTATGCATTTTTCTTCCGTAAAAAGCCTTTCCGTACAAACGCCTCCCATAGACAGATCTTTACCTTGACAAAACACATTTCAAAAACAAAAAACGCGCCTTGCCTGTCTCTCATCTCCGCAGATCGGACAGGTAAAACGCGAAAGCCGCATAGCGCAAATCGACACGACGAAAAATTCTCTTCGCTATGTTTCGCGGTTCCATTTTTCTTGCCCAAAAATGCTCCGGCAATGAGCCGGTAAAAACCGATGTGTCCGGCAGGTATTCCGACTTTGACGGTAATGGCGGTTGCGCGGGATTTTCACCCTACTTCCCCCTGATCCGGACTGCTCCGGAACCGGACGACACGATAATTCATTTGTTTAGCGCCTTTTTCCGGCGCATTTTTAATATATCATCTATAAAAGAAAGAGTCAAGAAAAATATAAATATAATGCCCGGGCGTGATATAATGATCGGGACAGGATTGCAGGCAGATCAACATCAGATAAAATGCGGTGGAAATATGGGTTTTTTAAACGTAGAAAGAACAATAATCGATCTTGGGACACAACGTCCGTACAAACTGATCCAGATCAGTGACACGCACGCTGTTTCGCTGTCTCCCGATCAGACAGGTGAGGAACTCGAAAAGGCGAAGCAACAGGAAAATTTATGGATGAAAGGGAAGGCACATTTTGCGCATTTGTTCGGAGAAAAATATGACGAATCAGAGTGTGCGATACATTCGTCTGAGTGCCTGCAAAAAGAGATCGAATACATCAATTCGGAAGCCCCGGACGCGGCTCTTTTAACAGGGGATATGATCGATTATCCGTCAGGCGCGAATGACGAACTGCTTCGAAGATCGATCAGATGCATCAACACGCCTGTGCTTTTTACATGCGGGAATCACGAACGCCCGGCGGACAGGTATAACGACGTATGCATAAACGGAGACGCGTCTTTTCAAGTCATTGAATTCGACGATCTTAGGCTTGTCGGGCTCGACGATTCAAGAAAAACGATATCACGCATGCAGCTGGAAAAGCTTCAAAAGGTCACGGAAAACGACAAAAAAACTGTGATCTGCATGCATATTCCCGTAAAAACAGCTTCAAACAGGGATGAAATGATCTCCTATGAGGATTACTACACTATCGATTCCGAGAGCTGCGACAGTGATTCGAGGGAGTTTATAAAATATATTTCGGAACGCGAGACGGTAAGACTTGTATTGAGCGGTCACTGTCACGGGGCGTCGCAAAGCGAGTTCGCTCCCGGTAAAAAGCAGTTGATCTGCTCCAGCGGGCTTATCGGATATATCAGAGAAATAATTATTCACTGACCGTCTTTTTTAAGCTTGGCAAGTTCCTCTTCCTCGAGCTTCCTGTAGGCGACCTTGCCGACAAGAGTTTTGGGAAGAGTGTCACGGAATTCTATATCGTACGGCATCGCGTATTTCGCGATATATTTTCTGCAATAACCGAGCAGTTCCTGCTTCGTTTCTTCATTTGCGGGGACGCCGGGGATGAGAGTCACGAAAGCTTTTACCTTCTGCATTTTGTATGCGTCAGGAACGCCGATGACGCAGCTCATCTGGATCTTCTCATGCGCGTCGAGGATGTTTTCGAGCTGTCCGGGATAGATATTGTAGCCCGATGAGACGATCATCCTTTTCGCTCTGCCTTTAAAATATACAAAACCTTCGTCGTCCATCGTTCCGAGATCGCCCGTATAGATCCATGTGAGTCCGTCAGGATGCCTCCGCATGGTTTTTGCGGTCTCCTCGGGCTGGTTTATGTATTCCTTCATCATCGTGGGACCCGAAAGCAGGATCTCGCCTTCTTCTCCGTAAGGAAGCTCTTCGTCTGTTCCGGGTCTTACGATCTTTATGAATGTATCGGGGAAGGGCAGACCGATGCTTCCTTCCTTGAACATGTGGGGAGGAGTAAGGCAGCAGGCAGTGACCGTTTCTGTTGTTCCGTAACCTTCTCTCACCTGCACGGAGCAGTTGTGCTCGAGGAGGAATTTGTCCAGTTTCTTCTTCAGTTCAACGGACAGCGAGTCGCCTCCGGAGAAAACACCCTTCAAAGAACTCAGATCTGCGCCGTCCATGTCAGGCAGCCTCAAAAGAGCCTCGTAGAGCGTAGGAACTCCCGCGATAAAATTGCACTTGTATTTCGTGATCTGTTTCGCGTAGCTCTTTGCCGTAAAGCGAGGTATCAGTATGCATCTTCCGCCCTGCGCCAGCATCGAATGTATGCACACACCGAGTCCGAATCCGTGGAACAGCGGCATTGCCGCGAGCATCTTGTCACCCTTTTCGAACATCGGATTTGCCGCGACTATCTGCTGCGAAAGAGCGTTGAAATTTTTATTCGTCAGAAGGATACCTTTAGTGGTTCCCGTGGTTCCGCCGGAGTACAGTGTTACAGCGGGTCTCTCGCTTATCATAGCAGCGTCGGCGTATCCCAAGGCCTTTGTTTCGCTTATGACCGCGTCGACATTTTTCGACATTTTCAGAAAGTCTTTCCAGTATATTACGGGCGCGTCCTTGGGCATTTTTATCTTTCTGCCCTGAGTCAGAATGTAACCGATCTTAACGGGCAGACTGAGAGCGTCCTGTATCTTTGCGATGATCAAGTGCTTTATTTTAGTATTTTTACTCGCTCTCGCGAATTTTTCGTAAAACTGGTCCAGCGTGACGGCAGCGACGCTTTCGGAATCGTTCAGGAAAAATTCGATCTCTTTTTCTGCCGACAGCGGATGTATCATATTCGCGATCGCTCCGGCAAGATTTATCGCGTAAAAAAGGCAGACAGCCTGCGGACAGTTCGGCATCGCCACGGTTATCTTTTCGCCCTTTTTAACGCCGAGAGCCTTCAAAGAACGTGCGATTTTCTCAGTTTCGCGTAAAAAATCCTCATATTTCGTCGATCTTCCCATGAAATCGTACGCGATCCCGTTCGGTCTCTCATCCGCGATTTTCCTGACGGCGTCGTACATCGATCCCTCAAAATAATCCAAATGGAGCGGTACGTCTCCCAAATGATCTGCCCAGGGCATTTTAACTTTTTCGTTTTCCGCAGACATCGCAAAACCTCTTCCGAAACGTCTTTTTAACGAAAATAATTATACTTGACTGCGGCTCACAAAGCAACATCGCGGGATGTTTGACATTTTACCTTCCGTCCGATACAATATCATGCGTTGTGCAAACAAACCGCACACGGAAAAACCGAAGGCCCGCTGATTTTGGTGAGTTCTTTGGAATGCGCCCAAAAGAGCGGGTAAAACGGGAGGGAAGCTGTCAGCGCCGCTATGGCTACGAAAAAAAGCGTAAAAATTGCCGCATTTTACGTTATTGCCGCAGGGGTGCTCTGGGGCATTATCAGCATATTCGTAAGGAGGCTCACGCAGGGCGGAATGACAGCGATGCAGATAACTGCCGCGAGAGTGACAGTCGGAACCGTCGTTTTGCTTGCCGTGATACTCATTAAAGACACAAAGCTTCTGAAGATCAAACCGAAGGATCTGTGGCTTTTCCTCGGAACGGGGCTCTTCAGCGTGGTGCTCTTTAACGTGTGCTATTTTTACACTATGCAGCATGGGGAAACTTCAGTCGCTGTGGTCTTGCTTTACACGTCGCCCATATTTGTGATGCTGATGGGCGCGGTCTTCTTTAAAGAAAAGATCACCCTGAGAAAGCTCGTCGCTCTTGCCGCGACCGTGCTCGGATGCGTTTTTGTGTCAGGCATTCTCGGAGGCGTAAAAATGGAACTTATAACGCTGCTCACGGGCATCGGATCGGGATTTTTTTACGCTTCTTATTCGATCTTCGGAAGATATGCCGTAGAAAAGTATCATCCGCTGACCGTGACGTTTTACACGTTTTTGGTGGCGATGGTGACATCCGTGCCTCTGTGCATGCCGGGGAAACTGATACGGATCGTCGCTGACGACAAAATGCAGATACTGTGGATCCTCGGAATAGGTGTTGTCTGTACGGTGCTTCCGTATATTTTTTACACAGAAGGACTGGAGAGAATGGAAGCGGGAAAAGCTGCGATAATGGTGACTGTGGAGCCTCTCGTGGGAACACTTCTGGGAATCATCGCATACAAAGAATCCGCAAACGCTTTGAAGATCGCAGGCATAGTCCTGATCTTCGCGGCTGTCGTGTTTCTTAACATAAAAGAGAGAAAAAAGGTAGAGAGTAATGAAGGAGAAAAATAAAAAGCAATTCATAGGCATGCTGGCGCTGTTTGTGACGGCCCTTATCTGGGGTTTGTCGTTTATTGCCCAAAGCGAGGGAATGACGAAGATAGGACCGTTCACATTTTCAGCTGTCAGGCAGCTGTTGGGCGGCATGTGCCTGATGGTTTTTATCGTTGTGAGAGATCTTATCAAAGTAAAAAAAATGACACACGATGAAAAACTGGATCTTAAAGAGGGCAACAAGCGTGTTCTTATATACGGATGCATCATAGGCGTCGTTTTCTTCATTGCCACGAATATGCAGCAGTTCGCTTTCTTATCGACAAAACCGAGCAAAATAGCGTTTATTACGTCATTTTATATATTCTTTGTGACTATTTTCGGCCTTTTTCTGGGGAAAAGGCCTTTCTGGATGCTATGGATCGGAGTCGGTCTGGGAATACTCGGGCTGTTCTTCATCTGCATCGGTCCGAATGGATTCGGCCACGTAAAACTCGGAGATTTTCTCTCTCTCGGTTGTTCTGTTTTCTTCGCGATCCAGATAATGTTCGCGGAGAGAATGGCTCCCCACGTCGATGTCATAAAACTTTCCGCCGTGCAGTTCATATTTTCCGGAACAGTTTCGACTGTCTGTATGTTCATCTTTGAAAAACCGGTGATCGCAGACATACTTTCGGTTTCGTTCGCGCTCATTTTCTCGGGAGTATTTTCCGTGGGTATCGCGTATACTCTTCAGCTGGTCGGACAGAAATACACGGACGCTACGATCGCCTCTTTGATCATGTGCCTCGAATCCGTTTTCGCAACCATAGCGGAATCAGTTTACTACAAGACATTTTTAACTCGCAGTGAGACCATAGGCTGTGTTATAATGTTGCTGGCAATAGTCATTGCTCAGCTTTCGGAGCCTGTAAACGCAAAACTCAGACAGGCAAAGGAGAAAAAGGTACGGAACGCGCGGCAGTCGGGAGGCGGCACTGATGAAAATTGATTTTAAGGTTATCGATCTGAAGGGCAAACTCGTTATGAAAACTGACGAAGTGAATAAGATCCCGAGTGACTTTTTGCTCAAAACGTACGAAAAATGCGGATACGGGATCTTCCTGAACGGTCAGAGAGTGAAGGCAGATCACATCATCGAGGTTCGCACGAGAGCCGCCAATCCGGTAAAAAGGGACACATCAGAAGAGTTTTGACCGATGCGTTTTGACCTAAGGAAACGTGTAACATGAAAAGGATGTTGAAATATTTGAAGCCTTATTCGGGCATGCTCGTGCTCAGTATGGTTGCGATCGCTGTCGCGACGGTGGGAGAGCTCCTTCTGCCCTCAATAATGAGCAGAATACTCGATGAAGGCATAAAAAATAAGGATTTTTCGTATATAGTAATTTGCAGCCTGCGGATGTTTGCGATCGCGCTGGTGAGTTTCGGCGCGTGGATATTAGGCAGCTATGCGGGAGCCAGGATCATAGCCGGTTTTTCGACAGATCTTAAAGATGCCGTGTTTAAGAAAGTGAACACGCTCACATTCGAGGAGATGAACTCGGTCGGATCGTCTTCTCTCATTTCGAGATCTATATACGACGTGGGAACTGTTTCGTGGGTCGCGACGATGCTGGCTGAGACAGCGGTGACTGTTCCGATACTGTTTATCGGAGGAGTCGTTCTTTCCATGCGCAAGGATGTCACGCTCTCGCTTCTGATGCTCACGGTAATACCTGTAGTTTTCGGAGCCGTTGTCCTGATCGCGAGGAAAGTGGAGCCTCTTTGGGAAACGGCTGACAAATACATAGACAAACAGAACGATATCCTGAGGGAAAGGCTTCACGGCATAAGAGTCATCAGGGCTTTTAACAACGAACCCAAGGAGCAGGAAAAGGCCGCGAATGCGACGAGGATAATGGCTGACAAGATAATAAAAGGCAATGTCACGATGGGCATTCTTTCTCCTCTTGCGATAATGCTTCTGAATGTCGCTGTCGTGTTCATCGTCTGGCTCGGAGGCTTCAGAATAGGCAACGGACAGGGCAACGCGACAGGAGCTGACATATTTGCCGTCATACAGTATATGGCTCTCGTAATGAACGGAGTGATGATCGCCGCCATGACTATCGTTATGCTCCCGGAAGCGAACGTCAGCATAAAAAGGATCTTCCATGTAATAGACCTCAAAGGCATACCGAACGGCGAAAAAGACTCTGATTTCAGACTTTCAGGCGATTTAGAGCTTAAAAATGTCACATTTTACTATGAAAAATCTGAAAAACCGGCGGTGGAAGACGTTTCCCTGAAGATCTCAGAGGGACAGAAAATTGCCATAATCGGAGGCACGGGAAGCGGCAAGAGCACGATCGTAAGGCTGCTGATGAAATTTTACAAGCCAACAGAAGGGGCGATCTGCTCGGGAGGAACCGACCTTGCGACGATCGAAGACAAAGCTGTCAGAAATGAGATCGGATGCGCTCTTCAAAAGGCCGCGATATACACGGGAACGGTGAAAGAGAACATTTTAATGGGAGCGGAATGCGATGAAGAAAAGCTCGCAGGCGCTGTGAGGATCGCGCAGCTCGATGAATTCATCGCCGGTCTTCCGGACGGCATAGATCATATCCTCGAACAGTCAGGCAAAAACATCTCAGGCGGTCAAAAACAGAGGATCTGCATTGCCAGAGCGATCTACAAAGACGCGCCGCTGTATATATTCGACGACACGTTTTCCGCGCTCGATTTTATCACGGAGGCAAAGCTGCGCAGGGCGCTCGCTGAAGAGAAAAAAGACAAAACAGTGATCGTGATCACACAGCGCATAACATCCGCCATGAATTCGGACGTGATATTCGTGATGGACAAGGGCAAGCTCATCGATTCGGGAAAACACGACGAGCTTCTTGCGCGCTGCAGTATATACAAAGAGATATACATGTCCCAGACGGGAGGTGTATCAGCATGAGTAAAAAACAGAACACAAAGCAAATTAAAGATAAAGCAAAAGAAAAAGCTGAAGCAAAAAGAAATAACAAATGCTTCTTCAAAGCGATAAAGGAAACAAAAACGATCGCGGGATGGTTCGTCCTTGCGGCATTTATGGGAGCCGCCATAATCGCTTGCGGAATAATCGGACCGAAGATCCTCGGAAACAGCATACAGCTCATATACGATTTCGAGAGCGGTACTCTTGAAGGGAGCGAGACGCTGGTCGAAAGGCTGATACCGGGGCTCATTTTACTCGCGATCATATACGTTTCGAACGGACTGCTCAGCTACGGAAAAATGTACATCCTCAACAATTCCACGAGCAGGTTTTATACCTGCAATATGAGGATAAAGATGGCAGACAAGATCAAACGTCTCCCGGTAAAATACATCGACAAAACATCCGTCGGAGAGGTCCTCGACAAGATCACTGAGGATATGTCCACGCTGGGTTTTACGATGCATGATATGCTGGACACGATGATGATGGGATTCATGCAGCTTTTCGCCCTTTCCGTATTTATGATGCTCGAGGACTGGAGACTTGGCCTTCTGGTCATCGCCTTTTTGCCGTTTTCACTGATAATATCCTCGAAAGTCGCTTCAAAATCGGAAAAGCATTTTGCGGACGCGTTCGAAGAAGAAGGAAAGCTTTTCGCGCTGGTAGAGGAGAGTTATACCAACATCCAGACGACAAAAGCATACAATTATGAGTCTGAAACAGAAAAAAAGCATAAAGTGATCAACGACAGAAGTAAAAAAGCGATGGCAAAGGGAGTATTCCTCTCCGGTATCGTGAGACCTTCCATTGCCCTTTTGAATGCCGTATCGTACATACTGATCTGCCTTTTCGGAGGGTGGCTGATAGTTTTCCGAAACGTTCCCGTAGGAGTTGTCGTGACGGTCATACTGTTCGCGAAAAATTACCACGGACCGCTCGAGCAGATCGCTCAGGGGCTCAGTTCACTGCAGCGCTCAAAGGCCGCGGCAAGGCGTGTTTTCGACTTTCTCGAGGAGCCCGAAGAACAGGACGCCGCAGGCGGAGCGTTCGAAACCGCTGACGGGGATGTGACATTCGAAAACGTTTCATTCTCATACGATCCCTCAAAACCGCTGATCAAAAATCTGAATGTAAATGTAAAAAAAGGCCAGAAAGTGGCCATAGTAGGTCCTACGGGAGCAGGGAAAACGACTATAGTGAACCTGCTGATGAGATTTTACGACCTGCAGGGGGGAAGGATACTGATCGGAGGACAGGACATCTCGCTGATGCCCAGGGACGATGTGAGACGCAAGTTCGCGATGGTCCTGCAGGACACGTGGCTCTTCCGGGGAACCGTATATGAGAATGTCGCGTACGGAAGGCCCGGAGCGACGGAAGAGGAGATCGAAAAGGCTTGCGACGAGGCTTATTGCGACCATTTCATAATGACTCTCCCGAACGGTTACAGAACTGAGATCAGCGAAGAATCCGCGTTTGTCTCGGGAGGCCAGAAACAGCTTCTTACGATCGCGAGAGCGATACTCGCCGACAGGGAACTTCTGATCCTGGACGAGGCCACATCGAACGTGGATACGAGAACAGAGATCCTCATCCAGAAAGCGATGGACCGCCTTATGAAGGGTAAAACTTGCTTCGTCATCGCGCACCGCCTGTCAACTATAGTAGACGCTGACGTGATACTTGTTATAAAGGACGGCAGTATAGTCGAAACAGGCACGCACGAAACACTGCTCGCCGAAAAGGGTTTTTACTACGAAATGTACAAAAGCCAATACGCGATGTGATATAATAAACGCAGAATAATATTGTTTTGAATCCGTTTAAGAGGTGTTTTTACTATGACGAGAAGAGAACGTTTTGAGAGAACGATGAAAAAGTTGCCGGTTGACAGAGTCGTCAGAGATCTCGCAGGAACTCCTCAGACAGGTATAGAGGCAAAAGTCACGGAAGGGCTGAAAAAGCTGCTCGGAATAGAAGGAGAGTACACCGGACCTTATTCCGCATACGACGAGCGCATTCTGGAAGCTCTGGATATCGATATCCGCAAGGTGGGAACGCTTTTCGAACCTGAATCCCCGAATACGAAAATGATAGGCAAAAGGGCTTACGACTGCTGGGGCGTCGGACGCGAATTCACGGGAATGTACTGGGACATCGTCGAAAATCCTCTGAGAGGCTGCGACATGGAAACGGTAAAAACATTCCCTTTCCCGGACGCGTCAGGCATCGATAAAAGGCAGATCGAACAGTTCAAGGAAGAGGCAAAGAGACTGTATTATGACACTGATTACGTAGTCTGCGCAGAGCATCCCACGTACGGAGTCATGGAGATCGGCTGCTGGATGATGGGCTTTGACGACTATTTCCTCAAGCTCGCGCTGGAACCGGAACTGATCGAATGCTTCTCAAACAGAGTCAAAAAATACCAGCAGGACGTATTCGAACTGTATTACGGAGCGCTGGGTGACTATACACATTTTACTACGTGCGGAGACGATTACGGAACGCAGAACGGACCGTTCCTTTCAAAGGATATGTTTGACGAAATGATCCTCCCGTATATCAAATGGCGCGTAAAATATATCAAATCTATGACAAAAGGCTACTTCTGGCAGCACAGCTGCGGTTCTGTTTATTCAGTTATACCGTCCCTGATCGAAGCAGGAGTGGATATCTTGAATCCGATACAACCGGGCGCGAAGGACATGGAGCCCGAAAAGCTCAAAGCAGCATACGGGGATAAAATGGTCTTCTGGGGCGGCATAGACACACAGCACCTTCTGGTCGAAGGCACTCCCGAGCAGGTCAAAGAGGAAGTCCGCAGGGTCATCAAAGCGATGAACGGCACAGGCTACGTCCTCGCGGCAGCACACAATATCCAGTCTGATGTTCCCGCCGAAAACGTGCTGGCTCTGTATCAGGCTTGATGCCGATGCGTTAAAAAAGCCCAAAAAGGTTGTGAAATATGGACAGATCGATTTTGAAAAACGAAATCAATTCAAATAATTCGAAAGGGAAAAGCGTTGTAAAAAAGGCGATGATATTATGTCTCGTCTTTATATGCGCGGCGGTGGCGACAATGAGCGGTTGTACGAAAAAAGTCAGGAAAACACCCTTTGAATGGGTCGAAAAGGCCGAACTCGGGTCAGAGACGACGGTGCAGGATCTGGATCCGCAATACAACGGAAGATGTTTTAACGAAGGGGATGTTTTCTGTTTCAGCTTCTCGAACAGCGGTATAACATTCGGATTCAAAGGCACGTCTCTGGAACTCGAAGTCCTCTCTGAAGGAGACTATGTGGCAGTATATATCGATGACGATGAGCAGAGGCTTGTGATCGCAAAAAATGACAGCTATATGAAAATAGCTGAAGGACTCGCTGCCGATACGATCCACGAAGTGACGATCTCGCGCCGCTCCGAGGGCAACGGACAGGGAGGTTTTTCGAGGATAAAGCACATAAAAATATCTGACGGCGGCACATTTTACACGAAATCGTACGAGCGGCCTCGCAAAAGGATAGATGTCCTCGGTGATTCGATCACCTGCGGATGGGGCAACCTGTACGATCCGGCAAAACCTGATGCGACTGTGGCCGAGATGGAAGACGGAACGAAAACTTTCGCCACGATGCTCGCCGACCATTACGACGCGGATCTTACGAATGTCAGTATTTCCGGAATAGGCGTGGGAGTTGAGACGAACAGCCCTTATCCGCTGCTTCCGGTCTACAAGATCGACGGACCGAACCGTCCGCACGATTTTACGAAAAATGTTCCGGATCTCGTGATAATTGAGCTGGGAACGAATGACGCGTCATGCGGCAACACGGGAGACGTTTTCATCGAGCACGCGAAGGAATATATCACGTTCCTGCGCTCCGTTTATCCGGAAGTCCCGATCGTCTGGTACTACGGAATAATGGGCGAATCGTTAAAGCCCGAGATCGAGACGGTGATCAAATCGTTTACAGACGCGGGAGACAAGAATTTGTATGCGTTTTTCACTGCATCAAATCCCGAGGAGAAAGCCGGAGGAGCGGGACACCCGTCACTTGAGACGCACATCCGCATGGCCGAAGAACTTTGTAAATTCCTGGATAAGAATGTAAAATGGTAAAAAACCGGGTTGAACTCCATAACTGAGAAAACAAAACCTGCGGGCGCCGCAATCCGGCGTCCCGCAGGTTTTCTTTGAAGAGCCGCGAGTTTTTTAGACGGACAAAGTCGTTGCGCCTAATGCGACCTTCGCGCCTCAGCGCTTGGAAACGCGGCGCCCGGCGCCGCATACCGCATATTTCATTCAAAAAAATGAGGAGATCATGTCACCGCGGGAGAGCGAAGATCGAAGCCGTCGATCCAGCGGGATTTTTTGTAATAGATGAGATAGATGATCGAACTGATCGTCCAGGTCAGCGGATAGGCGACGAAAAGAAGGCGAATATCGTGGCAAAAATGCATGGCGACAGTGATGTAGATTATTCGCAGGACGCACCAGACGGAAAGCATGATCGTCATTGGAACAAAGGCTTTGCCGGCG
>JAEEGL014969788.1_pt1 | contig 12049 bp, 9 predicted proteins | sample 9134231 | NCBI WGS metagenome assembly JAEEGL01 (sample SAMN16246548, study PRJNA631951) | gut metagenome | biome: gut microbiome; feature: rumen; material: fiber-attached | host: Bos | place: Iran: Karaj | collected 2018-10
AGGTCCTGGGTAAATGTGGCCAATTCCCTGCGTTCGTCCGTAGCGTACAGATTCGCCATGATACAGTCCACATCGCCGTTCTGCAGGCCCGCAAGAATCCCGTCATAATCATAGACCATGTATTCCAGCGACGCGCCGATCGAAGCAGCAAAACGCCTCGCCAGTTCGATTTCATGGCCGGTCAGTTCCGTCCCCTCATAGAAGCTGAAAGGCATCGAGCTTCCGACAGTTCCGACCTTCAGTACGATGGGTGATTCTTCCGGAACATCAATATCCGGCATAGTGTAATCGCCCAGGTTGACCCAGCGGTTGTACATATCCTGCAGCGTTCCGTCTGCCCTGATCTGATCGATAAAGCTGTTCAGTTTTTCCAGCAGATTGGGGATTTTTGTTTTTTCGGAAACCGGGATGGCAACAGAATACCCCTCTTCCAGCGAACCCAGGTAGCGGATACCTTTCTGTCCGTTCCGGATCGCCGTCTGAATCTGGGAGATGCTGGAGATAAATGCATCCAGTTTCCCCTGGCTCACAGCAAGATAGCCGGAAATGGCGTCCTTCATATGTACGACCGTCGCCCGGGGCATCTTCCGTGCCGCGATCAGGTCGTTATTCGTGTCGGAGACCACGCCGATCTTTATAGACGGCGCATTAAGTTGTTCCAGCGATGTGATGGATTCAGTTTTCTGCGCGCTGCAGCCTGTCAGCACTGCCAGTGCCAGTGCGAGCAGCAAAACCATGCAAACCCATTTTTTCATGAATGCCGTCCCTTCCTGCTGTCAATACTTGAATCGTTTCCCATGCGAACCTTTATTCATCCGGCATAATCACGGCGCAGAACAGGTATGCGACAATACCGACACCGGACAGCACCACCAGCACCCGGATCAGTGTGGAGCTGATTCCGAGATACTCCGCCAGCCCGCCGCATACGCCGGCAATCCAGCGATCCGTCTTACTTCTGTGCAGCCTCTTTTCCATCTGCATTTCCTCCTGTAGAACGGTTCTCCTTAATGTGATATTTTATCAGAAAACAGTCCCGCAGGCAATCCGAAGGTCTCCCGTCCGCATACCCTCCGGAAGGATCAATCAGTTCGGGGAACTGAAATCGATATCCTTAAACCGGATATTATAGATCGCTTTGCAGTTCGGGCACTGCAGGAAGCAGATGTCCCCGTCTTCCGCGTATTCCAGCATGGCTTCTCCGCAATCCTCGCAGGGTTCGTTTTTCCTCCGTAGCCATTCATTCTGGAGGTCTTGCGGCGTCGCCTGTCTTTGGACTTTGCCCATGGATTGTTACCCTCTTTCTTCTGTCCGGCCTGTCAGCGGAACTTTTTCTTTTTGTCTTTTTACAGGATTCTATCATATTTTTCCGGAGAATGAAACCGGAAAGCCGGAAAAACCTGTTCATTCCCCGGCGTAGCGGAGAGATTGTTCTTCTCCCTCCACGCTGTAGATGACGGTCCTGTCCGCTTCGTCCAGCCGCAGGAAAAAGCTGACTGCAGGGAAAGCCAATCCGTCCTCCCCGGCAATAAACTTTGAGGCGGACAGTTTGGACCAGTACCGGGGAAGCAGCGGGGACGTCAGGTCGTCCACCGCGCAGCCGGAGTTCTCCCGGCGGCTGTCACTCATCAGGAAATAGTAGAGGCATAGTTCCTGCCCGTCCTCCGGCGAGTAGATCGCCCAGGTGGGATCGGAATGGTATCCTTTGCCGTCAATCACGAAATAGGTCCAGGCATGGGCGATCTGCGGATTGGTGCAGCCAACCTGCACAGCCTCCACCCCGGCCTGGAGGAGAAAGTACGCGTAAACGCTGCCCAGCTGGACGCACTGTCCCTTTCCTTCCAGGATCGCCAGGTAGTTTGCCCCGTCCGGCATGGTTTCCTGGAAATCGTAGTTGTATGTGTAATGCTCACAGATGTAATGATAAAGTTTCAGGCACTTTTCAAACGCGCTGTCATCCGGCTCCAGCACGGTGTTCAGCACTTCCTCCACTTTCGCCTCAAATGCTGCCTCCCGCGCGGCAAATTCATCGGCGGGCATCCTGTAAACAATCCGGCCTGTGCCGTTTTTCCAGGGAACCGGCTCGTTCCTTTCCGCCTGTTTGATCTTTGTGCAGGCCGCAGGGAAAAGCTCCGCCCAGGTGGTAACGTCCATCGCCCACCGGTAGGCTTCCTCGCTGGAACAGGTGAATTCCGCCTCCCCCGCCCGCAGCGCGTCGCACAGGCTGTGGAAGGCGTCCCAGTATTCCTGCGGAACATCCTGCGCAATCAGTGAAACATACAGATGGGGATTGAAGGTGTACCTGCCCTCCCCGGATTCGCTGAAAGCCGGAACACAGGTGCCCGCCAGCACTAAAACCGCCGCCAGCACCAGGCAGAAGAGGGTTTTCACCGGGGAAAATGTCTTTTTTTGCTTCATCATTTTTCTGTTCCTTGTGTGTTTCGGGGGTTCTGGCAGAATTCCCCGTTTATGTATACGGACACGATTCACCGGGTGGCATTTTTTTCTCCGGGGAATCTCCTTTACGGACAATTTACGGAAACTTGCAAATGTAACCATTTGATACTTCATGCAACTTTTCGTGTAATTTTATCATATTTCCGCTTTCTCTGAATACGGAAATTGTTAAATTTTCCCATTTCTTTTCTTTCTTCTCAATATTTGTTCTTTTTTGGTTACATTTTTGTTTCGTTTCCCTTTATTTCATGTCATTGTTTGTGCCTTGCAGGCTGTTCGGCTGCTCCTGTTTTCTCCTCGCCCCGGTTCTTAAAACGGCGGATTTTCGTGCAAAATCCGTTGTTGTACGCTCAAAAAAGTATATATAAAATAGTTGCATGAACAGGAATTGAATGGTAGAATAAATGTACCATCACTGGCATGGCCGCAGAAAGAGATAATTGCTGATGAGAAGTACTGGCGCGAATTCCGATAAAATGAGTTTCCTGAACCGGACAATGGTCAATTTCCGCGAGCGCAAAACTTCATCGAAGGTTACGTTCGTGGTGCTGATCCTGTTGTATATCGGTTTTTCTGTTTATATGCCGTTTGTAGGCTCGTCACAGAAGGTGTTCGATGTCTTTGGCAAGAAGATGCCCTTCTCCTCCTGCACCGGCGTTCTTTCCTCCCTGCTGAGCATCTCCCTCATTTTTATGGTGGTGTTCTATGGGAAGCTCGGTTACTGGACGGCGCTGACGCTCTCCCTCCTCCAGTTCCCGCAGCAGATCGTCAACATCGTCCGGGCCCCCGTTCTCGCCGGGCTGCCCGGTATCTTTTCCAACATCCTGATCATCATCACCATTACAGTGATCTACAGGAACCAGAAACGTTCCAGCGAAGCCCAGCGCAAGCTGCGTGACCAGGCTGTAACGGATACACTCACCGGCCTGCCAAACAGGTTTGCCTGCAGCGTCTACCTGGATCAGCTGATTGCCAAGCGGAATCAGTTCACTCTTGTCTCCATCGACCTGAACAATTTCAAAGGCATCAACGATATGATGGGCCACGCGGCCGGCGACCAGGTGCTGAAGGCTGTGGCGGAGCGGTGGAAGGTTGTGGCCGAAAGCGAAACCGGCACTGAGAACCTGATCGGCCGGATCAGCGGTGACGAGTTTGTTCTCTTCATCCAGGGATACAACGAAGAGGAAGAAGTAAAGCAGACCATCGGGCGTTTCCGCAACGAGCTTGAAAAGCCGCTGACGGTCAACGAAGTCGATTACCATCTGCAAGCCTCCTTCGGCTACGCGAAATACCCCATGGACGCCACAACTCACGACAGTCTGATCACCTATGCGGATGTGGCCATGAACAAGGTAAAAAGTTCCGGCGGAGCAAGGACCGTCGTCCGCTTCACCCGGGATCTCCTTTCCTATGAGCATGAGCTGGAAATCGAGCAGCAGATCCGTTCCGCCCTGGAGGAGGACCGTGTCTTTTACCATCTGCAGCCCCAGTTCAATATCGATCATCAGCTCCGCGGGTTTGAAGCCCTGGCCCGGATCAGGGACAAGGACGGGAAGCTCATCAGCCCCGGGGAATTCATTCCTGTTGCAGAAAAGACCGGCCTCGTCAGCAGGATTGACAGTGCCGTCTTCCGGAAGGCGGCATCCTTCTTTGGGGATGTGGTGCGCAGGAGCGGCTCGGACATCACCCTCAGCGTCAACATCTCCGTGCAGCACATGATGAAGAACAACTTCATCGCCGAAGTGAAATCCATTCTGGAGGAATGCAAAGTCCCGGCGAATCAGGTCGAGATCGAAATCACCGAATCCATCATGATCGATTCCGCGGAGAACGCATTCAAATGCCTGGATGCGCTGAAGCAGATGGGCCTGCGGATTGCGATCGACGATTTCGGCACCGGCTATTCCTCCCTCAGCTACCTGAACAGGATGTCGGCGGACCTGCTCAAGGTTGACAAAGCCTTTATCGACCAAATGAACGCCACCGATTCCTCCAGGAAGTATGTTGCCGCCATCATTTCCATCGGTCATATCATGAACCTGGAAGTCATCGCCGAGGGCGTGGAGGAAGGCGACCAGATGGAAACCCTGCGGGACATCGGCTGCGATTTCATTCAGGGATTTATCTGGGGCCGCCCGATGCCCCCGGAAGAAGCCGAAAAGCTCATTGCCTGAAACTCAAAAAACAAAGAAGCAGAGAGCGTTCTCTCTGCTTCTTTTTTATTCTTCATACCAGATTAATTGCCAGCCACGGGGAAATCCAGAATCTCCGCATCATCCCCGTCATCTGTTCCCCCGCTCCAGGCTCGCACCACTCCGGCGATCCTCCTGTACTCATCCATCATTGCCGGATGTCCGGATCGGATCACCGTTGCGTTTTCGGTTTTTCCGGCCTGTTCCAGTTCCAGGGCCATGGCGGAGAGATCCATGGCGCCGATCAGTCTCGCGGAGCTCTTCAATGCGTGCACATATACTGTATAGTTGCGCCAGTCCTGCGTTTCATAGCAGCGTTCCAGGCTTTCGCCTTTTTCCTCCGCGTCCCGGGCAAATTCCCGCAGCAGTTCCCCGTACAGGTCATGGCTGCCCTGGCTGTTGGCCAATCCTTCCGCCGCCTGGATTCCGGCTGCCTGCAGGTCTGCGTATTCGCCGTCTTCCTCCGAAGCGTTTTCTTTTTCTTCCCTTTCCTCCGCCGGCAGGATCTTTTCCGCCGGAAGATATTGCATCACTGCTTTTTCCAGTGCCTCGCCGTTCAACGGTTTGGACAGGTAGTCCGTGAATCCCTCGCTGATATAATGCTCCCTCGCACCGTTCACAGCGTCTGCAGTCAGACAGATCACCGGTGTCTGTGTGTTGGGGCCCTTCCCCTGCCGGATCCTGCGGAGCGCTTCCACACCGTCCATTTCAGGCATCCGCTGGTCCATGAGGATCAGGTCATACAGGGTCTCTTCCGCCAGGCGGATCGCGTCCGGTCCGCAGGCAGCTGTATCCATCCGGATGTCCGTTTCCTTCAGCAGCCCTTCGGTCACCATCCGGTTGATGCGGGTATCATCCACAATCAGGATACGCGCTTCCGGCGCCCGGAAGGAAGCATGAAGAGCAGTCCGGGGATCTGCTGCACTGTCAAATATCTGCCAGTGGAATTCGCCGATGGGCGCGTCGGAAACCACCTTCTGGGGCAGCTCCGCCCGGAAAACGGATCCTATTCCGTAGGTACTTTCCACCCGGATGCTGCCGCCCATCATCTCCAGCAGGTTGTGGGTGATCGCCAGGCCGAGGCCGGCGCCTTCCACCGTGCTGTTCATCTTCAGGTTTACGCGTTCAAACTTGTTGAACAGCCTGTCCATGTCCTCTTCCCGGATACCGATGCCCGTATCCTCCACAGCGATGCTGAGGCGGATCGTTCCTTCCTGCGGTGTTCCGGAATCAGCGGCCTGTCCGACCGAGAGGATAATGCTTCCCTTGCTGGTATATTTGAAAGCGTTGCCCAGCAGGTTGCTGAGAATCTGCCGCAGGCGGATGTCATCTCCCCGCAGCCTGTCCGGCAGGCTGCTGTCCACGCGGACGTCAAAATCCAGCTTCTTTTCCGCGGCGCGAAGGGCGCACATGGAGCAGACATCGTTCAGCACGGAGCTGAGGCTGTATTCGTGTACCGTAATCCGCATCTTGCCGGATTCGATCCGGGAAAAGTCCAGGATATCGTTGACGATCGAAAGCAGGCTGTGGCCGGCGCTGCCAATATTCCGGGAACAGTCGTATACCCGGGAAAGTGCCTGGTTCGCCGCTTTCTCCGGCATCCCGGACGCTGAGCTTTCCCGGAGGATCATCTCGTTCATGCCCAGCATGGCGTTGATCGGCGTGCGGATCTCGTGGGACATATTGGCCAGGAAATCGCTTTTGGCCGCATTGGCCCGGTCGGCGGCTTCCTTTTCAATCTCCAGTTTTGACAGTTTGCGCACAGACTCTGCGTAAACGTACCGTTCAAAGCGGGAGCGGTTGATCACGTGCCCCACCAGGAATCCGGCGATGGAGAAGATAATCAGGTTTCCCAGGCCCCAGTAGTAGACATCCGGCTGGATCCTTGCCCGTCCGAAAATGATATACGCCGCCAGGTTCAGGGGCAGCAGCACCATCATCAGGGCGCTGCGTTCAATGAAGCAGATCGGAACGATGATAACAGCCACGAACATCGTGATGGATCGCACATCCGGCTGGAACACCGCAATGCCGATACTCGCGCTGAGAAATCCAAAGTCAAACAGGAGGATCAGTGGAAAGCGCAGTTTGCGAAAACGGGGCGCGAAAAGGAATGAGCCGATCAGGGTGATAATGCAACAGATCAGCCCCAAGGCATAAGCCACGCGGCAGTTGGCATAGGCCGGATCGCTCAGGGACATAATCAGGCTGTAAATCCAGAACCCGCCGGCCACCAGCGACCAGCTGACAGCCGAACTCCGGTTATGTTCCAGCACGGATTCCCGCACCTGTTCAAAGTCTTCCTTATGCAGTCCGCCGTAAAACAGGCTCTCCCGGATGAATCGTTTCCACCTCATACAAACTCCCTGATTACTTTCCGTCAATAATCGCCAGCATGATCTCCGCGAAGACGGGATCAAACTGCGTTCCCTTTCCGTTTTCCAGCTCGGAGCGAACCTTCTCGCCGGGCAGCACATCCCGGTAGCTCCTGCGGCTGGTCATCGCGTCATACGCGTCCGCCACTGCGATAATCCGGGCAATCTCAGGAATCTCGTTTCCCGCCAGCCCGTCCGGATAGCCTTTCCCGTCGTACCGTTCGTGATGCCACCGTGCGCCGATGGCCAGCTCCGGCCGCTCCCGGATGGTCTGAAGGATCCGCTCGCCGATCACAGGATGCGTCTTGATGATTTCGTATTCCTCCTGCGTCAGTTTTCCCGGTTTGTTGATAATGTTGTCCGGAATGCCGATCTTGCCCACATCGTGCAGGAGGCCTGTCATATAAATTTCCCGCTGGCGCCGGAAGCTGTATCCGTACCGTTCGGCAATCTGTTTCGCGTATTCCGCCACCCGGCCGGAATGGCCGTTTGTGTAGGCGTCCTTCGCGTCAATGGCCTGGGCCAGGGATTCAACCACCCGCAGGCTCAGCGACGCGTTTTCTTTCGTAATCCGGTCCACTTCCTCCGAAAGGTTCCGCTGCAGGCGGTTCAGCTCCACCGCGTGCCGCACCCGCAGGGACAGGATCTCCGGCAGGAAAGGCTTACGGATAAAGTCTGTCGCACCCAGCTTCAGTCCGCGCATTTCCATTTCACGGTTATCGTCCGCCGTGAGGAAAATCACGGGAATATCGCACTTGTCCCTGCGGATCTCCCGCAGCTGCGTCAGGGTTTCAAACCCGTCCATCCCCGGCATCAGGATATCCAGGAGGATCAGGTCCGGATCACCTTTCTCCGTATAGTCCAGCAGCGCCTCCCCGGAGGCCAGCTGTGTCACCCGGAACTCCTTTCCTTCCAGGGCGCGCGCTGCAAGCTTCAGGTTCACCGGGTCGTCGTCCACGATCACGATCTCGTATCGGGCGGTTTCCGGATCCGACGGCCCGCTGTCCGGCCGGATCTCGCTGGTTTCGCAGAATACGGTCGCTTCCCTGCCTTCCTCCGAGCTGTGCCAGATCTCCATGATCCGGCTGATAATCCGGTCCATGTCGTAATCGTGCGCTTCCGGCAGCAGCAGGAAAAACCGGTTCTCCCCGATCTCAATCAGGATGTCGCTGCCCCGCAGCAGATCCTGCAGTTTTTCCCGGAATGCGTCCATGATCCGGGCCCGTGCTTCCGCCGGCAGATCTTCCTGTGAAGGCTCCACGGTAAAAAGCACCTGGAAAGCCGTTCCGTGATACCGCTCCATATAACGGAGCATATACCGGTAGGTGTTGGTCAGCACTTCCCGGCCCATCCATACCTTGTCCGTCGGGATATCCTGTTTTTCCAGGAAGGATACCACGGCACCCAGTTCCGTTGTTCCGTATTTTTCTTTCCGTTCCGTGCCAAGGACCTGCTGCACCCGGCGGAGCAGTTCCTCCGCGCCGTAGGGCTTCAGCAGGTAATCCTCCGTGCCCAGCCGCAGGCAGGCTTCCCGGGTGTCCGGGCTGTTGTCTGCCGTCAGCATCATCACAGGAATGGCAGCCGCGGGGCCGTTCTCCTCCCGGAGCCGGCGCAGCGTCTCCATCCCGTCCATTTCTGGCATCAGCACGTCCAGCAGGATCAGATCCGGCGTATTGGACCGGAGGAACTCCAGCAGTGCCTTCCCGGACTTCACTGCCGTGGCGTGAATGCCGCTCTGGGAAAGAATGGTACCGGTCCTTTTGAGATTAACGATATCATCGTCAACAACAACGACCCATTTTTCCATAATTATCCGTCTCCTGACTTATGCCGGATCTTCCGGAAATGAATGCAAATCCGAAGTGTGAAACATTGTTCAGTGAATGGAACAATTATATCAAAGAAAACGTGCCTTTTTCAAGTTCTGCACGCTTTTCCCTGTGTTTTTGTGCCCCTGCCGGTTGAAAAAAACTCCGGTATCCTGCAGGAGAGCAGGATACCGGAGTTTCTGATACAGTTAAACAGGAATTATTCCGCAGCAACGGTTTCTTCCACCAGCGCGACAAAGTCCATATCGCTGATGAAGTCTACCAGCATCTTGACATCCGCGTCGGTGATGCCTTCTTCGGCTACAGTAAAGATGTAGAATTCCATTTCATATCCCTTGTAGATCGTGTAGATATCCACAAAGTCAGGATCGGTAACCTTCAGCAGACGGGTGCCGTAAGCAGTCTGCAGGTCTTCAAAGGTCGCTTCTTCATCTTCTTCCTTGAAGGATTCGCGGATCAGTTCCACGGCTTCTTCGGGCAGATCGTTGAACCGCTCCACATCCGCGTACTGCTCATTGTATGCGATGGACATCATGATGACAGGTTTGTCTTCCCCGGCGGTCAGAAGTCCGAACATGCTCAGATCTGATACTTCCACAGGCTCGTAGGAGTAACCTTCCGGCAGTTTGCTCTGGATTTTGAAAGTTCCGTTTACATCCAGGACGCCCATATCCGTTTTTTCAACGGTTGTTTCTTCAGCCAGCGCGCTGAAGGTGCACAGGACCATCATCAGGCTGAGTACCAGCGCTATGATCTTTTTCATTTTCATTCATCTCCTATTCTTCTTTTCCGATTACTGCACGTAGCTCTTGTAGATATAGCCGACCGCGCCGGTCGCCGGATCGCTGACCTGGTACCAGTCTTTCAGCTCGGCGATAACAGTCACTTCATGGTAGCCGTTGAAGATTGCAATCTCCTTCGAGGCTCTGCTGGGGAACCACCGCAGGTAAACCCAGCCGCTGGCCCGGGTGGGGCGCACAACCACGGTGTAGGGCGTAACGGCCTTCGCAGTCGTGGTCAGCGTGTTCAGCTGTGCAACCGTGGAGAAAGCCCGGGTATCAGCAGTGGTGCCGGGATTGGAGGGATCGAAGGGACCAGGCTGGGTCTTCACCAGGAAGCGGTACATAACATACGCCGTCCGGTTGCCGTAATCGATCATAGCCCAGCCGTCTTTCTGGCCGTAAATCACGACTTTCTGACCGTATTTCAGGTAGCCGATGATGTTGCTCTTGTCTCTCGTGCTCATGCTGGAACGAACCCGCAGCACATCGCCGTCACCTGTTTTGACATACATGGTTGTTCCCTGGCTTTCTGCCACTGCCGCAGCCATGAAGACCACAAGCAGCATCGCGGCAAGAACCAAACTGATTACCTTTTTCATCTGGATTTCATCCTTTCTACATTAAAATGTACAACAAGATCTCCCGCGTGTAATATTTGGTTTTACGGTAAATCTAATCAAAGTTATTTTAACCGAAAACCATCCGCAGGTCAACCTGTTCCGCAAAAAAACTCCTTTCGTTTTTGTTTGGCGCCTAAAAAAAGAACGAATTGGAAGAACATCTCCTTCCCATTCGTTTATATTCCGGAGGCGATTCCAATGAAATTACATCCCGGACGACTGCTCTGCGCCTTTCTCTCCCTCTGCCTGCTCTGGCTTTCCCTGCCGGCAGCTGCGGAAAAAACCGATCTGAAAACCCTGCAGTCCCGCCTGCTGTCCCTCGGCTATGAAATCGGCACGGCGGACGGAATTCTCGGGGATAAAACCACCGCCGCCATCCGGCTGGCCCAGGCCATCCTGGCGGATCACGGTTTCTCCGTATCCCCCACCGGCACGCCCGACGCAAAGACCGCCGAACTGATCCTGGAGGAGGAAAACGGCGATCTCCTGCGCACTCTGCAAAAAGGAAGCTGGGGTTCCCGGGTGCGGGAGGCCCAGCAGAAGCTGGTTCACCTGAACCTGCTGAATGACAGTGCGGACGGCAGCTATGGTGCCAATACGGAAGCCGCCGTCGCCGTCTTCGAAGAGCAGATGGCAGATCGGGCGCCGGACCGGATCACCCCGGACGGAAAGCTGTCCGCAGACGAATATTCCCTGCTGATGAGCGATCTCAGCGTTTACGGCTATGAGGCACCGATCTATTTTGACGATACGGACCCCGGCAGCCTGAAAGGAACCTGTCTCTATGCGAAAAATGCCTGCCTGATCAACGCGGTCACCGGCGACGTCCTGCTGGAAAAAGCGGCGGACGAACCGGCGGAACCGGCCAGCACCACCAAGATCATGACCCTCCTGACCGCGCTTTCCCTGTGCGATCCCGATGAAACCGTCGTCATTCCCGAGGCCGCGAAGGATGTGCCGGTGGACAGCACGCTGGTGCCGGTGACCCCCGGGGAAACCATGACCATGCGGGATCTGCTTTACGGTATGATTATCCGTTCCGGCAACGATGCGGCAAATGCTGTGGCGGCGCTCTGTTCCGGCTCCGTGGAAGCTTTTGCCGGGGCAATGAATAAAACCGCGGCGGACCTGGGCATGACGAATTCACATTTCGTCAATCCCCACGGCTACACCGCGGAAGGACACTATACAACGGCGAGGGATCTGGTCACAGCAGCCCGCTATGGCCTGACGCTTACTCCCTTCCGTGAAATTGTTACCTGCCTGAAATACACCCTGCCGGCAACAGAAAAGCGGGATGCCCTGCCCATCACCCTGAAATGGGAGATTTTCAATCCCGCTTCCCAATATTATATTCCCCACGCGGCAGGCGTCAAAAGCGGCTATACCTCATCCGCCGGTTTCTGCTACGTGGGCGCCTACCAGGAAAACGGTGTCACGCTGATCGCTGCCGTCATGGGCGGCCGCGGCCGGAACATGGCCTGGACAGATCTGAAAAGGCTTTTTGCCTACGGCATGGCTGTGATGAAATAAGCTGCTGCTCCGTTTTATTCAAGGAATTTGGCGCGGAGCGCTTCCCGTTCCGCTGCATCCACCCCGATCTCCTGCCGGAGGTATTCCGTTACGGAACCGTATTCCCGGTTCAGCGTATCGATGGCGGAATTCATGTATCTTTCGAATACGGTGCCTGTCGCAAAGCGCAGTGCTTTCACCTTTGCCTTCGGCCAGAGGAACAGCAGCATCCCTTTCACGCCGAACTCCCTCGGAGGAATGAATTCATTGGTCAGCATATAG
>JAEEGL016717626.1_pt1 | contig 12049 bp, 11 predicted proteins | sample 9134231 | NCBI WGS metagenome assembly JAEEGL01 (sample SAMN16246548, study PRJNA631951) | gut metagenome | biome: gut microbiome; feature: rumen; material: fiber-attached | host: Bos | place: Iran: Karaj | collected 2018-10
GACCCGCGCAGCTGATGAGCCTGAGACTAGGATCTACCGCTGCTGCAAGTGCAACTACAACTGGAGAGAGTACTGAAGGTGGTTAAGATGTTCAACGCAGAGATGAAATCTGAGACCTTCAAGAACCTCATCCACATCATCGCCACCGTCGTAGACGAGGTGAAGATGTCCATCCACCCCGATTCGCTCACCATGAAGGCCATCGATCCCTCCCATGTGGCGATGATCGACCTCATGGTCGACAAGGGTGCGTTCATCAGCTACGAGGCGGACGACACCGAGATCGGTCTCGACCTCGACAAGATCAAATCCGTCCTCAAGCTCGCTGGCCCCGGGGACACCATCCGCATGAGCCACAACCCCGAGCAGGGCATGCTCACCGTCTCCATCGGGAACATCGAGAGGCGCATGGGTCTCGTGGACACCGGCAGTCTCAGCGATCCCAAGGTCCCCAAGGTCGACCTCGCGGTATCCGTGAAGGTCCCCCTCGACCAGCTTCAGAAGGGAATCCGCGCCGCGGAATCCATCTCCGACGTCGACCACATCAAGATCGAGGTCAACTCGGACGGATTCGAACTCTCCTGTGCCGGAGACACCGACCTTGCCAGCCTCAGGGTCCCCGCCTCCGAGATTGAGATCTCCGCCGAGGCCCCCGCTCACAGCATGTATCCCCTGGATTACTTCTCTAACATCGTGAAGGTAATCCCCTCCGAGTCTGTCGAAGTACAGCTCGACACCGATTTCCCGGTAAAACTTCTCTTCGACATCGCTGAGGGCCACGCGCACATCACATACCTCCTGGCTCCCAGGATCGAGAACGAGTGAGAAAATGGCAGAACTCAACGTAGACGAACTGCAGAACATCGCCAACAAGATGAGGCTCGACGTCATAGAGATGACCACCGAAGCGGGTTCTGGGCACCCCGGAGGATCTCTCTCAGCAGCCGATGCAGTTGCGACACTCTACTTCCGCGTGATGAACATCGATCCCGCCGATCCTTACAAGGACGACAGGGACAGGTTCGTACTCTCCAAGGGACACGCGGCACCCATCCTCTACGCCGCACTGGCCGAGAGGGGTTTCTTCCCCGTCGAGGAACTGAAGACCCTCAGGAAGATCGGCACCAGGCTCCAAGGACACCCCGCATACCACGACGTCCCCGGAGTCGAGGTCACCACCGGTTCCCTCGGACAGGGACTCAGCATGGCATGCGGAATGGCACTGGCCGGCAAGATGGACGGCAAGGATTACCGCGTCTACTGCATGCTGGGTGACGGAGAGCTCCAGGAAGGTCAGAACTGGGAGGCGGCTATGTTCGCCCGTGCCTACGGTCTCAGCAACCTCACCGCCCTCGTCGACCGCAACAGGCTCCAGATCTCCGGCAACACCGAGGAGGTCATGGGTCTCGATCCCCTCCCCGAGAAGTTCAGGGCATTCGGATGGAACGTCATCATCATCGACGGCCACAACATCAGGCAGATCATCGAGGCCTGCGACAAGGCGGCCCGTTCCAAGAAGAACCCCACCGTCATCATCATGAACACCGTCAAAGGAAAGGGAGTCTCCTTCATGGAGAACAACGCAGGCTTCCACGGGAAGTCCTGCAACCCCGAGGAATATGCGAAAGCCGTTGCCGAACTCAAGGCGGTGATAAGATGAGCGGAGAGAAACTCGCACAGCGTTCATACTACGGAAAGGCCCTGGCCAAACTGGCCGAGACCAACCCCGACGTGGTCGTCTTCGATGCGGATCTCGCAGGATCCACCAAGACCTCCAACTTCCAGGCCGCCGCACCCGAGAGGTTCGTGCAGGTCGGTATCGCGGAATCCAACATGATCGGGGTCGCGGCCGGTATGGCAGCCTCCGGCAAGATAGCGTTCGCATCCACCTTCGGTGTGTTCGCCAGCGGAAGGTGCTGGGAGCAGATCAGGATGGCCGTCGCCTATCCCAAACTCAACGTCAAGATCGTGGCCACCCACTGCGGTCTGTCCGTCGGACCCGACGGAGCGACCCACCAGGCCCTGGAGGACATCGCTATCATGCGTTCCCTCCCCAACATGACCGTGGTCGTACCCTGCGATGCCTACGAGGCATACGCCGCCACCCTTGCCCTGGCGGAGCACGACGGTCCCGCCTACATGAGGATGGGCCGTTCCGAATTCCCCGTCATCAAGGACAAGGACTGCAAGTTCCAGATCGGAAAGGCGGACGTCATCCGCGAGGGCAAGGACGTATCCATCATCGCCTGCGGACAGATGGTCCAGACCAGCATCGAGGCCGCCGAACTCCTGGAGAAGGAGGGCATCAGCGCCGAGATCATCAACATGGCCACCGTGAAACCCCTCGACGCGGAGGCGGTCATCGCCACCGCCAGGAAGACCGGTGCCGTGGTCACCGCGGAGGAGCACAGCATCATCGGAGGACTCGGTTCCGCTGTGGCGGAATGCCTGTCCGAGAACTATCCCGTACCCCTCGGAAGGGTCGGTACCATGGATACATTCGGCGAATCCGGAGAGGCGGAGGAACTCCTCGCCAAGTACGGACTCACCGCACGCAACATCGCCGACAAGGCAAAAGAGACAATCAACAAAAGGAGCTGAAACACATGAAGATCTTCATTGACACCGCAAACCTCGACCAGATCAAGAAAATCGACAGCTGGGGAATCCTCGACGGAGTGACCACCAACCCCAGCCTCGTCGCCAAGGAGGGAACCGACACCCCCACCCGCGTCGCAGAGATCGCGAAGATCCTCGGCGACCGTCCCGTCTCCGCAGAGGTCATGGCTCTCGATGCCGAGGGTATGATCAAAGAGGGCCGCGAACTCCACAAGATCGCACCCAACGTGAACGTAAAGCTCCCCATGTGCGAGGCCACCCTCAAGGCGACCAAGGTGCTGTCCGAGGAGGGCATCGACGTCAACGTCACCCTCATCTTCTCCCCTCTCCAGGCACTTCTCGCCGCCAAGGCCGGCGCCAGGTACGTCTCTCCCTTCGTCGGAAGGCTGGACGACATCGGCGACCGCGGAAACGACATGCTTGCCGAGACCGTAGAGATCATCCACCAGTACGGATACGGCACCGAGATCATCGCAGCCAGCATCAGGAACCCCATGCACGTCCTCGATGCGGCCGAGATGGGTTGCGACATCGCGACCATCCCTGCAAACGTGCTCGAGCTCATGCTCAAGCACCCCAAGACCGACGAGGGTATCGCCAAATTCAAGGCGGACTACGAGAAGGTCAACGGAAAACAGTAAACGAGGTCACATGCCGGATGTAACCATTGTCGGAGGCGGTCCTGCGGGCACGTTCTCCGCCAGGCTTCTGGCTGCATCCGGCCGTGACGTCACCGTTCTGGAGGACCATCACGTATCGGGCACGCCCACGCATTGTGCGGGAGTGGTGTCCACGGAGGTGCTCGAGAACTTCGGGGTCCGCCCCGAGGTGTTGGGAGTTATCTCCGAGGCGGAGGTAGTCCTTCCCGATTCCACCGTCATCCACACGAAGAAGCGCAGTCCGTATGCCTATGTGGTGAACCGTGCCGATTTCGATGTCAAGATGGCCGAGGCTGCGGAGGCGGCCGGGGCCGAGATGAGATACGGCATCCGTTACAAGAGCTATCAGGTCACCGACGACAGCGTCACCGTCAACACGAATTCCGGCAGCATAACCTCCGATCTCCTGGTCGGTGCAGACGGCCAGAGTTCCCTGGTGGCTGCATCATTGGGAAACAACGCCGCACGCTCATACATCCGCGGATGTCAGGTAGACATAGAGTACCGCATGGAGAACCAGGATTGCATGAAGCTCTGGCTGGGAAGCGAAATCGCTCCCGGTTTTTTCGCCTGGATGCTACCCATCAGTGACAGGGTCCGCGTGGGCGTGGGTGTCGGCCTCCAGCACGGTCCGCCCATGGATTACCTGAACCATCTGCTGAAGGTCTCCGGTCTGGAGGACCGTCCCCGTGTCGCCACGTATGCCGGCAAGATCCCCATAGGGGGCCGTCGCATATCCTATGCGGACAGGCTGTTGCTGATCGGCGATGCGGCCGGCCAGGTGAAACCGGTATCCGGCGGAGGCCTCTACCCCATATCCAAGATCGCACCTCTTCTGAGGGATACCGTCAACAAGGCCTACAACATGGACATGTTCAACGCATCCGTCCTTTCCCTTTATGAGCGTTCATGGAAGAGGGAGGTCGGGAAATCCCTCAACAACGGCATGAAGCTCCGCAAGTACTACGACATGCTCTCCGACCAGGAACTCTGCGACATCGGCCATCTGTTCTCCAGGCCGGACATCCTGGAATCCCTTTCCGATATCGACGTGGACGACCCTTCAAACGTCTTCAGGCCGATAATCAGGAAGAAAGGGGTGAAGAGCACCCTTCTGAAAGCCTACCTGAGGCACAAGTTATGAAGCAGGTCTCGGTGGCATTGGTCCCCGATGGCCGCGCATCCGAGCTCATCCCCCTGATGAAGTCGATGGGGCTCGTGGACCTCTCCGCAAGGATCACATCCGAAGACGGGTTCAAACGCGTCCCGGTCGCCGAAGGCTGCGAGGACAGGATAGTCTCCATGGGGTTGGGGATTTCCCGCGGACCTGCCTATTCCGAAGAGTCCCGCCCTCCGTCGGAACGCATACTGGCACATCTCAATGGCGTGCCTTCAGGATTGCTCTCCCTGCTCCCCGACAAGTGGGAGATCGCAGGCGACGTGGTGACCGTGAAGATGGATCCGCGGCTCGCCCCTTACTCAGAGGAAATCGGTCGGGCATACGCCGAGGTCCTGGGTGCCGGGTCGGTCTATGCGGACGTATCCGGGGTATCGGGGGAATTCAGGGAACCGGATATGCATCTCCTATACGGTAAAGGCGGGGAATCAGTCAAGCTGGAGAACGGCATAAGGTATTGTTTCGACGTCACCAAGGTCATGTTCGCATCAGGGAACCTGGCCGAACGCAGGCGTATGAAGGATCTCGACTGCAGCGGGGAGACAGTGGTCGACATGTTCGCCGGCATAGGGTATTTCACCCTCCCTCTGGCCAAGTTCTCCGGTGCTAGAAGGGTGTTCGCCTGCGAGAAGAATCCCAATTCATACGCTTTCCTCGTACGCAACCTGGGACTCAACGAGATCGAAAACGTGGTGCCGATCCTGGGGGATAATCGCGACATCCCAGGGAGGAGGTTCGCAGACCGGATCCTGATGGGTTATGTGCAGACAACCTCGGAATTCGTACCAAAGGCATTGGAACTGGCGAAACCCGGGTGCATCATTCATTATCATGACACCTTCGAGGTCGGTACACAGACCCAGAGGGTGCAGGAGATATTCGCTGAAAACTGCGGTAAGGGGAACTACGAGGTGCTTTCAGTCAGGGAAGTGAAATCCTTCGCACCGTCCGTGTCCCATTACGTGGCGGACGTCCGCGTATTCCCTTCAGACTGATTCGCCGGAACTGCAGGCCATCAGAAGGGTGTTCATATCATCGCGGTAGGTCTTGCCGTCCGCATCGATGACCTTCTTGACGAAGGGCTTGAGGAATTCGATGAAGTCCCGGTCCTCCGAGGTCAGGGTGAAGTGGAGGTTGGCCTTGTCATCGTATAGGAACACGAAGGCTGCCACCAGTGCCCTGGACTTCCCGTCCTTCACGGTGGAGGCCAGCGCTGTCTCGTGGAGCATGGGGAACCCGCCCACTTTGGCCGCTTTGGCCAGGGTGTCGGCCAGCTTCGTCATGTATCCGGGTTTGACGAACACGGGGAGGCTGTTGACGACATCCCTCGAGATGAACGTCCTGTGGGCCTCCTCGAGTGCGATGGACGGGGATGCCCTGGGTTTTTCGGTGTAGATGTCCGCGAAGTCCTTCGACGTGTATGCGGCGATGATGTCCCTCCAGTGTTCATCCCAGAGGATGTTGATGGCCTCGGAGGTCCTGCCGTTCCTGAGGACCACGGCCATGGGTTTGTCGCGGAGCATGCGGAGCAGGCAATCCTTCTCGTCCTGCGGACCCTCCAGGTCCCCGATGAACTTTTCGAGGTCGGAACCGTAGTTGGTCTCACCCACTATGAGGGTCATCTGGTCACTCTGGGACAGCATACCCAGACGCTCTCTTTTGACCTTCTCGACAAGGGTGCGGTCGTTCAGTTTTCCGGCGAGGTACTGTTTGAGTTCGTCACCCTCGATCTTCACGGTCCCGGACTCGTTCTCAGAGTGATACTTATGCTCCACGGTAACCTCGAAATCATCTAGGACGTCGTTGGCGCAGATCCTTGATACCAGGTATGCGAGCGTCGGGGCATCCTTCGCGCAGTCCTCGCAGATGTGGATGGACGTGTCGAGGGATTTGATACGGATGTTGAGGGATACAGTCCCTTTGTGGCCGCAGTCTATCTCGTCGCCGGGGAACTTGTAGGGCGTGTCCCACCAGGAGTCGTAAAGGTAGTCCTCAGGCATGTTCGGTGCGTCAGAGCACACCAGACCGTCGGAGAAGGAATACAGGTGGAGCTTGTACTTCTTGATCATGCTGTTGTAATAGAGCAGCCTGATCTTGGGGTCGTCGTGGTGCTGGCAGCCGATGAGCAGCGAGGGGGCCACGGAGCCCCTGACAGCATACGGCACCTTCTCCCCGCCGAGAGTGGCGGTGGCCAGGAGCGGGATCTTTCCCGCCGCACTGAGGGAGATCGTGCCGGCATAGGCCTTCGCCATATCATCGAAGAAACCCTTGTTGGCGTATTTCAGGCAGGCAGACTCGTCGTTCTTGTGTTCGACGACCTTATCGATGTCCTTGAAGACCTTGTCGAAATAGCATTTCTTGCAATTGCCGGCACACATCGGTCTGAGGAGACTGGGGTTCTCCGCTATGTCCCTGGAGCGTCCGAGGATGTCATCCTCCAGCCTCTTCGAGGCCTGTTTTACCCCTCTCATGCGGATGTGTTTCTTGCCTGCTGCCATGATACCCCGTATCAGTCGCGTATAGATTAGGTATTCGGTGCCCATCCCAATTACTATAAGGTGCAGTTCAGATTACAGGTCGTGAACGACATCATAAAGACCACTGTTTCGGACATAAGGGATATGCGCATCCGCGGAGCGGGCAGAATCGCACGTGCTGGTTCCAACGCACTCGCGGAATATGCGGAGGCTTATACTGGCCGCAATCTCGATGAGTTCAGGAAAGATCTGCGCAAGGCCGCGGAGGAAATACTGTCCTCGAGGCCCACCGCGGTATCGCTCTGGAACGGGGTACATTACGCCATGCGCGGGATGGATGCGGCAGAAACCTGCGAGGCCGCACGGAACCTAGTGATCGACAACGGGAAGGAGTTCTGCATCAATTCCGAACAGGCCGTGGCCAAGATCGCCAAGATCGGTGCCAAGAGGATCAAGGACGGTGACGTCCTCATGACCCATTGCAACAGCAGTGTGGCCATCGGGGTGATAGCGGAGGCTGTCAGGCAGGGCAAGGATGTGAGGGTTTTCGCAACCGAATCCCGGCCGTGGAGGCAGGGGATTCTGACCGTCAACGACCTTTCCAAGGCAGGGGTGGACACCACGCTCATCATCGACAGTGCGGTGAGATCGGTAATGCCCCGCGTGGACAGGGTATTCGTAGGAGCGGATACGATCACGTCATCTGGCTCATTGATAAACAAGATCGGCACCTCGCAGGTGGCGATGGCTGCCAGCGAGGCCCGCACGGAGGTCAACGTCTGCAGCGAGACCTACAAGTTCTCTCCCAAGACGATGTTCGGAGATGTCGTGACCATCGAGGAGAGGGACATCAGCGAGGTCGTCAGGCCTGGGGAGATCCCGGAGGATGTGGCGGTGTTCAATCCCGTGTTCGATACCACCCCCGCGAAGTACATAGACAACATCATCACCGAAATCGGTATCATGGCGCCCGGTGCAGTATACGGGGTCATGGCCAAGATGTTCGGGGAATCAATATTCAATCTGGAGTGAGAAGCATGAGCAACTATTCCTACATGGCATTGGGCGAGGAGATCGACAGGGACGCCTACGTGGTTACCAAGTACCGCGTGTCCACCGACCTCCCCATAGAGAAAGCCGCAGAGGCCATTGCGGCGGAGCAGTCCACCGGAACCTGGACCGGGATATCTACCCTCAATGACGAGGTATTCACCAAATATGCGGCCAAGGTCACCGCCATCGACGGGGACATGGTCACCATAGCATATCCGAAGGATGATTTCAGCATCCGTGTGGGTGCCGTTCCCCAGATTTTATCAGTCATCTCAGGTAACCTCTACGGTCTCGGATCGCTCAAGGGCGTGAGGCTGGAGGACGTGGAGTTCCCCAGCGGGATACTCAAGCAGTACAAGGGGCCCAAGTTCGGCGACAAGGGACTGAGGGAGATCCTCCACCGCCCCGAGAAACCCCTGGTCGGAACCATCGTGAAACCCAAGATCGGTCTTTCGCCCAAGGATACCGCCAAGTACATCTACGAGGCCGGCAGCGGAGGGCTCACCAACGGCAAGGACGACGAGACCCTCGTGGACCAGGTATTCTGCCCCATCGAGGACCGCACCAAGGCCGTGGCGGAGGTCTTGGACAAACTTCGCGAGGAGGGCCATTACATGGTCCATGCGATAAACATCAGCACCAACGGTCAGGACATCCGCGAGCTGGCGGAGGACGCCCAGTCGTGGGGCGCTACCCAGCTGATGGTCGACGTGCTGACTTGCGGCTACGGCGCCGTCCAGGCCGTGGCGGAGGACCCCAAGATAAAGATTCCCGTCCACGTCCACCGCACCATGCATGCAGCCATGACGAAGGACCCGCACAACGGTATCTCCATGCGCGTGATAGCGAAACTCGTCCGCATGTGCGGAGGGGATGCGCTCCATATCGGGACCCTCGGCGCAGGGAAGATGGAGGGCGGACTGGCAGAGGGCAGGGCCAACCAGGATGCCTGTCAGTCGGATGACGTCCCGTTCAAGAAGGTAATGCCGGTCTGTTCCGGAGGCATGTTCCCCGGCATCGTACCCAACGTGGTGAAGGCGGCAGGGAACAACTGTCAGATACAGGCAGGCGGAGGAGTGGCAGGGCATCCCGAGGGTGTCAGGGCGGGTGCGATGGCCATGTGCCAGGCAGTCGATTCCGCCTTCGAAGGCATTCCCCTCGAGGAATATGCGAAGACCCATCACGAACTGAAACTGGCACTCGACAGGTGGGGTACAAAGTGAAGCTCAAATGCAAGATGGCGGACATCCTGTCCTCCACCCCCATGGGCGGGATGGACCCAATCGACTGTGCGGCAATCGGCGTCAAGGAGAATGACCGCATCCGCATATCAGGGCCCAAGGGGGACATCTCCGTAGTCCTGATCTGTTCCGACCAGCTGGTCAAGCAGGGAACGATCCTGCTGTCCGAGAAGGTGGCACAGAGGATAGGTGCCGTCAACGGTCACATGGTGGAGGTTTCGTATTCCCCTTCCCCGGAGAGCGTCCGTGCAATCCGCAGGAAGATGGACGGGGAGAAACTCTCCGCCGAGGAAATCGAGGCGGTTGTCGACGACATCTATGCTGGCAGCCTGTCCAACATAGAGATCTCCGCCTGGCTTACTGCACTGTACATCAACGGGATGGACATAGATGAAATAGCCAGTTTCGCCAAGGCGATGGTGGATACCGGCGACAAGGTGCCCTTCGAGAAGGGCCCTGTCTTCGATTTCCACAGCGTCGGAGGCGTACCCGGGAACAAGATCACCCCGATCGTCGTGTCGATCTGCGCCGCAGCAGGCATAATGATCCCCAAGACCTCCTCGAGGGCGATCAGCAGCGCCTGCGGTTCGTCCGATTTCATCGAGACATTCTGCGACATAGAGGTCACCACCGACCGTCTGAAGGAGATCGGGGAGACCGTCGGCGGAGCCTTCGTATGGGGAGGATCCATGAACCTCGCCCCCGTGGACGACATAGTCATCAAGATAGAGCACCCCCTCGGGATCAATCCCCGTGCCCAGATGCTCGCGTCAATCCTCAGCAAGAAGCTAGCCATCGGAGCCAACTACCTCCTGGTGGACATCCCCACCGGGGCGGGAACCAAGATCCCCACCATCGAGGTGGCGAAGGCATATGCCCGCGACTTCATGGACCTCGGGGACAAGCTGGGGATGCATATCGAGTGTGCGATTACCTATGCCGATCAACCCGTCGGAAGTGCGATAGGCCCCAATCTCGAGGCCAGGGAATGCATTCGCGTCCTGGAAGGCGCTGAGCATCCTGCCAGTGTCATCGAGAAGGCATGTGAGTGTGCGGGAATCATCCTCGAGATGGCCGGTTTCAACGACGGTGTCAGCAAGGCACGCGAGATCCTCAAGTCCGGCAAGGCCCACCAGAAGTTCATTGAGATCGTGGTCGCACAAGGCGGCCGTGCCGATTTGAAGTCTTCCGATCTCGAACCCGGGAAGTATTCTGCCGACGTGATCGCACCGAAATCAGGATACATCAACAGTATCCGCAACAAGGATCTGGTCGCCATCGCCAAGGCCTGCGGTTCCCCTGCGGACAAGGGTGCCGGGCTCCTCCTGTTTAAGAAGAAGGGGCAGAGGGTGGAAGCAGGTGAGGTCATGTACAAGCTCTACGCGGACAACGAGGCGAAACTCAACAGGGCGAAGGAGCTTGCGGAGAGGTATTCCCCTGTAGTCATAGAGGGCATGCTGATCAAGAGGGTCGCCGCCGTGGGCCGCAGGTGACCCTTGCCGTACGTCTGCATCACCGTGGACTTGGACCGGGATGCCAATATCCCGGTCCCGGGCACTCCAGCAGCCGGTTCTGCCGATCGCGGAAGCGGCACCTCTCCCCGTTTCTATTCGGCGGGGAGAGGGTTGAAACTGTTATCCGAGTTGTTCGACGAATTGAATGTGCCAGCAACGTTTTTTGTAGAGGCAGAGACCCTTTTGGAACTAAAGGACTCGGCTGGATCGCTCTCAGGGTTCGAAGTGGGTTCCCATGGTTACGCCCACGAGGACCTTACCCTGATGGACGAGAACTCAGCGGAGGAGACGATAGTCCGTGCGGCGGAAACCGTAGCCGATGTGGCCGGGTGCCGCCCTAGGTCGTTCCGTGCGCCGTACATGAATGCCCCGGGCCATCTCGCAGATTTGCTGGAGAGGGCAGGGTTTTCAGCGGATTCGTCCCTTTATTCCGACGGAGGTTCCTGCCTGCCCTACAGTATCGGGAGGCTGACCGAAGTACCGGTGTGCAGGACAGCCGACGGGCGCACCTCGTACCTGTGGCCAATGCACGAGGGAAGAAGAAGCGCGGGTAGTTATCTCGAATTGGCCGACACCGTGGGCGGAGACGGCACCTTCGTATTATGTGACCACTGCTGGCACATTGTTGAACATTGCGATGGGAGACCGAAGGACGGCTCCGAAATCGGCGAATCGGTCAGCCGGGTGCGCATGGTGATATGCAGTCTTTTGGACGCAGGATTCATCCCCCGCACCGTGCATCAATGCGCCAGTGCGAATTGACGCCCGCGTGCGTGCGCTATTATTATATGTGCGTTCAAGGTTCAAGTGCACATGACTGCAGACCTGATTCTGGGAAAGGATGTTTCCGAGAAGATTTATGCCAACCTCAGGGAGCGCATGGCTGTCCTCAAATCCAAGGGTGTGACGCCGGGTCTGGCAGTGGTGCTGGTCGGAGACGATCCGGCATCTCAGATTTATGTAGGGATGAAGGACAAGAAATGCAGGGAGCTGGGTATCAATTCCTTCCAGTATCTCCTGCCTGCCACAACTACCCAGGAAGAGCTCATCGCTAAGATAAGGGAGCTCAATTCCGATGATAAGGTCAGCGGCATTCTGGTCCAGTTGCCCCTGCCCCGCCACATCGATGAATCCGCGATCATAAAGGCGATCGACCCTTCCAAGGACGTCGACTGCTTCCACCCGTTCAATCTGGGGAAGATGGTCATCGGAGAGGCGGAGCTCCTGCCTGCCACCCCCGCAGGCATCCATCAGATGATGGTCCAGTCGGGGATAAAGATCGCAGGCAAACACGTGGTCATAGTCGGAC
>JAEEGL010983178.1_pt1 | contig 12048 bp, 8 predicted proteins | sample 9134231 | NCBI WGS metagenome assembly JAEEGL01 (sample SAMN16246548, study PRJNA631951) | gut metagenome | biome: gut microbiome; feature: rumen; material: fiber-attached | host: Bos | place: Iran: Karaj | collected 2018-10
GAGCCGGATGCTGTCATCCGGTCAACCCCGGATATGGTGAAGGAATCTGTGGACTGGCACCGGAAGAACATGAATATGGCTGTGGATCCCGGGTTTGCGGAGTACAGCCGGATTCATCAGGAGCTTTATCCGCAGATCGTGAGGTTCGGCGCGTTCTGGATGCATGCCGCTGTAATCGGGATGGACGGGAATGCCTATGGATTCACCGCTCCCGTCGGCGGCGGCAAGAGCACGCATGTCGGACTCTGGAAACAGGTTTACGGGGACAGGGTGCGGGTCATCAACGGGGATAATCCGGTTATCCGCAGGAAGGACGGCGTATTCTGCGCGTTTGGCACACCGTTCGGCGGTTCTCCGGGGGACCAGACCAATACCGGCCTCCCCCTCAAAGGGATTTGTTTCCTTCGGCGCGGGGAGCATAATTCGATTATTCCCATGGATCCCGAAGAAGCGCGGAACAGGATTCTTAAGGATCTGATCGCCTATCAGGCGGTAAGGATCGGAACATTCCGCCGTTTCCTCCGCCTCACGGATGAATTCGCCGCTGAGGTGCCCGCCTATACGCTGGAGTGCAATATGGATCCGGAAGCGGCAGTCATCGCTTACCGGGAGATGGCCGGGACAAAACTCAGGGAAGACGAAAGTGCGGTTTCCTCTGTTCCGGGCTCTTCTGCGGGGATGGGAGAGGTGCCGGGCACGGCAAGCCTCTTCGTGTTTCTTCTCCGCAGCAGGTTCTACCGGTTCCGTCTGGAGGTTCTCCGGAGGGCAATGCGTGTGATCAGGAGTTTTGCCGGCCGGTGATCCTGCGCTTGTACTGCATGGGCGTAAGCCCGTAATAATCCTTAAATACTTTCTGAAAGTGCGGCTGGCTGGAATAGCCGAGATACGCACTGATCCCGGAGAGGCTGCGTTCACTGTACTGAAGCAGGGACGCAGCCTCTTCCATTTTGCATTTCGTGATGTACTCCCCGACGCTCATTCCTGCCTCTGTTTTAAAGCGGTGCATGAGGTAAGAACTGCTGCGGTGGATCTTTCCGGCGATTTCATCGATGGTGAGGTTTGTGTTGGTGTGCCTGCGGATGAAATACATGCAGGAGCGGATTTCCGGGGAGATTCCCGCGGGCAGTCCGGATTCTCCTGCCCTCTGGCAGAAGTCCATCAACATGATGTACTGGAGGCGGTGGATTTCCTCAAGGGACTGCAGCTGCTCGCATTCGAGGATATAAAGGTCCGTCAGCTGGTACACCCGGTCTATGTCGGCTCCTCCTGCGGCAGCCCCGAGGACCGCGGCCTTCGAGGCCAGGCCGATGAAGGTATTCTTTGCCTGCCTTAAGGGCGTGTGCGCTTTCTTGCCCTCCGGTGGGAACTGCCTGGTTCTCTCCAGAAAAACAGCGAGCCGCTCCGGTTCTCCCGCAGCGATGAGGCTGTAGAGCTGCCTCTCGAAGTCGTAGGAAGCAGGAGCGGCTTCTTCCTCCTTGTCCGTGACCTCGCGCTCGATCCGGCGCCTGCTGCGGTTTTCTTTTGCCAGCTTATCCTCCCGGTAGAAATCCTCGGCGGAGATGTCCTTATGGTTCAGCACGAGGTGCAGGAACATCAGGTAACGCACGAACTGGGGATGGGATCCCGGGGGAAGGGAGTAAAGAAGCTCGGTCAGGGGCTCACGGTATTCAGCGGGAATGCTGAACTCGGAGAAGTATTCGTGGATCAGTTTTTCATTAATGGCATCGGTGAAGACCGGACCAAGGAAAATGCTGTATCCTGTCCCTTCCACATGAATATGGCCGTACTCCAGATCCGGAGAGAGCGAGGTGAATTCCGGGTTTCTTTCCTGCCGGCAGAGAGGCCAGGACTCTTTGGGGAGATATCCCAGCAGTTCGGCGAGGGACGCGTAGACCGGCCTGCCGTCAAGGAGCAGGCTTACCGGAATACCGGAGGCAGCGTAGAAACGCTTGCAGAAGGTGATGTAGTCCATAGGTGTCTCCTTTTCCGGATCGGTGACAATCCTGACAGAATTATATAATTACGTGCATGATACTGCAATTTTCAGAGAGCCTTCTTTGCTACACTTTAGATCAGCAAAGGAGGAGTTTTCCATGAAACACGCAATGTCCATCCCTGTCGCGGAACCGAACAGGGGAGTGCTTGACTTCTCATACCTTTTGGATGCCCCGGCGGGGAGGCACGGTTTTGTCCGGTCTTCCCGGGGACACCTTTTCTTTGAGGACGGAACGAGGGCCCGGTTTCTGGGGTTTAATATCGAAGCCCGCTCGAACACGCCGGACCACGCGGACGCGGAGAGGCTCGCGGAGCGCTTTGCCAGCATGGGCGTGAATGTGATCCGCCTGCATGCGGCGGACGCTCCTGCGGCGCCGGAGCAGGAGGATGGGCCGGGCAGCTGGTCCTCCAGCCGGCGGACGCCGCTTCTGGACTTCACGGAGGGCAGCCGGCGGTTTAACCCGGAGGGACTCGACCGCTTTGACTACCTTATAGCGAAGCTCAGGGAGAGGGGGATCTATCTGCATATCGACCTTATCGTTGCGAGACCCTTCCTGGAGGGGGACGGCCTTGATTATCCCGGGAGCATTCCGTCCTGCATGAAGCGTTACCCGATGTATAATGCCCGCCTCATCGAACTGCAGAAAGAGTATGCAAAGGAACTCCTCTGCCATGTAAATCCCTACACAGGGCTCGCGCTTAAGGACGACCCGGCGGTGATCACCGTGCAGATCAACAACGAGGAGTCGGCGGTCAAAGGGAACACCGGATCCGATCTTACCCCGGAGATGGAGCCGTACCGCCGGGAGGTGTCAAAGCGGTTCGGAGATTTCCTTCTCATGAAATATCACACGAGGGAGCGCCTTAAGGAGGCCTGGACCCTGGACGGGGTCTGTGCCCTTGAGGACGATGAAGATCCGGCAAAGGGAACCGTGCGCGGAATAGAGGGAGGGTTCTACCAGTCCGTAAATGACCCGTGCGGGTCCTGGGACGCAGCGGAGGGACCGGCGAGATACGCGGATTTCATGGAGTTCGGCGCGTGGGTCAACAGGAGTTTTTACCGGGAGATGAAGGATTATCTCGTCTCTCTCGGCGTGAGAGTGCCGATCAACGCCAGCAACCTGGTGACCGGCGCGGCGGATGTCTACGGCCACGCGGCGGGCGACATTATGGAGAACAACACCTACTTCAACCACCCGCTGCTGCCTGTCCGGGACGGGAATTACATGGTCTACGGACCGACGGAATACGTCTCGGTCAATCCGCTGACCGTGCAGCGGGGTGTGGGATCCATGGGCACCACCCTGGTAAGCCTTGCCTCCGTGGGAATCATCGCAGGCAAGCCGTTCATGCTCAGTGAGTGGAACGAGTACGGGCTGCATCCGTTCCATTCTACTGCCTTTGTCCACACAGTCGCCTATGCCTGCCTGAACGACTGGGACGGCCTTATTCTCTACAATTACCACACCTCGGAGGATCTCTCTGCATTGCCTGCGGACGAGGTGATCACGGTGTTCGACGCCTACAACGATCCTGCGCTGATCAGTCAGTGGGGCTTCATGGCGTCGGTGTTCCTGAAGGGAATGATCTCTCCGGCGAAAAAGCGCGTCGACGTGGTGTACACGCAGAATGACTGGAAAACTCTTCCGGACTTCCACGCGATGCCGATGTGCTTCCTGCCCTATGTGACATCGATGAGAAATGTCTTCCTGGAGGAGGACGACCTGTACCGGGGAGACGCGGACGTGGCGGTAAACGCCGGCTTCCTTAACGGCGGGGACCTGCGGGACGCCAGGCACAGCATATGGTATGCCTGGTCGCCTTACCGGGAAGCAAAACGGCGCGCGAGGGACGACGCAAGGCTGCCGCTTGCGGCAGCCGGAGCGGAGGAAATCGCTCCGGGAGTATACCTTGGGGAGAGCGCGCTGGTCTTTGACAATATCCGGGAAACGGCAAAAGAGGGCGATTACAGGGAGTTTGCGGCGCTTGTCGACCGGGCGATGAAGCAGTGGGGCGTGATTGGCCATAACTGCGGCTTCACAGACGGAAAACTCATCTCCGATACGGGAGAGATCTGTTTTGATCCGGATCAAGCGCGGTTCTTTGTGAGGAGCGCCTCCGCGGGGTATTTCAGCGGAGCGCCGGAGGAGGAGACGGAGCTCAGCGAAAGAATCCGGATCGCTGCCTCGAATGCAAGGATCAGTCTCGCGCTTATGCCGCTGGATGCGGAAACGCTTGACGGCGCGGAGAACCTTCTTCTCACGGCGGTGGGAGAGACGGGGACGGACCGGCAGAGTTCTGCGCCTGGGCCGGAGCTGATGCCGGGCCTGTCCTTCACGGCGGTGCGGCTGGACGGGAAGCTCTTTGCGGAGACGCTGGAAGGCAGCATTTTCGTGAAGGCGGAGAGCGCGGAGCTCACGGCGCTGGACATGGCTGGGAGAGAGATCGGACGGATCGAAGGCGAAAGGCAGAACGGAGGCGTGGTTTTCCGGATAGACGGATCTGTGCCCGCACTGCACTTCAGGATGACTGTCAGGAAGTGACCGCGCCGGGACCGTACCTGGAGCAGGCCTGCCGCTGAAAGCGGATGTTAAGGAGGATGTCATGGGGAAGACAAGAAAGGAATACGACGAAGACGGCGTGAAACTCACGATGAGGACGCCGGACTATCTTGCGGACATGAGCGGCCAGATGGCGCTGGGAATCATGGGAAATCTGGTCGGACAGATGACCTATTTCTACACGGACAAGGTGGGAATGGCTGTAGGCGCCGTCGGCGTGGTCATGGCGGTTGCGAAGATACTTGATGCGTTTACCGACGTAATCTTCGGAAATATCGTGGATCACTCCCGCGGCGGCAACAGGAAATATTTCCGCTGGATGATCCTCCTGGCAGTCCCGGCGGCGGCAATTGTTGCCCTGATGTTCACAGTTCCGAAGGGGGCTGCGGGCGGCGTGCAGGCTGCGTACGCCCTCGTGACCAACATTCTTTTAAGCGCTGTGATTTACACGATGATCGCGACACCCTTTTCCGCCGTCATGGTCGTGCGCACAAGAAGCAACAGTGAGCGCAGCAGTATGGGCGTTTTCCGCGCGGTCGGAAGCTACGCTGCGGGGATGATCATTGCCATCGCCACGATACCGGTCACCAATCTCCTTGGCGGCACACAGGACGCCTGGATCAAGTACGGCACCGGACTCGGCCTGTTCGTCCTTCTGCTGTTTCTTATCTGCTGGAACAACGGCCATAAGGCTCCATTTACCAGGGAGACGGAGGGGACAGACGGCGCGGCGGCAGAGCCGGAGGAGGAGCCGGTTCCCTTCGCGCCTGCGATGAAGATGCTTTTTGGCAACAGGTACTGGGTGATTGTGCTCCTTTTCAACCTGATTACCCAGATTACCAATACGATCACCGCTTCTGCCGGGACCTACTACTGCAAGTGGATCTTCGGCAACGACAACCTTGTGGCTGTGCTGGGAGGCCTCGGGCTTGTCGCGACCATCGTGGGCTTTGTGCTTTCCAAGCCTATCATAAACAAGCTGGGCGTGACGAAGACAGTCTCCGTGGGGTGCCTTGGAGCGGCGCTCTTTGCGGGAATCCGCTGTCTTGCGCCGGCGAACTTCATCATGTACGCGGCGACCGCGCTGCTCGGTAGTTTTGTCCAGATCCCGCTGATGTGCCTTTACGGTGTTCTTCTGGCAATGGCTGTAGACTTCAACGAGTGGAAATATGACAAAAAGCTGGTCGCGATGTCCGGCGGCGCCATCGGCTTCGGCAACAAGGTGGGCGGCGGCATCGGCTCTCTGCTGTTAAGCCTTTTCCTGATGCTGGGTTCCTACGACGCGTCGCTTGCCGCAGCGACCGCATCCATGCGCTGGTCCATTTACGGGTTCTCCAATTACTTTCCGGTAGCGATCAATCTCCTGATGTTCTTCATCTTCCGGAGCTTCGACCTCGAGGCAAAACTTCCCGCGCTCCGTAAGGAGGTCGTCTCCCGCCGCGCAGGACAGGTGTAAGAAAGCAGGAAAAGGCAGGCAGAGGCAGGGGACGGTTCCCGAAGACAGAGAACCGTCCCCTGCCTTCTTTATCTCTTTCAGGGCAGTGGTTGTCATGGGGCGGCGGAATGGGTATATTTAGAAAAATGTAAACGAAGAGCGCATGTGTGAAGCCTTGCCGGGCGGCGAATGAGCCGGAAAGCGCTGCGAATCATGCCGGGGAAGGCGGAACGGGAGAAGGAGAGACAGGCAATGAAATACGGAGAATCCTCTTTTGATATTCTTTATCTGGTGTTTGCGATTGCGGGCGGTTTTCTTCTGCTTGGAAGAGCCCGGAACAGCACTGAGAAGAAGATGGGCATCGCGGCGCTGGTGCTGGGCTTCGGCGACGCCTTCCACCTGGTGCCCCGTGTCCTGAATTATTTCACGGAATGGAACATGACCGCCGCCCTGGGAATCGGCAAGCTGGTCACGTCGGTCACGATGACCCTTTTCTATGTGCTGCTCTATTACATCTGGAGAGAGTACTATGGGGAGAAGGAGAACCGTAAGGCGGAGCTTGCGGTATGGATTCTGGCCGCCGTACGAATTCTTCTCTGCATGTTCCCCCAGAACGGATGGGCCGCGAACAGCGGCAGCCTGGCCTGGGCAGTCATAAGGAACGTCCCGTTTACGGCGCTGGGCGCGCTGATCCTGTGGCTGTTCCGGAAGAACCGCGAAAAAGACAGGCTGTTCGGCAGATTCTGGCTGCTTATTCTCTTCTCCTTCCTGTTCTATCTGCCCGTCGCGGTGGCTGCGGGAGTCTTTCCCATGCTCGGCATGCTGATGCTGCCGAAGACGGTCTGCTATATACTCATGATTCTGACCTTCCTTAAGGCGTCGAAGAATTAAGCCGCAGGAGGAGAAAGAAGCAGACAGAGAAAGGCAGAGAAGAAAAGGGACGGCAAAAACTGCCCTGAAAAGGAATCAGGCCACCGGACTGTTCATAGTCCGATGGCCTGATTCTTTTCGGGAGCGTTTATTACCAGCCCCCTTTTCTGAAAGCCTCAGAATAAATTACTTATTAAGATTTGCGATGTAGTCGTCAAGCTGCTTCTGGTAAGCTTCTTTGATCTTGTCCGCACCGGCGATCTGCAGCTGCTGCCTGAACTCTTCAAGTCCGCCTTCGACACCGTTGGTATTCAGCGCGAGTTCAAGCGGAGTCCAGTATTTGTTGTAAACATCGCCGACGTTGGCAATTTCCGTTTCAAGACCGGTCGTATCAACAACGATCGCGCTGTATTTCTCCTGCGTATCGTCTGCCGCGATCTGTTCTTCCCACTTCTCATGCCACTCGTCCCAGGCAGCAGGAGAGCCGACAGTCTTACGGGTCAGGCCGGTCGTACGAACGGTCCACATACCGGAGGTAGAATACAGATCCGGCTCAAGCATGACAGCGGAACCGTCGTCATTGATCGTGTAGGTCGTGCCTTCGATGCCATAATAGAATGCGTCGTAAGCTTCCTGATCGGAGGTGATCAGATCCCAAAGGGCAAGAGCTCTTTCCGGGTTCTTGGAGTTGATGGAAACAGACACAGAGTCCTGTGTGAAGGGAAGGTGTGCCGCATACTTGTTGAAATCAGAGTATGCCCACTCCCAGCCGTTGTTCTTGTTGTACGCGTCGATCATCAGGCCCTGGTAAGAGTCGATGTTGTGGCAGCGAATAAATGCCTTGCCGTTCTGGCACTGCTGAGAATCCGTAATGGACAGGCAGGACTTGGAGAAATAACCCTTCTGGTTCCATCTCTCCATCATGGTCAGGAAGTCTTCGATACCGGGGATCTCGTCGATCGAGATAACCTTCGGGTTCTCTTCATCAAGGCTGAAGTAGAAGTTGCCGGCTTCGTTGCCGATCAGCTGATAGCCTAACTGACGGGCCCACATTGCATCCCACGCAGAACCGTTCTGGTAGATGTCCACAGGAAGAATCTCGGGATATTTCTCCAGGCAGAAGTCGCAGTACTTCTCGATATCATCGAAAGTTTTGATTTCCAGACCTTCGAGATCCGAGCCCTTCAGGATATCGGTACGATAGATCGGCCCCTGAGAAATATAGGTTGCCCACAGGGTCGGAATCGTATAGATGTGTCCATCAACAGTTGCCTGCTGCTTCGCCTGATCGGTAGCTCTCTCATAGTTCTTCGGTGCGTATTTCGGCCACAGATCGTCCAGCGCCATGAAAGCGCCCTGCTGGGCAAGCTTGGAATAACCCAGCCATCCCGCGGTGTAGATCAGGTCGATCGGCTCACCGGAGCTGAGCTTCAGGTTATAGGTGTTGCCGTAGTCCGACCACGGAATCCAGTTAACCTTAAGTGTGCAGTTGAGTTTTTCCTTAAACAGCTTGTTCATGTTCTCATCTACGATATCCTGTCCTGCCGGACGGTCGGAGATGAAATACATAATGATCTCGACTTCCTTGGAGGTGTCGAGGCCGGCATCAGACCCGCCTTCGCCGGAAGCGGCCGTGTCTGAAGCCGGGGCTGCGGCCGGGGATGCAGGTGAGGCGCCGCAGGCTGCAAGCGCGAACGCCATTGCCGCAGCGAGAATGACGGCAATTACTTTTTTGAGGTTACTCATCTTTTTTCTCCCTTCATTAAAGTGAATTTATAGTACGGTCAGCCCTTTACGGAACCGACAGTAATACCTTGTACGAAGTATTTCTGAACAAACGGGTAAACGATCAGGATCGGGCCGGTTGCCACGACTGCCATGGCCATCTTGAGGGAGTTCGTCGGAACCGCCTCAACATAGATGCCGGCCTGTGCGGCAATTCTGGACATGGCCTCCGATTTCTGCAGAAGGTTATAGAGCATGTACTGCAGCGGGTATTTATCGGGGGAGTCGATATAAAGCATCGCGTTGTACCAGTTGTTCCAGTAGCCCAGCGCAGTGAACAGCGCGATGGTCGCAAGGCCCGGCTTAAGAAGCGGCAGAATGATACTGAAGAAAATCTTGTATTCACCCGCACCGTCGATCTTGCCTGATTCGATCAGGGCTGTAGGTATGCCGGTAACAAAGGACCTCATGATTAAGAGATGGAACACGCTGAACATGCCCGGAAGGATCAGAGCCCAGTAGCTGTCCTTTAAGTGCAGGTAGCGGATGAAGAAAATGTACGAGCATACCATTCCGCCGTTGAACAGCGTTGTAAAGTAGAGGAAGAAGGATACCTTATTTCTGTAGGGGAAGTCTTTTCTCGCGATGACATACGCCGCAAGGGCGGTTATCAGAACGCCGAGGAAAGTGCCGACGACGGTGATGAAGATTGATACAAAGTAAGCTCTTCCGATGGTTGCAGGCGTCTTAAATACCAGCTGGTAAGCCGCAGTGGAGAAATCCCGCGGAATAATATCAAATCCGTGAAAGTTGATGTACTGCTCCGAGGTGAAGGAGCCGGAAATAATAACAATAAACGGAATGAGACAGATCAGCGCCATCAGGCCGACGACAACATATGCAATAATATAGAAAGTAAGCGACGATGCACTCAGCTTGATCTTGGTTCCTTCCGGTACCGGAGCGGAGTTTGTCTTTGCCATGTTCTTTTCTCCTTTCCTTAGAATAATGCGTAGTCTTCGTCAATCCTCTTGACAATGGCATTGACAAGAACAATGACAACAAAGCAGACAACGGATTGATAGAAGGACGCTGCAGTGGTCATGCCGAGCGTAGCGCCGGACGTCAGTGAACGGAACACATAAGTGTCGATCACATCTGTAGCATTGTACAGCTGGCCGTTCGTTCCGATGATCTGATAGAACATTTCGAAATCACCGCGGAGAATCCGGCCGACCTGAAGAAGAAGCATTGTAATCACGGTGGGGCGGATGCAGGGGAAGGTAATGTGACGGATACGCTGGAAGATCGTCGCGCCGTCAATGGATGCCGCTTCATAGATTTCCTGATCGACACCGGTGATTGCCGCAATGTAGATGACCGAGTTGTAGCCGCACCATTTCCATGAGTTGAACGCGCAGATGACGAAAGGCCACACACCGGGTTTGGCGTACATATTTATCGGTTCATTGCCGGCTGCCTTGATGAAGTTGTTTATCATGCCGGTTTCGTAATTGAACAGCGCAAAAACGAAAATACCGACGATAACCCAGGAAATAAAGTAAGGCAGGAAGATAATGGACTGCGTCAGTTTCTTGTAGGTCTTGTGAAAGATCTCCGTGATGAAAATCGCGATCGCAATGGCAAGCGCCTGAGAGGTGATCAGGTTCATGACATTGTACAGGATCGTGTTTCTTGTGATCAGCCAGCCTGTACCGGATGAGAACAGGAACCGGAAGTTGTCGAGTCCGTTAAATTTGCTTCCGAAAACGCCCAGACCGTAATTGTAGTTCTTAAAAGCAAGGATCAGGCCGACCATCGGAATATAAGCGAGGACAATAGTTACAACAAGCGCCGGGATCAGCATCGTCCACAGCGCCCAATTTTTCTTGAGGTCTTTGGTAAAATTGCTCATACGCAGATATCCCCTCTCTCTGTTTTGTTGACTGATCAGGCAAAACGCCGTCCCCAAAAAACAGAATTTGTATATTTGTTAAGGCGATTACAGCACAAACCTATTCAATTTGTATATCATAATTCTTCATTATATAGATAAATTCTCAGCCCCGTGGTAACATTATCCTAAAACAGGGGATAGATAGAAAGAAATCTTGGCTAATATTCACAGGGTTATTTGATAAGCGGCTTTTGGGGAGGATACGATTACGATTAATCAGGAAAGACTTCTGGGATTTCTGGCCGGCCGGATGCATACCAATATCCGCCTTCTGGATGCGGGAAACGATGAATGCAGGAGTTTTGCAGCAGATACCGCTCCGGATGACCGCTGCATCTTCACGCAGGCCTTTCTGGAGCAGATGGGCGCCTGCTCCGGCAGGGTTCCGTATATTGTGAAGGTCAATCATGATTTCTTCTACGCATCCCTGCGTATAGGAAAGACTCTCTTTGTGATCGGCCCGATGCAAAGCCGGCTGTATTTCGAAAGCCGGCAGAATTACAGTGCAGTGCTCACCGAAGCAGAAGAAACAAAACTGAAAGAAAACCTGCAGCTCCAGCAGTTTAGGGAGCTTATTGAAGACATTCTTCTGATCTCGAATGCGGTCTTTGCAGAGGATGATCCTGTCCCCGAACAGAAAATCCTTTCCGGGGCCGTAATAGAGGAGAATAAGATCAGCGAAAGAACGGATGAAAGAATCCTGTCCGCCATAACGCAGATTGTTTTTAACAATCTGGAAACTTCCAGAAGACACAATCCGTTCGACGAGGAAATCAGGGAGATGGCGGCAGTGGAACGCGGAGATGAGGAACTTTTAAGGCAGATTGTCGAGGAATCCTACAATGGCAGCGTCGGCATTCTTGCAAGGGACCCGCTCCGGCACCAGAAAAATCTTGGAGTGGTGATCATCACAATCAGCTGCCGCGCAGCCATCCGGGGCGGCATACCTTATGAAGTTGCATTCTCCATGTCAGACCGCTTTATCCAGGAACTGGAAGAAAAGAAAACTGTCCGGGAAGCGGAGGCTGTGGCGCGGGCGGGCGAATATGAATTTGCACGGACAGTGAGAAACTACCGCGAAGCGATCCGAAACCGTGAGGGCGGGAAGGAAAACGAGCACGTTGAACGCTGCAAGGAGTATATATTCCGGCATCTGCACGAAAAGATCCGTGTCAGCAGGATCGCAGCGAGCCTGGCGCTGAACAGCAATTATCTGTCGACGATTTTCAGAAAGAGTGAAGGAATCACGATTTCCGATTATATTCTGAGGCAGAAACTTCTGCTGGTGAGGAATATGCTGATCTATTCGGAGTATTCCTATCTCGAAATCACGAACTATCTCGGCTTCCCGTCACAGAGCTACCTGGGGAAACGCTTTAAGGAAGAGACCGGAATGACGCTCCGGGAGTTTCGGACGAGATACCGGGTCCGGGACTTCCGGACGGATAATCTTCCGCAGGCAGGGAGATGAAACCGAACATATGTTTTCTGCGGTAATCATGGTA
>JAEEGL012029265.1_pt1 | contig 12048 bp, 10 predicted proteins | sample 9134231 | NCBI WGS metagenome assembly JAEEGL01 (sample SAMN16246548, study PRJNA631951) | gut metagenome | biome: gut microbiome; feature: rumen; material: fiber-attached | host: Bos | place: Iran: Karaj | collected 2018-10
CTGGGCTTTGCCCTTGCAGCCTATGAGAAGATTGCCTGCGACTACAGCGGAGACAACCTCACCATCGGCTTCAAGTCCACCTTCCTCACGGAAATCCTGTCCAACATGGGCTGCAACGGAATTGTCATGAAGTTTGCCGATTCCCGCAGGGCCGCCCTGATCCTCCCCGCCGAGGACGAGGCGGAAAGCGAGAAGATCTGCGGCATCCTGATGCCGATAATGATTTCATAAAGTCCTCTGCGAATGGAACTTAATCTTAAGAGACCGTTGCTCTTCTTTGACATAGAAAGCACCGGTCTCAATATTGCAACCGACTGCATAGCAGAACTTTCCTTTGTAAAGGTCCTTCCCGGCGGGGAGCAGAGGATCAAGACCTGGCGGTTCAAGCCCTGGGACTATATCCTTGGCAGGCAGCATCCCATGAACCCCGCGGCCTCGGCCGTCAACGGGATAGTCGACGCCGACCTTCAGGGAGAGCCCCGCTTCTGCGACAGGGTCGACGAAGTGATGGAATGGCTTTCCGACGCCGACCTGGCCGGATTCAATTCCGCCAAGTTCGACCTCCCGATGCTGGCCGAGGAACTTGAAAGGGTACGCAAATGGGTGAGGCCCCAGCTGGAAGTCAACCTTCACGACAAGGTGATGGTGGATGTCCAGAACATCTACCATTTCATGGAACCGCGGAATCTGAAGGCCGCCTACCGCTTCTATTGCGGAGGAAAGGATTTTGACAACGCGCATACCGCCGAGGCCGATACGATGGCCACCTACGAAGTGCTCAAGGGCCAGCTGGACATGTATCCCGACAAACTCCGCAACGACGTGGAATTCCTCTCCGGAGTTGCCGGAAGGCCGCACACCGTGGACTACGCCGGACGGCTTTACTGGAACGACGCCCATGAAGCCGTGATAAGCTTCGGGAAGCACAAGGGAAAGACCGCCCGCGAAGTCTGGAAGAACGAACCGTCATATTTTGCATGGATCGACTCCGGCGAATTCACGCTGGATACCAAGAGGCAGTTCGCACTTCTCCGCAAGCAGTTCGAGGATGAGCGCAAAGCCGAGCTGCAAAGGCCGGCCACAAAGGACGAGCTATCCTCCCTGGCAAGGAAGTACAATACGGGTAAACTATTCTGATTCAATCAAATGAGCATTCCCCGCAGCGTCAAGTTGATGGACAGCGGCCTTGCCATGGTCAGAACGCCGTACGGGGCTGATTATGCCCTGGACTACGTCTGCGACACCATGTCATCCTGCGGGGGGCGGATATACAAGACCGATTCCAGAAGCGCCATCCTCGACAGCAGCGGTCCTTTCCGCTACCGTTTCATATCGGTTGCCATCGAGGACGCCTCCTCCCCGTTGGACTGCACCGACGGGCTCCACACCTACGCAGCCACATTCAAGGAGGCCGAGACGCTCACCCCCGTGGCTTTCGCAGGTCTGTTCATACTTCTGGCTGCCCTGGCAACCCTGGCTTTCATATTTGCCGGAGCCCTCTGGGGATGGGTTTCATCGGTAGCCGCAGCAGCCCTCTTCCTGCTGTCGTTCGCTCCTGAAAAGGCTTCGCGGAAAAGGATGCATCTCATTCTGGATAAACTGCACGGCAAATGAAAGTATGTGTCGCACTTTCAGGAGGTGTTGACTCCAGCGTAGCCGCCCTGCTTCTGAAAAGGCAGGGATACGACGTCTTTGCCATGTTCATGCAGAACTGGCACGATGCCGACGCCACCCTGCACGGCGACTGCGAATGGGAGGAGGACCGCTTCGTGGCCGAACTGGTGGCCCGGAAGATTGGAATCCCCTTCTACTTTGTGGATCTGAGCAAGGAGTACCGTCGGAGGGTGGTTGACTACATGTTCGACGAGTATTCCAAAGGCCGCACCCCCAATCCCGACGTACTCTGCAACCGGGAAATTAAGTTCGACGCATTCATGGAAAAGGCCGTCGCCCTTGGCGCGGACATGGTCGCCACCGGGCACTATTGCCGGAAAGAGCCGGCCGTAACCCCAGACGGAAAGCAGGTCTGGAGCCTGCTTGAAGGGATTGATCCCAACAAGGACCAGAGCTATTTCCTCTGCCGCCTCACCCAGGGGCAGCTTTCCCGCGCACTGTTTCCGATAGGCGGCCTGTCAAAGCCCGAGGTCAGGGTCCTCGCCCGGGAAGCCGACCTCCCTTCCGCCGAAAAGAAGGATTCCCAGGGTATCTGCTTCGTTGGGAAGGTGGACCTTCCTACATTCCTCAAGCAGAAACTTCGCAGCGTGGAAGGAAACGTAGTGGAAGTATACGACGGATATTATTCCGTATCGGAGGAATACCGTTTCATGAAGGACACCCTTTCGTCACTGCTGAACCCGGGCCGGGAACTGGAAATGACAGCCCCTGCAGTAAGGGAAGAGAAGGTTCTCACATCCGACGGAGAGCCTCTAGGCGAGTCGCCGTTCAACCTGGAAAAGGTTGCCGCACTGCCGTCGGATACTCTGAGAAAACTCTCTGAACCAATTACTTACAATATAGAATTCGAGACCGAGACCTACCGTAGCGGCAAAAAGCACATAAAGAAAACGAGGTACCGCCCTAACCCGTATGGAAAAATCATCGGGACCCATGAGGGCGCCCAGTTCTATACTATCGGGCAGCGTAAAGGACTCGGTATAGGAGGGCATTCGGAATCGGTCTTTGTAATTGCCACCGACATTCCCCGGAATATAATCTACGTTGGCGAAGGACACTCACACAAGGGACTTTACGGACGCTGCATCCGGATCAACCCTGAAGATATCCACTGGATGAGGCCGGACCTTGCCCTCGAACCGGGGAAAACCGCCCGCATGAGGGTCCGTATCAGGTATCGACAGCCACTCCAGGGAGCTACCCTGACAATGCGCGACGATGCGCTGTACATACTGTTCGACTCCCCGCAGAGAGGAATCTCCCCCGGGCAGTTCGCAGTATGGTACAACGGAGCCGAGCTTATCGGTTCTGGAGTGATTTAGCGGCCGATTCCCCGGCCAGGTATCCGGTGGCGAAAGCCGTATGGAGGTTGTATCCACCGGTATCGGAATCCATATCGAGGACCTCGCCGGCAAAGTACAGTCCGGGCACCTTGCGGGATTCGAGCGTCTTGGCAACGATCTCTCCCGTACTGACTCCTCCTGCGGTTACTACGGCCCTTTCAAAGCCCACGAATCCGGCGATATCCATCCGCCAGTCCTTGAGGTAAGAGGCCAGGGTGTCGACGCTCACCCTCGGATTCATCTTCAGGAAGCCCAGGGTCAGGTTCCAAGGCATGAGTTTGCCCAGCATTATCCTGAAGAGTTTCTGGAAGTAAACGCCCCTGCTCCTTGGATTATCAAGCACTTCCTGCCACTTCTGATGCACGTCCTCATTCAGTTTTTCAAGCTCCACGGCGGGTTTGAGGTCGATGCTTACGGACACCTTGGAACCGTCCATCAGGGCCTTCACGGCCTTCCTGCTCACCTGGAAACCCACCGGTCCTTCCAAGCCCCCGTCGGTAAACTCAAGGTCACCGAATTCGCTCTGGGAGGGGGTGCCGTCAATGAAAACAGTAAGCTTGACATTATCAATGGAATTGCCGTTGAGAAGCTCGCCGAGGTCCGACAGAGGGGTGATCCTTTCGATGTGGCCGGGAAGATCGGGATAGTTCTCGGGGAGAGGATGGGGCTTGTCGGCCTTTGATGCCCTGCGGAAACCCTTCCCACGACCGCGGAATGCCTCCTTCATATCGGCCACAAGAGGGTTGGCCTCACTCTTGTATCCTTCCGGGACAATTGCGGTGAGAGACGGATAAAGCCCTGTAACCTCCAGGCCGAAGCCTTGGGCAAAGCGGTATCCGTCGCCGGTGGAACCGGTCCAGGGATAAGAAAGACCGCCGGTAGCCACTATAAGCCTCGACGAGCTGTAACTTTCCTCCTCGCGGGTGGTCTCAATCCTGGGCGGGGCTGAGAAGCGGCCGTTTTCATCGGGCCGGCCCCTGAATTCCTTTACGGTGGTCCTGATGCATGAAATCCTGAAGAAGCCCGCCTTGCTCTCTATCCCCTTGACCTCACAGCCGGTGACGATCTTGACCCCGGAAAGGACGCATCCCCTCACCAGCGTATCCACCACGTCGGAGGCCATGTGAGACTCCGGGAATGCCCTCTCTCCCCTCTCTACCACGCTCCTCATGCCGTTACCCTGGAAAAGCTCGATCAGCGATTCCGGAGTCATGTTATGCCAAGAGGGACTGACAAAATTGGAATCGGTGCGGATATGCGACGAGAACTCCTCCCAAGGCTTTACATTGGTGAAATTGCACCTGCCCTTGCCGGTGACCATTATCTTGCGGCCCGGCTTCTGCATCTTCTCCAGCACGGTAACCGTACCGCCGTTTTCAGTCTTTGAAAGATAACCTGCCGCCCCGATAGCCGCCATCAGGCCCGCGGCCCCGCCTCCGATTACAATAATGTCCGATTTCATAACTATCGTCCTTGTCGCTTTCTACACGTCATTCCCGGCATGACCGGCAAAGAATAAACTTCAGGTTGCAAATTTAATGAAAAATTCCAGTAGTACTTTGTAACACTTAAAAGTACCCGTGATTTTTTTACTGTGGTGTGTTGTGATGTGGTAAAAAATATCTTATATTTACACCATAGATACTGAAACTCATCTCTAACTCTCAACAGTTGCATGATTTTTTGTGATGGCAGGCGCATACCAGTTTTTAGAATCATGAGAATAGGCTCTATAATAATATTCCTGGCAGTATGGTTTCCATTGTCCGTCCCTTTGTCCGCCCAGCAGAGCCGGAAGACGATACTCGCCGACCATGCCAAAGCCGGGGGCCTGATGTATGTTTACGACTACAAGACGGAAGCGCCGATGACTGCGGCACCAAAGGGGTACAAACCCTTCTACATAAGTCATTTCTCACGCCATGGGGCCAGGTGGGTGGCATCTGACCGGCTGGAAACAGTCCACAACGCCCTGGAAAAAGCGGCCGGGGAGAAGTTGCTGTCTCCGCGTGGAGAGAAACTCAGGAACGGTTTCGGGGCCTTTTATGAAACCGCTATATTACACCAGGGAGAACTCACCCCCATTGGGGTTGACCAGGAGAGGACTATTGCCCGGAGGATGGTAAAGCGTTTCCCTGCAGTATTCAGGGGGAAGCCTCATGCAGAAGCAAAATCCACCACGGTCCCGCGCGTCATAATCAGCATGTTTTCTTTCCTGGAAGGCCTTGAGGCGGAGGTCCGCGGCATAGAAGCGGAACGTGACGCCAGCGAGTCGTTTTCGCCGGTGCTGCGTCCTGCGCGAAGCAATCTGGCCCTGAAACCCGGGAAGAGTCCCCGGAAGACAGGTGGAACCTACGAAGATTACTTCCGGGAAACCGTCGATATGGACGGAATACTCGGGCGTATCTTTTCCGATCCGGGCGTCGCGCTCGAGCGGTGCAACATCAACGGCGTCACTTTTATATGCCACCTTTTCGATATTATGAATGGAATTGGATACGATGCACCGGAAAGTTTTCTCGAAGGCATTTTCACCGAGGAAGACCTGGTGGATGTGTCCAGGGCCGGATGGAACCGCCTGTATCGTCTCCTCACCCGTTATGACGGATCCGGCAGTATATGGCCTGATGCATCGGCATATACGCTGGAGGATATAATAGACAAGGCGGATGAAGACATCGCAAGCGGAGACATCCAGCTCCGGCTGCGCTTCAGCCACGATTCATCCGTGCTTCCCCTTGCGGTGCTGATGGAAATTAACGGATTCGGCCGCACTTTCCACTCGCCACAGGAGGCCTTCGACGCCCTGCCGCTTTGGGAAATGCCTATGGGCGGAGGCCTGCAGCTGATTTTCTTCAGAAGCCGTCATTCCAAAGAGATTCTGGTTAAAGTGCTGTGGAACGAATCGGAAGCTACCCTTCCCATCCCTTCTTTCAGCGGTCCCTATTACCGATGGTCTGACTTCCGGACTTTCTGCATGGACCGCATCTGCGAAGCAAAGAAAAAATTATCAATCAATTGAATATGAAAATGCTTAAACATCTTGGTGCAATTGCACTTTCCGTGGCAATTCTTATGGGATGCTCCTCACAAAAAAAGGACGATTTTATCGTTCAATTTTCCATCCATGCTGAAAAAATGGACATGGAGCAACTTACTGAAGCCCTCAAGACGGCAAAAGCTCATGGAGCGACAAGGGTTGTGGTGTGGTCTTCTCACGGGTACCTACACCCGCACGAAGCCAGGGACATAGAATTCAACCGCGAGGCGGCGGAGCGCGCTCACTCCATGGGACTTAAAGTTGGCATCGGCATCAACTGCTGCATGCGTAAAGGCATGCCCCAAGATTGGTACGCCGTAAACCGCCTGGGACAGCCCTCCGATGAATTCCCCGCTTACAAAGAAAGATACAAGTTCCTGGATCCGCACAAACCAGAAGTGCATCAGTATCTCAAGGAAACGATTGCGGCATTCACGTTGATTCCCGACGTGGACTATATCGCCCTGGACCTGGTCCGTTATCCCGATGTCATCATGGCGGCCGGTTTGCGGCCCCGCTACGGTGTCTTCAGCGCGGAAGAATATCCTCCGGCAGATTATTGCTACTGCGACCTCTGCGTGAATACCTTCAAGGAGCAGACCGGCATTGACATCCGTGCCGTGGAAGATCCCTCCACCTGCGCCGAGTGGGCGCAGTTCCGCTGCGATGTAGTCACCGACCTTGTGAACGACCTTGCCCAAGTCGTACATTCAAGGGGCAAGGAATTGGCGGCATTTGTATTCCCCGGGCCTGGCAAGGCAATCCAGGTGGTCCGTCAGGATTGGCCAAAATGGAATATCGATGCCTACATGCCCATGAATTTCAACTGCCTCTATGAAACTGACATGCAGTGGCTCAAGGATGTGACCGTGGAAGAGGTAGAGGCTTCACACGGAATTCCTTTGGTTTCCGCCTTTTACCTCTCAAAGGACTGGCAGAACCGTGACAATGAAACAGACTGCCTCAAACGCGGGCTCACCCCTTCGGAACTGGAGCAGGCAATCGCCGATGCAAAGGAAGCCGGCGTCCAGGGAATAGGCTTGCCTTACGCCCTGATGTCGCCTGAACATTTCGAAGTGATGGATAAATTTTTCGTGAAATAATTCCAATGAAGAAATTCGTATCATTTGTGGTGGCGGTCCTCTCCTTGCTCGCCTGTTCCGCTCCAAAGACACCGTTTCCGGTCTATATGTCCTACCGTCCGGGTGAGGATCTGGAAGAGGTTTCGGAAAGCTTCCGCTTTATGAAGGAGAATGGCGTGACAGCTGTGTGCGTGAATCTTATGGACAGGACTGACGACCTCGGCTTGATGGAAGAAGTTGCGTCCCGTGCCCAAGCAGAAGGGCTTGAATATCATGCGATTGTCATGTGCAATTTGAGGGAGGGCCTGCCTCACGAATGGTACACGGTGAACCGTCTGGGTCAAAAATCCGACGAGTTTCCCCCGTATACCCCGAAATACAAATTCATAGACCCGCACAACCCTGAAGTCCACAGCTACCTGATCCGGGAACTCGGGAAGATAGCGGACGTCCCCTCCGTGGACTACATAGAACTTGATTTCATAAGGTATCCCGACGTCATTCTCCCCAAAGGCTACGAGAGCATCTTCAACAGGGTTGTGGACGGGGAGGAACCCACTGCCGACAACTGCTATTGCGAGGCATGCGTTGCGGACTTCAGGGGAAAGACGGGTATCGACATTCTCGCGGCCCCGGATCCGTCCACCTGCCCCGAGTGGGCGCAGTTCCGCTGCGACGCCGTGACCGACCTTGTAAACGACATCGCCGCCGCCATACATGCCAAAGGCAAGAAGGTCAGTGCGGCAGTGTTCCCCGGTCCTGCTTCATTCGCCATTCCAGCCGAGCGTCAGGACTGGGGCAAATGGGATGTAGACATGTTTTTCGCCATGAATTACAATGCCCTTCACAATCAGGGCGTCGGCTGGATCAGGGACGTTACAGTGGAGGAACTTGAGGCATCCGGAGGGAAACCGGTAATCAGCTTACTATTCGTGTGCAAAGACTGGCAAGAAAGGGATAAGGCCGCAAACGCAATGCGTTCCGGGCTTATTCCGGCGGAAGTTACCGAGGCAATCAAGGATGCAAAGGAAGTAAATGCCTCAGGAGTCGGCCTCTACTCATATTCACGTATGGCTCCCGAGCATTGGGAGGCCCTGCAAAGTGCGCTGAAACAATAAGTATACGAAAAATGAAAAGAATCGTCATTTTCTTTCTTTTGGCACTGGCGGCTTTCCCGCTGCCGCTGGGCGCCCAGTCTTTCTCCGACATTCCTTACAGGGCCTCTTCTACCACTGATGCATATCAGAAGTGCAAGCTTGATGTATATATGCCGGAGAATGTGCCTGAGAATTGCCCTGCCGTGGTGTGGCTTCATCACGGAGGGCTCAAGGGTGGAGACAAAACCAAGATTCCGGAGGCGCTCAAGACCTGCGGTTACATCGTGTTTTCCGTGAATTACAGGCTGCTTCCCCTTAAGGACGAAACCTCTGTGACTGTCTCAGATTGCATTGATGATGCTGCCGCTGCAGTGGCTTGGGTTTTCAATCACGTTTCGGAATATGGCGGCTCCAGGGACAGGATATTCGTGTCGGGCCATTCAGCAGGCGCCTATCTTGCGGATCTTGTGGTTCTGGACAAACATTGGCTAGCCGCCTACGGAATCGATGCCGACGACGTTGCGGCCCTGATTCCTTTCAGCGGTCAGGCCATCACCCACTTTGCCTACCGTAAAACTTTGGGAATTGATGCTTTGCAGCCCACCATCGACTCTTTCGCGCCACTGTATCACGTCCGCGGCGATGCACCTCCCATCATTATCATTTCCGGAGACCGTGAGCTTGAGATGCAGGGGCGATATGAGGAAAGCGCCTACTTCTGGCGGATGCTGAAACTGGTCGGACATCCCGACGTTCATATCTATGAACTTCAGGGGTTCTCCCATTTTGCCATGCGGGACCCTGCGGTTCAGATTCTGAAGGACCAGATCAAACGTTTGACAACAGAGTAATGAAGTACAACACCAATTAAAAAGTATACTGATAATTATGCGTAAATCCTTTTTACTCACTCTCTTCCTTGTGGCATCCCTTACGCTTCAAGGAAAAGATATTGATGTAAAATCCCTTGGGGCCAAGGCCGACGGCAAGACCAAGGTCACTGCAGTGCTGCAGAAAGCCATAGACAAGGTTTCCGCCGCAGGAGGAGGACGGGTTGTCCTTTCCGGAGGCGTTTTCCTCTCCGGCCCGGTTGAACTGAAGAGCGGTGTCGATCTTCACATCGAGGCCGATGCCACCCTGCTTGCATCCCCGGATATCGAAGATTTCCCGGACCGTACCGATGTCAGGCACTATGACTCATCAGCTATGCCCCGGTTCCGGAACGCTTCCTTCATCTATGCCGACGAAGCTGAGAACATAGCGATTTCCGGGAGCGGGACCATAGATGTAAACGGGCAGTACCATATCCGGAAAATCCCCGAGGACAAGTATAAGGGAGGATGGACATACGAACGTATCTATCCTACCGAGAAATCCCTTCCCAGGGTGGTATTCTTTGCCGGATGCAGGAGGGTTTCCATAACGGATGTGACGATGCAGAACCAGCCGGCCGGCTGGAGCTACTGGATCCATGATTGCGACTATGTGACTTTCGAGCGTTGCCGTGTCCTTGCAGATGTCCGTTATCCGAACAACGATGGCATCCATATCAACTGTTCCCGGGACGTGACGGTATCGGACTGCTTTGTGGAAGCCGGCGACGACGCCATAGTCGTACGTGCCAACAGCCGGTCGCTGAAAGAGAACAAGACCTGCGAGAGGGTGGTAATCACCAACTGTTCGCTGAAATCGTGGGCATACGCCATCCGGCTCGGATGGACGAACGACGGGGTCATCCGCTGCTGTACGTTCTCAAATCTCGTCATCTCCAATTCCTGGTGCGGCATCGGCATACAACTTCCCAGAATCGGGAAAAAGAATGATTATGGTCGGGAAGCCACACTGGTGGAAGATATGCTTTTCTCGAACATAATAATGGACAAGGTGTACCAGCAACCCATCACAATGAATCTGCCTCACGAAGGAGAGGTGCTTTTCGAGGGCGTGAGGAACATCCATTTCTTGAATGTTCACTCCAGCGCCCTAAGAGGCCTGTATATCAAGGGGCCTGAAGACAGACCGTTTGAAAACATCACATTCACCGGCTGTTCTTTCAAAATAATCAGTCCGGACGACATGGACATTCCTGAAGATATGCAGCGGCGCCTTTCAAAGGTCCGCCCGGAGAACGTAAGGATGGGTGACAGAATAGAACATGTCAAAGGGTTGGTCATGAACGACACAACATTCTCGAATTAAATTCTTTGGACATTAGTGTAAAAATTCTTATATTTGCAGCCCCGGTTCACTTGAAACCGGCATGCCAGATTAGCTCAGTCGGTAGAGCAGCGCATTCGTAACGCGCAGGTCGGGAGTTCGAACCTCCTGTCTGGCTCATACAAAAAGCCCTCCTTGAATACTCAGGGAGGGCTTTTTCATTTTTGCGCGAAGCCTGATTACTTCTTCACGGCGTCCTTGGCAGCCTCTGCGGCAGCGTTGATACCGGTCTTGGCTACATCCACGGCGGCCTCGTTGGCAGCGTCCTTGATCTGGTCGGCTGCGCTCTTTTCCTTGGCCACGTTCTCGACCTTCTTGGTTTCAGCGGGCTCCTTGGCCTTCTTGTTGTTTCCGCAGGAAGCGGCGCAGACCACAAGTGTCAGGACTGCGATGATGGCGTAAACTTTTTTCATAATGCTAACACTTTTAAATTATAAGTTATGTAATCGGTTGTCTTTCAATAATTACCTACAAAAATAACAAATTTCTGTCAAGATAGACAAATAAATGTTAAAATATTCCGTCGTTGCCCGTTTCCCGGCAGGGACTCAGTCGGTTACCGGACGGACAGGTATTCCCTGTTTCAAAGAGAAGTTATTATCTATTATTGCCCCGGGCCCTTCGGAATAAACACGGAAATTTGGAGATGCTGTTTCTTCTACGCCCGTCATGCCGTTGTAATAGGTCCTGGAAGTTTTAGTCCGGTAATAGCCATATTTCTTAGCGCCATCATAATAGTCATTGATGTGCAGTACACCGGTTGCAGAAGAGAAAACTATATACTCATTATTGATCTTGCTTGTGAAACGGACGCATGCAACTCCATTCAAAGTTTCTTTTGACATAGTGCAATTATCCCTCATCTCTTGGAACTCATCTGACGTGGGGGTCCTCCATGATTTGTTGATGGCTGTTGCGGCATCCTGATAATCAGTAGGGATAGTGTAATTATTATAATATGAGGTAATATTCGACTCGGTTACAGGGTATGTTTTACCCCATTGATAATAAGAACCGGTTTCAGAAGGGCTATTGGCACCAAGATTCTTCTCAGCCCAGTAGACGCTGAGTCCAAGGTCCTTGAAACCTTCCGGTACTGCCCCTCGGACAGTAACGCTACATGTACCCTTCACCCCGTCTGCCGTTGCAGTAATCTCGCACTTCCCCTTGGCAACTCCGGTGACTTCGCCGCTTTCAGAGACAGTGGCGATCTTCTTATCGGACGATGACCAAGAGACCTTGGGGAATGATGCATCTGAAGGCGTAATTTTGGCCGTCAGGGTTGCCTTCTGTTTCACTGCAATGGCCAGTACAGACGGGGTAACCTCCACCTTGTTAACCGCAACCTTCTCCGTTGCAAAGGCCTTTACCTTACCCAGATAAGTTTTATCCGCTCCCTTGGCGTATGCCCTGTAATAGAATGTGGTGGCAGACTTCCCGTCCAGGTCGGCTACGGTTATCTTTTTCTCGAACTTGCTCTGGAGGGTGGCGGCAAAGTCCTTGGATCCCGACTCGGGAACCGCCTTGTTTTCAGACACGAAAAATCCCACCGAGGTTACCTCCGCCTCATCCAGGTCCGGGCCGAGTTTCCCCGA
>JAEEGL012097497.1_pt1 | contig 12048 bp, 8 predicted proteins | sample 9134231 | NCBI WGS metagenome assembly JAEEGL01 (sample SAMN16246548, study PRJNA631951) | gut metagenome | biome: gut microbiome; feature: rumen; material: fiber-attached | host: Bos | place: Iran: Karaj | collected 2018-10
CATATCCCACACGTCCTTTCTCCACATCATATGCGATGTCAGGCAATGGTGCAGGCACAACATCTTGCCTACCCATACATATTATATTGTATCATTTTGTTAAAGATTTGGCAAGGAAAAGTTAATATTTCAGAAAAATTTTCTGGTAGTCTGCAGATACCGAAAATACGTGATCCCAACATGTGTAAAACAAAAAAGAAGGCCCTGTTTCAGGCCTTCTCCCATGTAGTACCCTCGCGGGTATCCTTTATCACGATTCCCTTTTCGGCTAACTCATCACGGATTGCGTCTGCTGTGGCGAAATCTTTATTCCTTTTTGCGGCAGCTCGCTCAGCGATTTTGCCTTCCACATATTCAGCAAGCTCGCTATCTACGCTCTCTCCTTCGTCACTCTCATCCTCGACGGCAAGAATAGCTCGCTTCAGGTCGATTGACAGCACTTCATCAAACCTCAGAACCAAAGCAGCCTTTGTAACATCATCCGTATCAGCCTTAAGCACATCGTAAAGCACCGTAATAGCAGATGAAGTATTCACATCGCCGGCCAATGCCTCGGCAAAACGCTTCTCGTAATCAAGATAAACAGAGCTGTCAGCCCCTGCAGGCACCTTTCCGGCCTCAGACATATGTCTGCCGGAGTTCTCCATATCATCAGACGAGTCGATCTTGAATGACTTTTTCAATTCATCCTTTTTATCCTCAGATACATCCAGCCTCTTTAGCCTTGCGATCAGTTTGTCATATGCTGCAGATACGTTATCAAGCGCATCATACGAGAACTCAAGCGGCTTGCGATAGTGACTCTGCAGGCAGAAAAATCTGTAGACCATCGGGTCGTAGCCTTTTTCTTCCAGACTGGATACTGTCAAAAATCCTCCGGCTGACTTGGCCATTTTTCCTGAAGATGTATTAAGATGGTTTACATGGAACCAGTAATTACACCACTTGTGTCCAAAATACGACTCACTCTGCGCGATCTCATTTGTATGATGCGGGAAAATATTGTCAACGCCGCCACAGTGGATGTCAAGGTATTCACCGAGATGCTTTTTTGAGATACATGAGCACTCGATATGCCATCCGGGATAACCGAGTCCCCATGGGCTTTCCCATTTCAACTCCTGATTCTCAAACTTAGACTTTGTAAACCAGAGAACAAAGTCAGCCTTATTTCTTTTGTTAGTATCCTCATCCACGTCATCACGGGCTCCGATCACAAGCTCATCCTCATTCTGCGCTGACAGGCAATAATAATCCTTCAGTTTAGACGTGTCGAAATATACGTTTTCTCCGGCAACATAAGCGTACCCCTTATCAAGGAGAACCTCGATCATCTCAATAAACTCATCAATACAATTAGTCGCAGGATCAACTACATCAGGCCAACGGATATTTAATTTAAGCGCATCGGTTTTAAAAGCGTCAGTGTAAAACTTTGCGATATCCATAACGCTTTTATGCTCGCGTTTGGCGCCCGCAAGCATCTTGTCCTCACCGGTATCACCGTCACTGGACAGATGACCGACATCAGTAATATTCATAACTCTCTTAACATCATAACCGATAAATCTGAGAGTTTTTTCCAGAACATCTTCCATGATATAAGTTCTCAGGTTTCCGATATGAGCAAAATGATAGACGGTAGGCCCGCAGGTATACATACCTACCTTCCCTTCTTCATTCGGTTTGAACTCCTCCACTCTCTTTCCAAGTGTGTTGTAAAGGTTTACTTTTACGTCAAGCATTATTCTTCCCCCATCTCTAATAATGTATATTCACAAGTGAATTAATCGTCAATTCATACACTACGATTAGCAGCATAAGTCATGACAGCAGCGATCGTTTTTCCGTCAATAATTTCACCACTATTGATCAGATTAATGACATCATCAATATAATGTTTTTCTATCTGCAAAAACTCATCCTCATCCGGATTTGTCTCAGTCTTCTTCAGCCCTTTTGCAAGATAAATGCTCGTAACCTCAGAACTGTAAGCAGGCACCGGCGCAACCTCAAACATCAAGCTGATATCATCGGCCACATACCCGATCTCTTCTTCCATCTCCCGCCTGATTGTAGTAAGATGATCCTCACCGGGCTCAGCCTTCCCCGCCGGTATCTCCAGCAGTTCTCTGTCAACGCCCAACCGATACTGCCGCACAAGGATAGCATTTTCCTCATCATCAATCGGTAATACAGCTGCTCCTCCCGGATGCTTTAACAGATCCCATTGAGCGACGCTACCATCCGGTATTTCAACGTCACAATCATAATAATCAAGCAGGTTTCCCTTGCACTTACATCGCTCAGATTTTTTCTTATATCCGTTCATTCCATCTCCACATATAATTATTCTTATTCATCTTTTTTCACCGATGTTCTCGCAGCCATACGGAGTAGACATCTGTTAGATCCGAAGGGCCTCGGGAAAACGCTGGTGCATAGGCTCCGTATTTTGGAGCCATGCACCACTGCGTTTTTCCATGGTGCAAACGGAGCCCGTAGGATCAACAGATGCTACGGTATGGCTGCTATGATTAGTTTTTAAAAGAATGTATTGGTGCAGGAATCTTACCTTTGCGTGAAATGAAATCATCGCATGAGAAGCCGTTCACCGGCATGATCGGCGCAAGCCCCAATAACCCGCCAAACTCAACGGTATCGCCAACCTTCTTCCCCTGCGCCGGTATGATCCTGACTGCAGTTGTCTTCTGATTAACCATACCGATCGCCATCTCATCAGCAATAATACCGGAAATGGTTGTCGCCTTCGTATCACCCGGAATAGCGATCATATCAAGACCAACCGAGCATACACAGGTCATCGCCTCAAGCTTTTCTATAGTAAGCGCTCCGGTGTTTACGGCATCGATCATTCCCTGATCCTCACTGACCGGAATAAACGCGCCGCTCAGGCCGCCGACTGCAGTCGAAGCCATAACGCCACCCTTTTTCACCTGATCATTCAGCATGGCAAGTGCTGCAGTAGTACCGGGTGCTCCCGCATGCTCCAGTCCCAATGACTGGAAAATCTCAGCGATGGAATCACCGATCGCAGGCGTAGGAGCCAACGAAAGATCAACTATACCAAACGGAACTCCGAGACGCTTTGATGCCTCGTTTGCCACAAGCTGCCCAACGCGCGTTATCTTAAACGCTGTCTTTTTGATAGTCTCACAGACAACCTCAAAAGGTTCACCCTTCACATGGTCTAGAGCCTTTTTAACTACACCCGGTCCGCTGACACCGACGTTAATAACCGCATCCCCCTCAGTTACGCCGTGGAAAGCACCGGCCATAAACGGGTTGTCATCAGGTGCGTTACAGAAAACTACGAGCTTTGCACATCCGATAGAATCTCTGTCCGCGGTTCTCTTTGCGGTATCAAGAATAACATCACCCATAAGTCTGACCGCGTCCATATCAATACCGGTTTTAGTCGAACCAAGATTAATAGAACTGCATACAAACTCAGTCTCCGACAAAGCCTGTGGGATCGACTCGATCAGAAGTCTGTCGGCTGTTGTCATCTTCTTTGAAACAAGCGCAGAATAACCACCAAGGAAGTTAACTCCTACAGTCTTTGCCGCATTATCCAAAGCCTTTGCGATCTTCACAAAATCCTCGCTTGATTTGCAGGCGGAGCCACCGATCAAAGCGATCGGCGTAACCGATATCCTTTTATTAACAATCGGTATACCGAACTCTCCCCCGATCTCATCACCGGTCCTTACCAAGTCCTTCGCCATAGAAATAATCTTCTGATAAACATTATCGCAAAGCTTGTCAAGATCACTGTCAATACAATCAAGCAGACTGATTCCCATCGTAATGGTTCTCACATCGAGATTCTGCTTATCTATCATTTTATTAGTCTCAAGGACTTCTTTCATGTTGATCATAACTAATATCTCCTAAACTATATTCAGATTCTGTGCATCGAGTCAAAAATCTCTTCTCTTTGAATACGAACCGTACATCCGATCTCGTCACCCAAAGACTCAACACCATTGGAAATATTCTGATAGTCATTATCAAAAGCCGTAACATCAACTATCATCATCATGTTAAAAAATCCCCCGACGATCGTCTGTGAGATGTCAAGAATATTGATATTCTTCTCTGCCAAATAGGTACAAACCTTCGCTATGATACCTACACTATCCTTTCCTACCACGGTAATAACTGCTCTTTTCATGTCTCTTTCTCCTCCTATGATTCATCAAACGGCAACCGGTGCCGTAGGTATTCTTCTGTCAGCGACAACAAGATGTGTGCCGCACTCCCGCCAGCTTTCACACGACTCCATTTCGTATGAAACAGTGTTAAAAGCAAGCTCAGGGAAATTGTTCTGCTCACTCAGATGACCGAGAATAACAGTCTTTAATCCCTTGTGAACAATCTCCTTTATCAGCCTCGCCGAAGCATCATTTGACAGGTGTCCCCTATCTCCCAGTATTCGCATTTTTAATGCATAAGGATAAGGTCCGACCTGCAAAAGATTAATGTCATGATTGGCCTCTAAAAGAACCACGTCACAATCACCGAGATTCTCTATAATACTATCATCATACATCCCCATATCAGTTGCCACACCAACCTTGGCGGAGTCTTTTTGAAGTGTATAGCATACGGGATCGGCAGCGTCATGTGATATGGAAAAAGAATGTATCACATAATCCGAAACCATGAAATCCTGTCCGGATCTGATGCTGTGAAAAAGCTCGGGAGAGATGTTATTCATATTGCATTTTTCCCATATCTTTTCGATAGTATCAGCTGTAGCATACACCGGTAATGGATGCTTTCTGAGTAGTGCCGCAAGTCCTGCTATATGGTCACTGTGTTCATGTGTGACAAGTACCCCTTCTAAACGCTCGAGAGAGAGACCCTGTGCATCGAGTCCCTCTCTCACCTTTTTTAAGCTGGTTCCGACGTCCACTAAAAAGCCACGTTCGTCGTCGCCCGCGTATATACAATTTCCGCTACTGCCGCTCGCTATCGAATAGAGCTGCATCTTCGCGCCTCCTTGCTTACATCTTGTTCACTACTTCAGGGTTATCAATAGTGATCCTGTTTCGACCATTCTGCTTGGAATAATACATCGCCCAATCGGCACGTGTCATAAGATCCATCGGGTTCTCACAGGTCTCCGGATAGCTCGATACACCTGCTGAAGCAGTTACCTGGAACACTCTGTCAGCGAAACGTATAGGCGTCTCTCTGATCTGCTCGTGAACCTGCTGTGTGATCTCATAGACCTGCTTAACAGTCTTGCCGAGGAACGCGATGACAAACTCCTCACCACCGTAACGTCCGGCAATACCGCCGTTTCTGATCGCTGCGATATTCAAAAGCCTTGATACATGCTTGATCGCCTCGTCACCACACTGATGTCCGTAAGTATCATTGACCATTTTAAACTTGTCGATATCGAAAAGTGCCATGGTAACGCTGATCTTTTTCTGCATTGCTTCATTCAGATAAGCATTCATGATCTCGTTCAGATAACCACGGTTATAAATACGTGTCAGGCCATCACGGATAGCCATATCATTCATCTGCTCATAAAGCATCGCATTTGATACACCAAGGCTTATCTGACCTGCGATATTCTGATAGAATGCCGCACCATCCATGAACACATTTATCTTATTCTTCATGACGATGAGCGTTCCGTAACGAGCCTCTTCTTTACCAATGATAGGCAGGCAGATAACCGACGGCATATCATATCTGTCATCCAGATACTGGAAGAACTTCACGCTCTCAGTCGAAGTGTTCTGCATATAAAGCTTGGACATTACGAGCATTTCCTTGAGGTCAGTCTCAAATACCGATCTCTTTATCTGCTCGGCAAACTCGTCACCCATATTGGTAGCGATCGCCAAAAATCTTCCCTTCGGCTCTTCGCCAGGGATCTGGATCGTATTGTCAGGCTCGAGGATAATGATGACCGCATCCATATCGAGTCTGATCTGAAGGATATCAACGATCTTTCTCATCAAAGGCTCCTTATCCTTTGACGAAGCAATCGCGGATGAAACCTCGTTCTGCACACTCATCTCATCGTGTGAGCGGTTGATCTTTTTATTCGCAGCCTGGAGCTGAATCTTCTGCGCTCCAAGTACATCGTTAACCTTTTTGATACGATCCTGATGCTCCTTCAGCTCCTCATTTACGTCATTCAAGGACTCAAGTGACCTCTGTTGTGCCATGATCTGTTTGAAAAACTCATCGTATATCTTCGCCAGAGCTTCTCCGATGATGATAGGAATGATAACCAGCACCATCGTTATCGCAACCTCACGGAGCATTCCGAGAAGTCCGTTCGGGAGTTTGTTAATAACCATACGAACTCCCAAAGACAGGATCACATACAACACAAGGAATGTCAGGTAATATGAAACCCTCTTCATGTTGTCATCATACGGAACAAATACAAACGTCTCGATAGAAAACAGTACGAGCAGTGCAAAGAATACCGGAGCGATATCAAAGTCTTTCCAAAAATAGTAAGCAACCGTAGCACAAGCAACCCTTAAAAGCTGGTACACGAAGCAGAACTTGTAATGCTTCTGCACTCGCTCAGGATCCTTCATACCGATATGCTCTGTTATTATCATCGCAACAGCCACTCCGAGAATTACCATAAATTCCCAAACCTGCATTTTTTCTCCATGCGACTCAAGAGAGATCGCCATGCATGCGATGTCATAAAAAATCAACGCCACATACAAGCATACGTGGAACTTGTAGATAAATCTGTTTTTGTAGATCGATGACATGATCTTCAGCATATGGTTTTCCACCTTTCGCTTTGATTACTTTTGAAAAAATAACCCTAACTATTTTTGCCAGTATATCTCGACCGAATCTCCCTCTCTGAGAGAATCCGTAAAGTTCTTATCAACGCCATTGATTCTCGTTATCAGGCGCTTTCCTCCTACCTTTGACATGTCGAAAGGATAAACATCAAATACATCTACAAAAATAGCCCCTTTCGACTTCGCAGGTATCGTGATCTCCTCTCCGTTTACAGTCACATGTGTAGGCTTGCCAAGTGGCTTCGGCGGTTCAACTGCAGGCTTGATACCATCTATGCGATCAAGTATCTCCTGATCAGCAGCCTGCGCCGTGGTCATCGGCTCTGCGCTGTAGCCTACCATACGATCACTCAGTCCCGGAATGATCTTCCCTCCCTGTCCGAGCTTCGGAGTATCAAACGGCACATCCTCCATCCAGTCAGGAAGCGGCTTCAGCGGCTGAAGAAGCGGATCCTCCGCCATTGCCTCCTCCAGGGATGTGTGTTTCTTCGGACCGTCATCATATGTTTTTACAGGCTCATCCTTTTTCTCTGATTTCTTTGCCTGCTTTTTATTTTTATGCTGAGACGGCTTAGATGCAGGCTTTTCCTCGGTGGTAGCATTTGCATATGAGTTTTTAGCTTCACCTATCTCATCAACAACATCAGCATCCATCACTCTGGCGTTCAGCCCGGCTTCACGTCCGTTCAGAAGCACCTTATCAACTTTGTCCAATCCTGCGAACTCAAGCAGATAGCTGACAGTGTGGAAATCATACACCTGAATATCATCATTATCCCTGACCTCATAGGTCGGATTTTCAGGAACGCCGTTTACCTCAACTCTCTTCGGACAGATGATATCGCGTCCGAAAAGCTTCACTGTGATCTCCTCACGACACTCCGCTATCTGAGAAAGCAAGATCGACCCTTTTTCACCCTTTGTCGACGGACGAAGCTGAATCTCATCGTTTTCAAATACTGGATCATTTAAGCTGACCTCTTTACGGTTCTTTCGAACCATAACAACCTCTCCGCTCTCTCCTTTTACCTCACGCTTTTCACCGTTAACGGTATAGTAAAGCGAATCACCCTTTACGGGGAAAAGATTTTCTTTCTTGAATCCCGATGTAAGGCAAGCATCGAGAACCGTTACTTTTCCGTTATCATACAGCTTAACAGGCTGATCATTTACCGTAACATGAATAAAATTGTTGCTCTGCTCATACGCACTGAGACAAATACCTATCGGTGTGACCATCATGGAATCCTTGCGACTCTCCTCACCCGGGAAATCGATATTGGTAAGGACATCAGCGCCACGCACTGCCACACGCTCTTCAGGAAGTCCAAGATGTTTTGCAAGCTTCTCGGTAAATCCCTCCTGAAGGCCACCGCCTCCAACGATAAATACTGCAGACACACTCTTACCACCGTTCAACTCAACGATCTTGTCCGCGATCTTTTTCGTGATGTAGGTTACGGCACCGTCAGTTATGGCGAGCACATCCTCACGAGTGGCTCTCATCTGGTCACCGAATATATTTTTGAATGTTGCTATTTTTCTCTTTGCAGTTTTTCTCTTTATGCTCTCTGCAGTCTCAAAGTCAGTCAGATACTCTCTTGCGATCGCCTCTGAGAGCTCGTCGCCCGCGAGCGGGATCATGCCGTACGCAATGATGCTTCCATCCTTCACGATCGAAAGATCCGATGTTCCGGCTCCGACATCAACAAGTGCGATGTTCAAAAGGCGGAACTTCTCCGGAATGGCAACATTGATCGCTGCGATAGGCTCGAGTGTCAGACTCGCCACATGCAGTCCCGCACTCTCGACAGCTGCATAGAGGCCCTCGACAACCTCATCCGGCAAAAATGTCGCGATCAGGTCCATCGCTACGCTCTTCGCAGGATGCTGCTCGAGCATATCCATCTGATATCCGTTCAAATAATACCTGGCAGGTGAATAGCCTACACAGAAAAACTTTTTATCCTTATGATCCACATCCTCGCGGATCTCTTCATATGCTTTCTCAACACCGGTCATCTCCATGGAGTGAAGATGCTCTTCAGTAACCTTGGTCTCTTCAGGGAACTCAAGCTCAACATGAACCTCTCTGGTCTTGAGAACACGACCGGCTGCAGCTATGCTGACCTCTGAAAGAGTCTGATTAAGTTTTTTCTCGAGAGCCGTCTTTACCTCAACAATCGTTCTCGACACTGTACCGATGTCATGGATCTGGCCATCGATCACGGCTCTGGTCGTATGCTCTACGGACTCCTGAGCTACAACAACAAAACGGTCCACGCCAACTCTGTAGCCGACTGTCCCGACGATGTTCCTCGTACCGATATCAAGTCCGAATACATATCCTTCATAATTGTTATCCACTTGTCTTCTCCTAGTGCACACACATTTTGTTAATTATATCACATACTCACTCGTAATACAAAGAAAAAATGACATTTTCGTAAAATTTCGTAACTATATCATAAGAAAGTAAACTTTTCTACGCCGGTGGAATGCATCTCAATGCGCTTCTTCCCAGTTTTTACCCTCTTCAACCTCAGCGATAAGCGGTACTTTAAGCTCGCAGGCACCCGTCATTTCCTCGGATAGAATCTGTTTTACCTGCTCAGTCTCATCCTCTGCTGTCTCGATGAGAAGCTCATCGTGTATCTGCAGGATCAGTCTGGATTTAAGTCCTTCTTTCCGGAGACGTTTCCATACATTGATCATTGCGATCTTTATGATATCGGCTGCGGTTCCCTGTATTGGCGAGTTCATAGCTACTCTCTCGCCAAACTGTCTTTGCATGAAATTTTTAGAAGACAGCTCCGGTATGGGTCTGCGCCTGCCAAACATCGAGGAAACATACCCCTGTTTTTTTCCATCTTCAACCAGCTTCTCTATGAACTCGTGAACCTTCGGATATGTCGCGAAATAATCCTCGATGTATTGTTTTGCCTGCTTTTGCGTGATATCGAGATCCCTGCTCAGTCCGAAACCGCTGATACCGTAGACGATACCGAAATTCACGGCCTTCGCATTGCGTCGCTGCAAAGGAGTTACCTCCTCGAAAGGCGTATGGAACACCTGCGAGGCTGTGATACGATGTATGTCCGCATCCTGTTTATATGCCTCTATAAGGCGCTCATCACCGGACATATGAGCGAGCACTCGTAACTCAATCTGCGAGTAATCGGCATCCAAAAACGTATAGCCTTCCTCCGGGATAAATACCTTTCTTATCTCCCGTCCGAGTTCCATACGAATTGGTATATTCTGCAGATTCGGATCTGTGGATGAAAGCCTTCCCGTAGCGGTAACATTTTGGTTAAACGTAGTCCTGATACGGCCATCATCGTCGATAAAAGCATCAAGTCCGTCAGCATAAGTTGACTTCAGCTTCGCGAGCTGTCTGTACTCGAGTATCATCTCAACAATAGGGTCCTCGAGTCTGAGTTTTTCGAGAACCTCAGCAGACGTCGAGTATCCGGTCTTCGTCTTTTTCCCGTAGGGCAAACGTTTCTTCTCAAAAAGAATGACACCGAGCTGCTTTGGCGAGTTTATATTGAACTCCTCGCCGGCATTTTTGTAAATGTCCTGTTCGAGCTCATCGATCCGGTTTTTCAATCTGTCTCCATAAGCCTTTAACTCGTCGCGCTCGATGCGTATGCCGTAAGTTTCCATGTCATAAAGAACGAAAATAAGCGGCATCTCAATTTCATAAAAAAGCTTGTCCTGCTTTTGCTTTTTCAGTTCTTTCGCAAAGTAATCGTAGGCTTTTGCGTTCACCAAAGCGCAGCCTGACATGTAGTTTATAAACGCGTCTCTGTCTTCTTTGATGGCTACTCCGACTGCCTTTTTCCCGAACTCCTGTGCATATGTCCCGATCGACATACCGAGGTAAGCCGGTGCGATATCCTCTTCTGTAAAGGTTTTATCTATCGGCCGGATCAGGTATGCCGCAATGTTCGTATCAAAGCACTTTTCAGGGCTCAGGTCCGGGAAAAACTCCAGGATCGATTTAATATCATTTGCAACAAATGTGCTACCGTTTTTCACCGCCTCAGCTATCAGACCCACCGCATCTATCTCGGTGAGTTTTTCTGACATCTCAAAGAAACCGATTTTATCATCATTTGAAGCTATGGCTATGGCTAAAAGTCTGCTCACTCCATCTGTCGAAAACAGCGTCATCTGGCCATTCGCATCAGCAGCAACACCTTTTTCTCTGAGGATCGGCTTGATCGCTATGGGATCATTTTTATCTATACTGCTTATAAACTTCTTAAGCTCTGCGACATCATCGGAGATTACGAGGCCGTCGAGCGACATGTCCGTCGTGCCGACACCCTGTTCAAAACGGGCAAGTATCGACTTAAACTCAAGCTTTTCAATGCTCGCATGAGCCTCCTCATTCCACATATCTCCCATCAGACATGCATCAGGCTTTATGTCAAGCTTACAATCACGTTTGATGGTGGCGAGTTTTTTAGACAGCTTTGCCATGTCAGGATTTGCGAGGATATTGTTTCTGGCACGAGTGTTTTCGATCTCCTGAGCGTGCTTTAACACCTCCTCAACAGTTCCGTATACATCGAGAAGCTTTATAGCGGTCTTTTCTCCGACACCCGGTACTCCGGGGATATTGTCGGAGGAGTCCCCCATCAGCCCCTTTAAATCTATAATCTGTGACGGTGTCACGTGAAAATCGCGGATAACAGCTGACTTGTCGTAGTCAAGTGTTATGGTCTTTCCCTGTTTTGTCTTCGGTTGGCGAACCTTTACTCCGTCCTCCACCAGCTGAAGTAGATCCCTGTCTCCCGAGACGATCGTAACCTCCATGCCTGCCTTTTTCCCTTCCGCAGACATAGTCCCCAGAATATCATCAGCCTCGATGCCGGGCTGTGAGTAGATAGTCACCTGCATTGATTTCAGGACATCCTTAAGGACAGGCATCTGCTCGGCGAGTTCGTCGGGCATGCCCTTGCGTGTTCCTTTGTATTCAGAGTACATCTCGTGTCGGAAAGTCGGAGCCTTTTCATCAAAAGCGACAAGAACGTACTTCGGAGCCTCCTCATCGAGGAGCTTCAGAAAGATATTAAGAAAGCCGTAAATCGCGTTGGTATGCAGGCCATCACGGTTCGTGAGGTCAGGCACACCGTAGAACGCGCGGTTTACGATGCTGTTTCCGTCGATCAACATTAGCTTTTCGGACATGATACCCTCCGTTTTCACA
>JAEEGL012361448.1_pt1 | contig 12048 bp, 14 predicted proteins | sample 9134231 | NCBI WGS metagenome assembly JAEEGL01 (sample SAMN16246548, study PRJNA631951) | gut metagenome | biome: gut microbiome; feature: rumen; material: fiber-attached | host: Bos | place: Iran: Karaj | collected 2018-10
ATCACCTTCCAATGGGCATTCTGTACAGAAAAAGCAATACAAAAACTCCATAGTCTATGAACGTATCAGAAAGCGACTTTCAATATATGCTCGAATGTCAGGAACGTGATATCGCAACCCTTTTGGTAGAAGAGCATCACATGACCATACATCAGGCTCTCGATATCCTATATGCTTCCGACACATACAAGGCATTACAAAAACCCAAGACCGGGCTTTACTTCCAGTCTCCGCGATATGTATTTTCTTATCTGTATGAAGAGATGAAGACCGGAAGAATGACGACATAAAAAATCCGCTACCCAAGCAGCACGCTCGGATAGCGGATTTTTAACGTTTCGGCATACAACCGATTACATGAATATTTGTATTGTAATTAACAACTATATCATGGATGCGACAAAAGATTCGATGCTATCCAGTTTCACTTCTCCAGCATCATTCCCAGTCTCAGCCTCACGCATTGCAGCAAAAGTCACGTCATTAGGAACATCATCAAACAGATGTCGGGCATCAGGCAACTTCCCCCCAGAAGAATGTACCTGACGGACTTCATCCAATGCGTTCATAAGACTTTCACGAACATAGGTTTCTGCTGTTGGAACATGTAACGAAACTGCCATATATTCAAAAAAGCGATTAGCGCTCTTTGAGCGCAAAGATACTACATCTATCTTGAAATCACAAATCTTTTCCCAAATTTAACACAAAAGCACTACACTCTAACCTCTCCACTCTAACCTCTCCACTCTACCCTCTAACCTCATAACCTATGAAGTTAAGTTTGCGAGACTTCAGTTCCTAATTATCCTAACAATACGATACACGAAATAGCCGAATAGACCTCCTATCGTGTTGTTTATCACATCATTGGTATCACAACACCCTCTTGACAGAATATATTGTGACAACTCTATGCAACAAGACAATGTGCCTGATAGCAACAATATCTTTAGCCATTTAGGCCGTCTCAGCAATACAGATGTGCAGAAGCCAACGGGAATGAACATAGCGACATTTATTAGCGCATCCATAAATAGGCGCATGTCATTAACAAGGTAATTTCGATATAGCACATACCGAAAATCACGTTCTACAGATTCCTCCCTAAATATAATCGTGAAGCAAAAGAGCACCACCAAATATTCTACGAACATCACGGTAAGCATTCTCTTCAATTGGATGTAGATTACTCCCTTTCGCGTGAAAATCACCAAGGCTGCAATACATAGCACCAATAATAGCGCTACATACAACCATTGAGAATAAGTAGCATTTATTTTATCAAAAAAATAGTTCATTCGCTATTTCCATCCATGTATCATTCTCCACAGTCTTTGCTTCACCGTGTAATATGGTCCACAAATTACCTCACTTGGATATTGTCCCAAGAAACGAGCAAAACGCTTCTGTCTTCGTATGAATCTCTTCAGATAGCCTTCATTAACATCTATAACATTTCTTTTATCAAAAAAACCGAAATTCCCAGCTTGCATTATTTCATTGAGCAGGAAACGCCCACGCTTACTATCCAAAGGACATAGTAGATACGCTTCTGGCATACCAAATACAGTCTGTAAAACATACATTACAGCAGATGCAAATTTACCTATACCCAAATATTTCAATTGGTTCATAATTGCTTCATTAGAAAGGACATTCGAGCTTTCTCCATGCTCCCTTTGTTCTATATGCAAAGTACGAAGTACAAAATAATAATCAAGTAACTGTCTTAGTCCAATACCTTCATTAAACAAATGCCTATAGATGTGTACCAACTGATATACAGCATTAAATGACACAGATGCAGTTGGGAATCCTAATTCGCATATCATTGGAGTACAAGTATCCATCCACCACTTTTGAAAACGAGCATTATACAATGGATCGTTCATGTAAGAAGCCCTGAAATGCACCTCTACAGTAATACCCTTATAAATCCAATCTAAATGATGATAAAGAACCTCTATTTTTCCGTCATCCGAATGATTGCCGTTCAACCTTATAACATAATTAATAACATTCATCAAATCACGTTTCCCATTCTTCGGCCAACAAAGAACATCTATATCACCAGCTGTACGATAATCTCTTAGATATTCCAAATAATTAGGCAAATTTGATTGCCCTTTAAGTATGCAAGAATTATATCCATCATGCTCAAAACATTCGCATACCTCCTTGCATCTCTGATTCAGAAGCATATTCCTATCCTTCGCCACCTGCGCATCATGCACCCATTCCGCAGCCACATCAAAAGGTGGGAACTGCTCCTTTGGAAGCCTCTCAACACCAGCAAAGGCAACCCCCAAAAGCGCATGCTTCTCACATTCTGAATACAAAGAAGCCCACTCGTCATCCGACAACTGACGAGTGAGCTCCTTGCGATTACCTATTGCAACTTGCAATAACTCGAAGAAAAGACCATTCATGTTTCAGGTTAGGGGTTAGAGCGGAGAGGTTAGAGTCTCTACCCTCTAATTCTCCTATACAATTCAAATAATATTTCTGTTGGATACTGAGTGAGGAACGGGCGATTACGCCTAATCCAATATATATAGTGGCCGATACGCCCTAAATGCTTGAGTGTTCTTGTACGTTCAATACTTCTCGTATATTCACCAGCCAGCAAAGTAATACTTAACACAAAACTGCCGTTCTTCGGATTAGGCTTACAAAGCAAATATTCATCAGGCATGGAAAAAACAGTCTGAAGAACATACATCACAGCCCCAGCGAATTTCTTCATGCCGAAGTGCTTTATAACTCGCATCACCTCCTCATGCTCAGAATTTGGGAGAGAACAAAGTACCATATAATAGTCATACAAATGCCCTAATCTGAGTCCCTCACAGAACAGTTTCTTATACAGATGGATCAACTGATATACAGCATTGAATGCATCAGAAGGGACAGGATAGCCCCCCTCCCCCTTTTGTGGGGAAACGGAGAAAGCTTTCTTTTCCACCCATTTCAGGAACCTTCGGTCATACAATGGCGAATTGAAGTATGAGAACTTAAAACGTACATCAACAGGGAAACTGCCAGTCTTCCAATCAACATGTTGGCGCACCACCTTCGGCTTAATATGATGAGTAGAAGATATGTATCGGAAATTCACATACTCCACTATCGTCCTCTTTCCATCCTTCTTTTCCTTCGACCAGCAAAGGATATCAACATCATTCGAATCTCCCTCTCTAAGCTCAAATCTCTCACCACTATCCACAGCAGGTTTCGGCATCAGTACACAGCATCCTACAGCTTCCTTTTCAAAACGTTCACATGCCTCCTGATACCTTCTGTTTATCAAATTATGTCTCTCCCTTATAATCTCAGCCCTACGCTTCCACACATTCAACAAAGCAGAAGGAGGCATTTGCTCTTCGGGAAGACTCTGCACACCAGCAAAGGTAATGCCAACTACAGCCTGCCGAATACATTCTGCATATAGCGAATCCCACTCATCATTCAACAATTGACGTGTGAGTTCACTACGATTACCGAGTATAATTTGTAATATTTGTATAAGAAAATCCCTCAAGTTAGATTTCATCTAAAAACAAGACTTGTTCTATTACAGGAGCCATATCATAATACTTATACTGTCCAAGACGACCACCAAAGATAACGTCTTTTTCCTTCTCTGCTAATTTACGGTACTCTTCCGCCAAAGCATTATTACGCTTGTCATTAACAGGATAGTATGGTTCCATTCCATCCTTATACTCTGTAGAATATTCTTCAGACACAACAGTTTTCGGGCAATCATAAACGTCATGTCCAAACATCTCAAAATGTTTGTGCTCAATTACACGAGTATAAGGTTCGTCATGGCTTGTGTAGTTTACAACCGCATTCCCTTGATAGTTTGGAGTTTCCTCAATACGGGTTTTGAAACTAACAGTACGCCAATCAAGTTTTCCTAATTTATAACCAAAGTACTCATCCACAGCTCCTGTGTAAACCAACTTGTCTGCATACTTTCTCCACTCCTTATAGTCAGAATCGAAGAAATTCACATTAGTTTTACATTCAACACCTTCGAGCAATCCTTCAATGAGTTTGTTATAGCCACCGATAGGAATGCCTTGATACTTGTCGTTGAAGTAGTTATTGTCGAAAATCATACGAACAGGAAGACGCTTAATAATGAATGCAGGAAGCTCCTTACATTCACGTCCCCACTGCTTCTCCGTATATTCCTTAATCAACTTATAGTATATATCTTTTCCAACAAGACATAATGCCTGTTCCTCAAGATTCTGTGGCTCACGACCTCCAAGTGCAGCAACAGCTTCTGCCTTCTGTTCATCAATCTTTGCCTGAGCTTGCGCCGGAGTATGTACGTCTGGCCACATCTTATTGAATGTATTCATGTTGAAAGGCAAATTGTATAACTCACCCTTGTAGTTCGCTACAGGACAATTGGTATAGCGATTAAACTCAACAATTGAGTTCACGAAATCCCATACCTCCCTATTTGAAGTGTGGAAGATGTGTGCACCATATTTATGAACGTTTATGCCTTCTATTGACTCACAATATACATTTCCACCAAGATGCGGACGTTTGTCTATAACAAGACATTTCTTACCCATCTGTTTTGCACGATATGCAAATGTGGCCCCATAAAGACCAGAACCAACAATGAGATAATTGTATTTTGACATTTTTGTATTTTGTAGAATTTATCTTGATTGTGAATATTTTCTTCCAAAGTATTTTGCCATCAAGAAACTATATATCTTCTTTGGCCAATTCTCTTTACCCATTTGGACAAAACCAATTTCCTTATAATTCAGATGGTTTGATTCAATCCAAACATCCAGCAACAACTCACTTACGCGACCATATAATCGCGCATCAAAACTCGAAAGGCCTCTTGTATCTACACGTTCCTCCAATCGATACAAAATCGGAAACAACCATTCACAATATGCATCTGCCACAGATTTCTTCATGATAAACATATTAAACATATGACACCACTTTCTATGCATCACCTTATCAAAGGCTGGAAGATAATCTCTGCACAGCTCTCCAATAACAGCCCTTGTGCGCACTAAATGGGCTATATCATGAGTATGTCGATAATGATTCCATATTGACTCTATGAAATAATTCCTTCGCTGAGGCAAAATAACATCATACTGTTCACACAACTTTTCTGCTTGTTTACCAGTAAGTATCAAACCATATTTCTCTTCATCCGAAGGCTCCTTCATAAGAATACTTTTCAGCCAATTACCAGATTCAGAAAAATAACGTCTGTAATGCGACAATCCGATGTAATCACATTCAAGGTTTTTCCACCCCCAATATACAGCTGTCAGTTCACAAAAATTTGCATTCTTGTGAGATATATTATCACCCACATCATCTCCCTGATAACCAAAGTCATCATCCGATGCTGCATTGTTCACTCTCACTGGTAAATACATATCATCTGACGGCATTTTGTATTTACAATGAGTTGCTATTATAATTTTAATATTCATAATCTTAATTTGTTTTTTTCATTTTTTTATATCAAACCATCCCTTCAGAGTCTCTGCAACAATAGCAGCACTACCTCTTTTTAACGGTTTGAAATCATAATCCATAGCCTTGTTCAATGCCTTCTCTAGTTCCTCACATGTCTTATGAGCGTATGAAACTAACACATCAGGATTCTTTCTGAATTCATTCTCTGGCAGTTCAACACCATAGGATGTTGCATACACCCCTATCACACAACCTATATCCTCCATCTTGTGCGTTACCTGTCCCTGATCATGAATATGTTCAGGGCCATTAATCCTTGGCACCACAACAGTACGTTTACCCATATCCACAGCCTCGCAAATGCCGCCCCAACCTCCTTGTAACACGAGAACGTCTGCCCATGCCATCAGGTCAACCATCTTCTCTTTCGGACAGAAATCAAACTGTTCATTTACGCCAGTAATATTATAGTCGGTATATCCGGTTTGAACAACCATCTCATGCTCTGGATGTTTCTGAGCATACTCTTCAATAGCCATTGCCATACGCGTAAAATCCTGCGTATGTGTTCCAAGCGAAAACAATATTCTCATAGCACACCAACATATTTAGCATTAGGAAAAACCTTCATCATCTCTTCCCATTGCACACAAAACAGATCAGAATGTTTATATGCGACCTCTGGAGTTCTTGATGGAGAAGTCACGTCTGCAGCAGAACATATAAAAATCACTTTAGTTCTAAAGAACAACTTCCCGAAATAAATACTAGGATAAGCCATACCGCTACCAGTTGATATTATAACATCAGGACGTTCTACAAACAGATACCACAAACTCTGTAAAGCGTTCACCGCCCAAGTCCATTTCTTATTTGGATTCACATTAATCACATAGTGATGACGCTTATCTCTAAGAAAATTCATCAGGTGTTTGCTTTTGAATGTCAACCAATATATATCATAATCTTCTTCATTTATTTCCTTGGTTGCTAGACGTAATTCAGCAAAGTGTCCACCCGGGCAACATGCCATACATACACGAGGTTTTCTTCTCATAATCCAAAGTTCTCTTTCCATTTATAAGTTATCCATTTATTCTAATAACTTATAATAAAGTTCATTAACAGTCTCAAATACAGTCTCTGGTAAAAAAGGCTTAACCATAAGTTTACTACCTTCTCCATGTTTTGCAATATCATCACGATGAATTAAGTAATGATCAATAGCAGACTTAATCTGTTCCAAATTACCAGGTTCTATCAACTGACCATTTTCACCGGTTCTTACCACAACAGGTATTCCTCCAACATTTGTCGATATGATAGGCATACCATAACTCATGGCTTCAAGAATAGCAATAGGCAATCCCTCATTATATGAAGGTAGTATAAAAATATCAGCCCAGTTTAAGTCGTTTATTTTGTTCTCTCCCTTTACAAAGCCTTCAAAAGTAACGAAATCTCCCACCCCATAATCTTTTATTGTTGCCTTTATTTTCTCTTCTTCTTGATTTCCACCAATATGAAGTTCCAATGCCTCTACATATCTTTCCTTGTCACTATTCAATACCTTCAACAAATCATATACGCCTTTACGTTGCCCTATAATTCCAAGGTACAGCAACTTTACTTTATTTTCATTCCGTTCAACTTCTTTAAGAACAGGAGGAGCAATAGTGTTATTCAGCACTACTATTATATCCTTTCTGACACCTATACTCTCAAAATAATCAGCCCACTGGTCACTTAGCACAAAAAACATATCACACGCATTCATCACATCAAGTATTCTCTGCTTATGACCAGAAGGATTAAAGTAACTGGCAAAATCGGCACAATGCATGTGCATTATCACCTTCTTACCAAACCATTTACCAAGACGCACAAAGAATACGTTCCTTTCGAATGACGCAAATGCAGCACCCTGAATATGAATAATGCGAATATCCTTATCGGTCAGCATTTTCCATACAAACACAACATAGCTATAGAAGGCAAACCAGATCTTTGTAAGAATTCCCCCATCTTTCCATGTAGGTATGAACTTCATATCTTCAAAGTATAAATCATAGCTCGCTAATACAGCAGCCATACCTCCAGGGGCACTGTTCTTGAAGTACTCACCTATCATAAGTACCTTCTTGGATAGGTCTTTCTTTACAATTTTCATGTTATCGAAATCCATTAATCGCAGGGCGTTAGTCTTGAATCACTTTCAATATCTGTTCAACTGACTCTTCTATCGTACCAGTATTATCCACAACATGCACATCAGGTTTCTCCATCAGTTTCTGATAGAGTTCAAAACGAGCAGGGAAATCAGGATTCGCATGATTCTCCACACGACAATCCAGCACAGCTTGACGATCACGCTTTACCACAAACTGAAAACTTCCTTTGGGCAGTATGCTATGGAATTTATCATACCACTCAGAGTCCAGTAAATCCATCATCCGCCCCTCAGCTCCCAAATCAATGAGGATATCATTAATCCAACGGTCACATATTACGTATTCCGTCTTAAGTGCCATCACCTTCCTACGAGCAATTTTATTGTCAAGGTAGGAACAACGCACGTATAGTTTGCAGAACCAAGGCATCTTATAGAGCCGATGTTCCCATACATTGCCCATTTCGTTATGAACCTTAACTGAGATACCAAGTATTCTAGCCAAGGCGTTCATAGCCTTCACTGTATAGTGACTATATCGCATCCAAATATACGAAACACTCTTTCCCTGTTTCTCCAGTTCCTCCTGAAGTGCATTGATTACTGTTGTTTTTCCACTACCATCAATGCCTGATATAATTATGTATTTTGTCATTAAATATTTAATTTTCTTATATTATTTGAAAACAAAAAACAATGTTTTCTTTACGATAGGAATAATCGCTATAATTACAATCGTTGATATTACAAAACATAAAATAAGGGCTAAAGCATTATCCAAATTCATTTTCTTCACGACCAATGCAGCTACCATTATTACAAACATATGGAAACATAGAATTATCAATGAATTTCTCCCTATATATTGCAATATACGATTTTCCATTATAGCTTTTGAAATTAAAACTACCGCCAACGTGCCTATAGTAGAGGTTGTAACAAATAATATTATGTTATCCGGGTAAGAATTGTCTTGCATAGAGCAACCCATTCCGTAATTAAAGCCTAATGTAAAAGTCAAAACTCCGAACAGCAGATAGTCAAATCTTTTATTTTCTTTTTCCGTCAGTTGTTTAATCCACCTACCAGCATAAACAAACAATACGGCAGTCAAACCTGTATCAAAGAACATAGGCAAACGAAAACAAAAGAGCCTATTCCAATAATATCCTAATGTTCCCACTACTACGGCTGCTACTATTCTGTATGATTCTCTTGGCAATCTATTTATCCAATAAACAACAATCATTGCCATAAACAATGCAGAAAGGAACCATATTGGACCATTGGTGAAATTTCGGCTATAAAACACATTCATTATATTCACTTCATTTTTCATTACTCCTGGCATTAGGTTATCAACCAAAATAGCGATTACAAATGATAGTAAATAGGTAAAAATAAATGGCCAAAGTAACGTTTGTATTTTCTTCCTTACGAAACTGCCAAATGCTTCCTGTTTCAGAAAATATCCAGAAAGGAGAAAAAAACAAGGCATATACATAGTACCAATAAAACCATTAAATGTTCCAAAACACTCTGCCACAGGAAGATTATTACATACATGTTTCCAGATTACCAAGAGCATTGTTATCCCCTTTGCAACATCTATTGAGGTATTCCGCCCCCTATTAACTATTTTATTATCAAGCATTTGAGCTACAGTTATTATATAATATTTTCATCCAAGCCTCACCTACTTCCTTCCAGTTCGGATGTTTACTCATTATTTTGTTTGCTTCAACCGCAAGCGTATCTCTGGTTTCAGGCTTATTCCACAACTCACAAAGAGCTTTCTCCAAGGCTTTTTTGCCCACTCCCTTCGTCTGCATCATACCCTTAGCCAAATACTCTGTAGTACCAGCATTAGGAAAACTGATAACAGGCGTTCCGCAACTCATCACTTCATAATATGTAAGAGGAATCTCTGCAGGAATACATATAAACGGCAATACCACAGCATATGCCGTTTCAAAATAAGCTTTAAGTTGAGCTACAGACAACTTTTCCTTCAATATTACAATCTGATCTATATGCTTCAAAGTTCCTAATACTCGGAAAAAAGCTTCATACTCACCTCCAACATCCCAACGTGTTAAGAACACCAACTTTGCATCTTTCTGTTTCTCTGCCAACATATCAAATGCCTTTAGCATAATAGCCCCTCCACGTGAAGGAGCAGGTCCACCAGTAAAAAGAAAGAATTTTTCACCCTTCAAACCATTATTCTCCACCATGGAAAAGTCACTTTCTATGTTCTCAAATCTATCCTTACCAGGATAGATTGTATGTGCTTTCAGGACACCTTCAACCTTCCTTCTTGTATAGTCTGTTAAACCTATAATATCCGTGAATCCTACTCTATGAAGTTTCTTGCCTATAAGGCATTTGGGCGTAAAAGCCTCAAGCACCCAAGCCTTAGCATACATACCATACATACGCATCATCCATAGAGCATTTGCTTTAGGAGCTATCCCAGATGGAACGTAAGCAATCTTTCTGCATTTCATCTCTCCAAATCCACAAAGATTCTTCAATCCCTCACGTATGGTACAGGCGAAATAGAATGCATCATAACCTCGCTCATTCACCCATTTACTCAACAAGCTAAAGTCACGAGGACACTGCACAACGGGCACTGTCTCCCAAGCGAAATCAGCAACTTTCTTTTCTGACACGCTTGAATTGATTACATCAGCCTCCCACCCATTTTCACGCATAACCTTAGCGACCTCCAACACTGTACGGAATGGCATCAGTCGCTCACGACCAGGAAACAAATCTACCGTATGTAATGCTACTTTCATTTATTCAGATGTGCAGAAATGAACATATTCTTAAACTCATCGAATGACATGAGCGTACTATAATAACTTGGTGCCTCATTCAAAATATCCTTAAACACAATAGGCACTTCATTCTTTGACATTACATTATATGAATGCTTCATTGTGAACACATACATATCCAACGGATATCCTTTGAAGAATGCCCTTGTGCGCTCACCAACAGCCCATAGCGTACACATCCAATAATTACATTCGCCCCTCTTAGGTATAAAACGAATATCAATATCAGACGAAGGATGCCATTTGCCTGTAGAAAGAGAACCGTAGCTTATTGCAGCATCCATATACTTGCATTTATCCAATCTTTCCTTCATAGCCACAGTTCCATCATAAAACTGCTGAGCAGTCAGATTACCAGCTCTTATATGATAGAACACGCAAATTGCCTGACCATTGATACAATAGTTGATAGTATGAGCTATCAGCAGAGCTACCCACCAAGGCAACCCAACACCCCAAAGAGCAAGAGTTATAACTACATCAATCAAAATCTTTATAACATTATCCCTCCAATTGGCATACAACATACCTTGAAGCATAAAACTCGTTATAAATGTGACGTAACCATAACTCATCCATTCATCAAACCAAGTACCAGTCAAGACCTTTGGCAGATGTTTCTTCTTGTGTTTTTTAAAAAGAGCCTCAAAATACCTATTCATAAAACTATATAATTTCTAAGGAAGCATAAGATAGTCCCCTTCAATGCCTCAGCTGCATTAAAGGGGGCAAATCTATTTGCTTATAATTTCGTTCTGATTGTCATTTGACTTTTCATTCCGTTACAGTCCGCCGCCACCTTCGTCACCACCACCTGAAGGAGTTGAGCCACCATCGTCGGTGCTGTTTGTCGCGGTGCCGTCAGGAGAGAGGAACACGTCTTTCGTGCTGCCGTAGCTTGAGGATGCGAGGGTGTAGGCTGCATCGCCCTGATAGTCAGAGAGGATGCTGTTGGCGTCGATGAGCGTCTGCGAAGAGACGAGTGTCTTGCCGTTTGACGACTTGCGGGAGTGTACCCAGCAATACACGCAGTCGCCATCGTTGCCCGAGTGGCCGAGCTTGCCATCAATAGAAGCGAAGCCGTGTGAACCGCCCACCGCGTCCGTGAGATTCGCGTCGTTGGCTGCATCGAGAACCACCTTCGCTGCGCTGAACTGGCAGTAAGGGATGCCAGTCTCCGCGTTCACCTGCTGCTTGATGATGAAGAACGAAATCTGGTCGCCGTACTTGTAATCCGCGTTGTTGCTGACCACAGCCTGAGCGAACTCCGCCACGGTTGTGCCGCTTGTGATACTTGCACCAGCGAGACGGATGTCAGTCACGCCACTCTGTCCTGTGCCCGTTGTCACGATAGCGGGGAGCGAGCCCTGAGTAATCTGATACGGAGCAGCCACGCATGCACCACCAGCCACCTGCTGCTTGGTGAGATAGACGGGAGTCTGCTGCATGTTCACCTTGACGAACATGTTATAGTCAGTCACGCCCTGCGGTTTTGACTCGAAACCATAGTCGATAAGCGGACGGATGCCCTTATACATCTGC
>JAEEGL013334100.1_pt1 | contig 12048 bp, 6 predicted proteins | sample 9134231 | NCBI WGS metagenome assembly JAEEGL01 (sample SAMN16246548, study PRJNA631951) | gut metagenome | biome: gut microbiome; feature: rumen; material: fiber-attached | host: Bos | place: Iran: Karaj | collected 2018-10
ACTTTTGGCTTATCCACAAGGTGGGGTCGGTCATGGAGGAGGAGGGCGAGCGCGGCCTGGCTCACTTCCTGGAGCACATGGCTTTCACGGGGACGAAGAATTTCTCGGACCGAGAGTTATATGGCTATCTGACTCAGAACGGTCTGGCCTTCGGCACTGACGTGAACGCGACGACGAGCTATGATGACACGCAATACTATATCAGCAATGTGCCCACGCGTCGGCAGTCGATGCTCGACTCGGTGCTATACATCATGCGCGACCTCTCTTGCAACCTGCTGCTCGACGAGGGACCAATCGACAAGGAACGCGCCATCATTCAAGAGGAACGCACCAGCAACAGCTCGTTCCAACTTCGCCTTCAGGAGCATGTCCTGCCGGTGCTGATGAAAGGCAGCCGCTATGCCAACCGCATCCCCATCGGACTTCCCGAGGTGGTGGCAAACGTTGACAAGCAGCAACTGCAGCAGTTCTATCATAGGTGGTACCGCCCCGACCGCCAGGCGCTGATTGTCGTGGGCGACTTTGACGCCCAGTTGATGGAGCGCAAGGTAAAACGCATCTTTGGTGTGGTTCCCGTTCCCATCGAGCCCTCGCCCGCCGTTGACCTGACCTTGCCCGACCACAAGGGACTGCGCACAGTACTCTACACCGACCCTGAGGCTGACGCCACGATGGTGAATCTGTACTTCAAGCACGACAATTTGCCGCTGAGCGAGCGGAACACGCAACAGTATCTTGAGCAGAACATGAGGAAAACCTTGGCGCTTTATATGCTTGGGCAACGGCTTGAAAAGTCAATCCGTCAAGCGCAGTCACCCCTGCAGATGGCTCAGGCCAACGACACCCACTTCATCACCACGCGCAGTAAGGAAGCACTTGCGATGACCGCCATCACCAAGCCGGGACAGGTGCTTGACGCTGTTGAGCAGTTGTTCACTGAAGCTCGCCGCATGGAACTGCACGGCTTCAGCGAAAGCGAACTGGCACAGGCGCGCGCTGCCATCTCGGCAAACATGCGTCAATATGCCTTGCAAGTCGACCACCACGAGACGGCCGATTATGTGTCGGAATACATTGACCACTACCTGAGCGGCAGCTATATCCCGGGTGTTACCAAGGAAGTGGAGCTCTCGCTTGCGGTGATTGACCGCCTGACGCTACGAGAGGTCAATGCCCTTGCCAGCCAATGGGTGAGCACCGACAATGCCTGTTTGCTCATTGCAGGTCCCGAAAACGAGCAATATCCCACCGAGGCCCAGCTTCAAGCATCTTTCAAGTCCATCCTGACCAGTCAGGTTGACGATTATCAGGTGACTGCGATTGGACAGAAGTCGTTGATGTCAGCTTTGCCTCAGCCAGGCGACATCGTTTCGCAGGAGCATGACAACGACTTGCAGACCACTACCCTATTGCTTGGCAACGGCGTAAAGGTTGTGTTGCGCCCCGACCGACTTAAAGCCAGTGAAGTGCTCTTTGATGCCATCGCCCATGGCGGACAGTGGGCCATGGACACAGCACTGGCACCACAACTTAAGGTGCTGGAGGCAGCCATCGAGGACAGCCGACTGGGCGGGCACACACAAGACGAACTGCGTACGATGCTTGCCGACAAACAGTTGGGCATCTCCTTCGGGCTGGATGAGGACCATCACGACCTCATGGGCGGATGTACCACAGCCGACCTGGAGACACTGATGCAGGCCATCTACCTCTATTTCACCGACATCACGCCCGACCAGGATGCTTACGAGGCACTTGTCGCTCGATTGCGGGCACAGGCGCAGCAACGAAAAGACAAACCCGAAGCCCGGTTGGCCGACTCGATTGCCGTCGCTCACTACGGTCATCACCCTCTCGCCCTGCCGCTCACCGAAGCGCAACTTGACCTGGTTGACTACGACCAGTTGCTGCAGGTCTATCATCAGTATGTGGCGCGTCCCGACCAGTTCACGTTCATCTTTGTCGGTGATTTTGATGTAGACACAGCCGTGTCTCTGGTGCAGAGGTATATCGCCTCGTTGCCTGTCGACAGGAATGTGCAGCCTCTGCAAGCCAGCCATCCTATGCGACTGTTGCCTGGAGAACGAGAGGTCATGGTACACGCGTCGAATGGCGAACGCGCTCAAGTCCAGGTTATCAAGTCGGGACCGATGGAAAATACGCGGATTAACGATGTGATGATGCAAGTATATGGCCATGTGGTGGAGATTGCCCTCAATTCCGTCTTGCGTGAGGAGCACCAGCTGACATACGGTGTGAACGCTTCGGCTCGCATGTTGCGCACCGAGCCACGATGGACGTTGCAGTATCAATACGCCTGCAAGCCCCAAGATGTAGAGCACTCCATTGATATCGCTGTTGATGCCATCGCACTCATCAAGGACCGTGGCGTGTCGGAGCAGCTCTTCGACAAGGTAAAACAGATGATGCTTCGTCGTCACGACGAGGACATTGCCACCAACGCCTACTGGATGAACGTGCTGCGTAACCGCGCCATGGGTCAGGACGTCCACACTGGTATCCGCGACATACTTCAGTCGCTTACCCTGGACCAGTTTGACACATTCATCGCAGGTCTCAACTACGATACAGGAGTCACGGTTATTAGCAAGTAAGAATATCTGAGAAACTCTATTTCCCTAGCATGATGTTGATGACGTTGTTCACGTCAGCGATGTCGACTTGGCCGTCGCCCGTGACATCCGCAGGGTCGTAGGAGAGGCCCAGCATCACATTAATCACCACATTTACGTCGGCTATATCAACTGTGCCGTCACCATTGACATCCCCAGGTATTGCGGGCGGTGGGTTCATTGCCAATGCCATCTTGATGCCCTCGAGGGCGTTGATTTTGCCAGCACCCCATCTGACAGGATTCTGTGCAGTAAACTCGTCAGTAACCGAGGTCTGAGCGATGATGTCCTGTATCTGTTGTGGGGTGAGCGTGGGGCAAGCCTGCATCCACAAGGCGATGATTCCCGCTGCACAGGGTGCGGACATCGAGGTACCCGACATATTGGACCAGCGATAGACCTCTCCGTCGTTGTCGGCCTGCTCAAAACACCAGGTGGATAGCGAGGTGTAGTAGTTGCTCACCGAAGAGATGACCGCGACGCCCGGTGCCGCCACAATTGGCAGTGAACGCCCGTCAGGCAGGATGCCATAGCTTGATGAGGTTGCGATATCGCCCAAGGTGTTGCCGCTATACATCACCGTACCGTCAACAGTCTGATACCATGAGCGTGCCGCGTAGCTGCCCACCGAGATGGTGTTATGCCCTGTGGCAATGTCATTGATGCTATACTCTCCATCGCCACGCTGCCAGTCATAGCGTCCCATCTGTTCAAACTGGCTGCGCGAGTCAACATTCCACGCGTCCATCGATGCGATGGTGTCGCAGCGGTAGATGTGCGCCCAGAAATCGCGCTTCTCGGTCATACGCGTGTCAAAGACCGAGTAAATATGGTACCTGCCATTGATGGGATCGACGCCGCAACGCACGTCAATCGTCCCTGTTGCATATTGACTCATGACGGGGTCATCGTCCAAGACAAATATCGTGTCGCTTGTGACTGGCGGTAAGGTGAAACGAGTCTCGCCATAGCGGGTGTCATAGAGCTGTAATTCCAGGGCGAAAGGAGTAGCATCGTCACTCCAAGCATCCACCTCGGCCTGCGCCTTGTTACTGGCGGTTCGCATGACAGTTCCCACCCAGGCACCCGACATGGCATTTGACGGATTAAAGTCTTTGTGTAGGTGTAGTGGTTTATTTGCCTCGTTGCCAGCACTCTGCACAATAATCACTCCTTGGTCGGCGATGGCATCAAGTCCTCGTGCTGTGGGACTGGTTCCATCGTGCGGGCCTAAGTGCTCACCAATACTGATGCTAATGACACATGGCAATCCCAATTGCCTCGCATAGTCAGCAATGTATCGCGAACCCAATAATAACTGGGCGGTTGTCAGCGAATCGATAGGTATGCCCACCGCCACCAGGTGCGCCTCAGGAGCCATACCGCTGTAAGGACCTACATGCGTCCCACCAGCAATACCCAAGGTGTGGGTGCCATGAGTCATCGAGGGGTCATCGGTGGTGAGGTTTCGGATTTCTTCCTGAGTAATAAACTGCGAGCCAGGCAAGGTGTCACCATCTATCACCACGGGGTGGCCATGTGTCACGGTGGGGCAATAAACACGCTCGATGCGTCGGTTGCCCTCGCTGTCACGAAATGCCAGGTGGTTGAAGTCGATGCCCGTGTCAATCACGCCGAGCACTACCCCACTGCCATTATACGGCATGTCTAGACTTTCGCCCAATTGCACAGCGTCGGTCCATGTGGCAGCTCGTGATGAGTCGGTTTCAACATGGAGTCTTGTAGCCATCGCCACTTGTCGCACACCTCGTCGTGCCGCCACTTGCTGCAACTGTCGCGCAGGCAGTGACACCAACGCTATGTCATCATAGCGCATATTGACTTGCAAACCTTCAAGACATGAGGAATCGTCGTGGGTGATGAAGGCTTGTACCATTCTTTCGGCAGGCATCTTGTGAAGCATGGCTCGGCTGGGCGCAGATAAGCGATGCTGTGCGGAGGTAGCCTGACATAGACAGCCCATCAGTACGACGAAGAGAGAGAGGCGGAATCGCATTAGTCTTTTTCTTCTAATTGTCTGTTGCGATAGTAGTCAATGCCCGTGACTTGGCGATAAGCGCGATAGATGCCGTATGCGCCAAAGATGGCGGCCATGCCGTAGCGGATGATGTTCCACGTTGTGGTTGTGCTCCAGTCAAAGAAATTGACGATGAGCAGATAGGACATGCCCAAATAGATGATAATCATGAAGATGCCAAAGACGAGGCGAAGCGTTTTGGTAAGCATTGTATCTAGTTAAAAGTAAATAGTAAATAGTTTATAGTTAATTGTTGGGTGATATGATTGAAAGTAGCAGGAGGAGGGCGTCGTTGGTGGCACGGGCGATGACGCGTTGGCGGTGTCCCGGGATGTGCTTGCATTGAGAGATGACCTTATCGCCACACTTGGCAGCCATCCACACCGTGCCAACAGGTGTCTCGGGCGTGCCACCACCCGGCCCGGCCACACCTGTCGTAGCCACTGCGCAATCGGTGCCCAACAACTGACACACGCCCGTCACCATCTGTTCGGCGACGGTCTGACTGACCACGCCAAACTGGTCAATGTCAGATGCCGATACGCCCAGTTGATTTTGCTTGACATCTCGATGATAGGAAACCACACCACCGACAAAGTAGTCACTGCTACCCGCGACGGCAGTAATCTCGTGAGCGATGTTCCCGCCCGTACAGCTCTCGGCAGTTGACAAGGTCAGTCCACGACGGCGCAGAATATTGCCAACAATTCCCGCCAACGGCAAGTCCTCATCGCAAACGATGTGATTGCCCAGTATTTGGTGCAATTCAGCCACCAAGCGATCCATTTCGGCCATTAACCATTGCTTGTCTGCGGCCTGGCCCGTGAGGCGCAGATGGATGATGCCAGGCTGGGGCAAATAAGCCAGGTGTATGCATTGCGGTAAGCGGCGCTCCCAGTCGTCAAGGGTCATCGCCAGAGCACTCTCGATGATGCCCGTCACCATCAAATGGCGGAACTCTATGTCCATGTCGTGATGGAAGTGCGCCATGAGTTGTGGTATCACTTCACGCACGAGCATGGTTTCGGTCTCGTAAGGCACGCCAGGCATACTCACGAGCACCTTGCCATCACGCTCAAACCACATCAATGGCGCAGTACCACATTGGTTCTGGATGACTCGGCACGATGATGGTACCATGGCTTGCGCACGGGTATAATCGTTCAGTTTCAGGTGCCGCCCCGAAACAATCTGCTCAACATTGTGAGCTGTGGCCTCATCGTGGACCAGTTCGCCACCGAAGTAGCGGCACAGTGTGGGTTTGGTAATGTCGTCTTTGGTGGGACCCAGTCCGCCAGTCATGAGGATGACATCGCTATGAGCAAAGCCCTCATCGATAGCATCGAAGATAGCTTGCCCATCATCGGCGACCGTGCGGATTGATACCGCCTGCCAACCGAAGGGGGTCAGTTGTCGGGCGATAAAGCCCGAGTTGGTGTCTTGTACTTGGCCGATGAGAATTTCATCGCCAACAACGATGATGGAATAATTCATATATGCTTATATACTGACTCGGGCGAAAGGGGGCGCAGTGATGTCGCAGAACTCCTTGCGTTGGTATTTGAAATAGCCGGCAATGGCGATCATTGCAGCATTATCGGTGGTGAACAAGCGCTTGGGGATAAATGCCTTGAGCCGACGGCGGTCGGCGTATGTCTGCACCGCCTGGCGCATGCCTGAGTTTGCCGCCACGCCTCCACCAATGGCGATGGTGCGTATGCCCGTGTCCTTGATGGCTTTGCCGAACTTGTCCATGAGGATGTCTATGATGGTCTTCTGCAGCGATGCTGCGAGGTCGGCCTTGTTCTCCTCAATAAAATTGGGGTTCAGTTTCAGTTCGTCACGCAGGGTGTAGAGGAACGAGGTCTTCAGTCCGCTGAAACTGTAGTCATAGCCCGGGATGTGGGGTTTGGCAAACTTGAACCGTTCGGGATCGCCCTGTTGTGCCAACTCGTCGATGACTGGGCCACCCGGATAAGGCAAGCCCATCGACTTGGCGCACTTGTCGAACGCCTCGCCAGCGGCATCGTCGATGGTGTGACCCATGATTTCCATATCATCGGGTGCATTAACACGGATAATCTGCGAATTTCCGCCCGAGATAAGTAAACACAGGTATGGAAACTCTGGTACAGGCGCATCGGGTGATTCCTGGATGAAATGCGCCAACACATGTCCATGCAAGTGGTTCACATCGACCAGTGGCACATCGAGCGCCAAAGCCAGCCCTTTGCTGAACGAGGTACCCACATGCAAGGAGCCTGGAAGCCCCGGTCCGCGCGTGAAGGCGATAGCGTCAATATCCTTGCGGTCAATGCCCGCCTGGCGGATGGCCTCACTCACCACCGGGACGATATTTTGCTGGTGGGCGCGCGATGCCAGTTCAGGTACTACCCCACCATACTGTTCGTGTACCCGTTGGCTGGCTATGACATTGCTCAGCAACAGGGTGTCGCGCACTACAGCCGCCGATGTGTCGTCACAGGACGATTCTATGCCTAGAATGATGCTCATTTGTTCACTGAGAATTATATCTCTCGTCTTGTTAGTAATAATTTGCAAAAGTACGAAAAAGATGTCACATTTGTTGGTTGGTACTCACTTTTTTTGCAGTACTGAGTTTTCTGTTGCGGTCAGTACTGAATGTTGGCATTGTTCGGAAACTTAAGTGAAAAAAAGTGCGCCACGTCCTTACAGGGTTGTAGAGACGTGGCGTGATTGTTGTGGTTGCTGCCTGCTTTTAAAGCAAGGCGTCAACCTTGGCCTTGAGGTCGTCATAAGAAGAAGATCCTACCTGGCGGTCGACCATCTTTCCGTCTTTGAAGAAGAGGATGGTGGGGATGTTGCGCACACCGAAGTCAACGGCGAGGTCAGTGCCCTCATCCACATCATACTTGCCAATGAGGACACGGCCCTCATACTCGGCGGCGAGTTGGTCTACAATGGGTGCCACAGCCTTGCATGGGCCACACCATTCTGCCCAGAAATCTACCACTACGGGACGACCCGACTCGATCTCTTGAGCTGCGTTTTGATCTGTAAATACGAATGCCATAAATGTTTTATTGATAATAAGTTTTTCGTTTTTGAAAATTTGAATGTGCAAATTTAATATAAAGTTTTCTATAACGGACAAGAATTTTAGAAAACATTTACTTTGAATTGTAAGGAAAGTTCACGCAGGGTGTCAATGAGACGCTTACTGAGCATGATGGGTTTCTTTGACTTGAGGTCGACATGACGTCGATGGTCCACATCCTGAACACGGAAATAAAGGTCGCAAGGCGCGCCCTCTTTGCTGCTCATGAATTGTTTCAGCAATTTGGCCTGCTCCAGCTCGTCGTCATTGATCGAAATGCGGATGTTTCGCACGGTCTTCCCTTTCATTTCTTCAAGCAGCGAGATGGACTGTATGTTAAACCTGGCATCCTTCTTATCGCCACCATAGCGCGTTTGGTAAGCTCCACGAATCATGATGGGCGTGCCGATGATGCCATACTTATTATAGTCAATGAATTGTTGGCCAAAGAGCATGAACTCGTAGGTACCTGTATAGTCCTCGACCTTAAGGATGCCAAACTGTCCGCGCTTGCCCATTCGGACGGTATAGTCGACCACCAGTCCCGCCAATGTGAGTTCCTGGTCCAACTTGTCGTTCTTGTTGGGCAGGTTGGCCATTGTGGTGTTGCAGCCAAATTTTACCTCCATATAGTAGGGGTCAAGCGGATGTGCCGAAAGGTACATACCCACCAGCTCTTTCTCTCGGCTAAGGCGTTCCATGATGTTCCAAGGTTCGGCCTTCGGTATCTCGGGCTTGGCGACTTCCAGCGGCTCCAGGTCACCGAACAGCGTGTTTTGCATCGACTGCTGCCCAGCCTGGAAGCGTTGCCCAAATTTTACAATGGTCTCGCTGAAGGTCATGCCGTCACGCAGGTTCTTCTCGAAGAATGCCTCGCGGGTGACCTCGCTGAACGAGTCGAATGCTCCGGCTAGTGCGAAGGCTTCGATGGCCTTGCGGTTGCACGAGCCTAGGTTGACACGCTCAACCAGGTCGAAGATGTCTTTGAACGGTCCACCAGCGTTGCGCTCCTCTACTACGGCATCGACGGCATTGCTGCCCACACCCTTGATGCCGCCCAAGCCGAAGCGGATATCGCCTTGCTTGTTGGCACTGAACGACTTGAAACTCTCATTGATGTCGGGTCCCAGCACACGCAAGCCCATCGACTTGCACTCGTCCATGAACTTTGAGAGTTTGTCCACGTCATTGAGGTTTCGGCTCAGCACAGCTGCCATGTACTCGCTGGGATAGTTCGCCTTGAGGTAGGCAGTCTGGTATGCGACCCAACTGTAGCAGGTGGCGTGCGACTTGTTGAAAGCATAAGAGGCAAACTTCTTCCAGTCTTCCCAAATCTTGTTGAGCGTTTCATGGTCGAAGCCATTCTTCTCGCCTCCCTCGTAGAACAAGCCCTCCAGGTGGTTCATCTTCTCAATTTGCTTCTTACCCATCGCCTTGCGCAGGGTGTCGCTCTGGCCGCGGGTGAAGCCCGCCAACTGGCGTGAGAGCAACATCACCTGCTCTTGATAGACCGTGATGCCGTAGGTGTCCTTGAGGTATTTCTCCATGCAGGGGAAATCGTAGACGATGGGCTTCTCGCCCTTCTTGCGTGCGATGAAGTCGGGGATGTAGTCCATGGGCCCAGGACGGTAGAGGGCGTTCATTGCGATGAGGTCCTCGAATGTGCTGGGCTGCAGTTCGATGAGGTACTTCTGCATACCTGCCGACTCAAACTGGAAGGTTCCTGTCGTGCGGCCTTCGCTGTAGAGCTTGTAGGTTTTGGGGTCATCGATGGGGATGGCCTCGATGTCGAGGTCGATGCCGCGCGTGATCTTGATATTTTCGACCGCGTCACGGATGATAGACAGGGTCTTCAGTCCCAGGAAGTCCATCTTTATGAGACCCGTTTCCTCAATGACACTGCCCTCATACTGCGTGACCATCACCTTGGAGCCGTCACTATCGGTGGCAGTGCTCACTGGAACCCAGTCGGTGATAGGATCACGTCCGATGATGACACCACAGGCATGGACACCCGTGTTGCGCACATTGCCCTCGAGCTTTTCGGCCAGACGTACGGTCTCTGACACCAGCGGGTCGGGATTGTTAAGCTCAGCGGCAAATTCGGGGAAGCACTTGAGGCAGTTCTCAATGGTGATTTTGTACTTCTTGCCGGGCTTTTCTTCAGGCATGTCATTGGGACGGCCGGGAATCATCCCCGCTAGGCGGTTGCTCTCGTCAATCGACAGGCCCTCGACGCGCGCCACGTCCTTGATGGCCGACTTGGCCGCCATGGTGCCGTAGGTGATGATGTGCGCTACCTTGTCGGCGCCATACTTGTCGGTGACATACTGCAGCACCTTGGCACGTCCGTCATCGTCAAAGTCAACATCGATATCAGGCAACGAGATGCGGTCGGGAGTGAGGAAGCGCCCGAAGAGGAGGTCATACTTGATGGGGTCGATATTGGTAATACCCAGGCAGTAAGCCACTGCTGAACCAGCCGCGGAGCCACGGCCCGGACCGACTGAGCACCCCAATGCGGGGGCAGCCTTGATATAGTCCTGCACAATGAGAAAGTAACCTGGGAATCCCATGTTCTTGATTGTCTCCAATTCGAAATCCAGGCGCTCGCGGTGCTCATCATCCAGGTCGGGCCAACGTGTCTTGGCGCCCTCATAGACCAAGTAGCGCAGGTAGTCATCCTCGTTGTCAAAGCCGTCGGGCAATGGGAAGTCGGGCAAGATGGGGCCATGGTTAATGCTGTAGAACTCCACCTTGTCGAGAATCTCGTTGGTGTTTTGCAACGCCTCGGGAATATCGGCAAACACCTCGTTCATCTCGGCTTGCGTCTTGAACCACTCCTGTTTGGTGTAGAGCATGACGTTGTCGTCGCTCATCTTCCTGCCGGTCGACACGCAGATGAGTCGCTCGTGCGCCTCGGCGTCGTCCTCGTTGATAAAGTGGGAGTCGTTAGTGCAGACGACCTTAATGTCCAGTTCGCGGGCAAACTGCAACAGCACTTCATTCACCTCTTGTTGTTTCGGGAAGGTGTCGTGGGCGGCACGCTCTACAGTGGCTTTATGGCGTTGCAACTCCAGGTAATAGTCGTCGCCATACACACTCTTGAACCACTGGACCACCTCTCGTGCCTTGTCAATCTGTCCGTTCATGATCAGCTGTGGCACCTCGCCGCCCAAACATGCCGAACAGCAGATGATGCCTTCATGGTACTTTTCCAGTTGGCTCTTGTCGGTGCGAGGATGGCTATAGAAACCCTCGGTCCAACCGTTAGACACGATTTTGATAAGGTTCTTGTAGCCCTGAAGGTTCTTGGCGAGCAGGATGAGGTGACGGCCGATGTCACGCTTGTCAATATGCTCGTGCATGTCGGTCATCGCGACATAGACCTCGCAACCGAAGATGGGTTTGAATTTGTCCTTCTCCTCAAGGTCCTTATTGACTTTATTGCAGTAGTCATGAAGTTCTTTTATACCGAACATGTTGCCATGGTCGGTGAGTGCCATGCCGCGCATACCGTCGGCCCTGGCTTTGTCTACCATCCCCTTGATAGACGCTTGGCCGTCGAGGATAGAGTATTGCGAGTGCACATGAAGGTGAACGAAGGGGGTCATATCATAATTGGTGTAATGCGAGTGAGTGTGTAGTTTCGAAATTTTCTTCAAAGTTACTACAAATTCCCCACTCCACCTCCAAAAACGCCCCACAAAAGTTATTAACAAGCAGAGGTCTCCGCATTGTTGCTACTAGTAATCAAGCAGGTGCTTAGCCGTTAGGCTCTAATAGAGCTTGTCTTTGGGTTAATCTAGGGGCTGAGGGTGGATGTAGGTGTCGTCGGCGCGGTGGATGAGGTGGCCTTCGTCGACAAGGAACGCTACCATGCTCACAATCTCGTCTTTAGGGAAAGACAGTGTGTGGAGGAAGTCTTCCAATCGGCGGGGCTTGACCTGCGCCATATAGAGGCTGCCGCTCTGCACGTCGGCGGGTTGGGTGTTCTCGCGCTTGCGGCGGTCGATGCACACGTCACAGTGCCCGCAGATGTCTTTGCTCTCTTCTCCAAAGTATCGCAGCATGCGAGCCTCGCGGCACTGTTGGTCGTTGAAGGCGTAGTCCAACACGGCCTCAATGCGTTGCTCCATGCGCTGCTTCAAGTCCTCGTAGATTGCTTTTGGCAGGAGTACGTGGCGGGCCTCCTCGCGCGAACTGGTATAGATGATGTAGGGTGTGCGCTTGCGGGGAATATAGTGCAGGATATGCATGCGGGTCAACTCGAGCAAGGCGTTGTAGATGGTTTC
>JAEEGL014628869.1_pt1 | contig 12048 bp, 4 predicted proteins | sample 9134231 | NCBI WGS metagenome assembly JAEEGL01 (sample SAMN16246548, study PRJNA631951) | gut metagenome | biome: gut microbiome; feature: rumen; material: fiber-attached | host: Bos | place: Iran: Karaj | collected 2018-10
CCTGCTGCGAACAATTCTCTTGTTAAAACGAGTTCGTCCCAGCTTTCAAACGCAAAGCTCTGAATGATGACGCCGGTCTTTTCTTTCGGCGCTGCCTTCTCGATCTGCACGTGGTAACGCTCTCCACTGCCGCGGTTGAAGTTCTTCAGCGTCGGGGTCAGCGTGATGCTGCTGCCCAGAACCGCGGCGTCGATGGTCCCGGCCGCCTTCACCGTCAGAACGGGATCGTTCCCGGCCGCCGCGGGGATTTTGACAGTCAGGCTGTACTTCTCCGTGCCCGCGATGCTCAGGAATACCTTATAGCTGTGCGCCTTCGTTCCGTCGATTCCGGCTCCCGCCTGCAGGCTCAGCACGCCGTCAAGATACTCCGCCGTCAGGATATCGGCTGGAAGCTCCACTTTTCCTTCCAGAATACGGGAGACTGTTACCGGGCAGCCTGCAAAGAGCGCCGGCGTGACGGTAACTTCTGTCAGCGCCCGGTCGGATGCGTCCGAACGCAGCGTCAGTTTGGACGGCTTGAAGCTCAGCTTCGGAATTTCATATTTTGCGGAAACGCTCACCGCCACCGGGCATTCCACCGCCCAGCCTTCCGACCTGCAGAGGAGGTTCAGTTTTCCGCTCGCGCTCTTGCTGAGGCCGTCTGTGCAACTCAGCGATTGGCCTTTCCCGTCCAGAACCAGCCAGTCGGGATTTGTCTTGCCCGGATTCAGCCGGACTGCGGTCACATCTGCGCCGGTAAATACCAGGGCACCGCTGTCGCGCAGCGCTCCATATGCGAATGCGTTGAGCTTGACCGGGGCGGCTTTGAGCTTCGGCAGCGTCTTTTTCACCGTCAGGGTCAAAACCGCGTCGCGATCCCCCGCGTCTTTCACTATCCAGGATCTTTCTGCCCCGGAGCTGTCGACCACCGTGACTTCGATCTTCGTCTTATAGCTGCCGGCGGGTTTCAGGACGCCCGCGGCGATCAAATCCAGCTTTTCCCGTTTCGGAACCACAAGCAGGGTGCGGTCGTCCGCCGCCCGCAGATCAAAGAAGTCAGACGCTCTGTTCCGGTCTGTTTCGCTGTCGAGGAACCTGGCGCTCCTCAGGGTCAGGTTGCTGTCTCCGGTCTCCTCCGGGTTATCGCCCTCCGGCAGAGCGCTTGTCTCATACGCCGGCAGAATCTGCTCGAGTTCCAGAAGGACCGGGATGCGGGTAAAGTTTGTGCTGTACAGTTCCGCAGTCGCCTTGGCGACTGGCAGGGAGGCCCGGATAATCTCCGTCCCCTCGAGGCGCACGTCCACGCGGCATCGCACCGAGTAGCTCTCGCCCCAGGTGTTGGTCACGTCAGCCACCGCGTAGGCGGTCCCTTCGCCGCGAGCGGTGACGGTTCCGTTTTCCACCGTGATGACAGCGTCGGCTTCTTCGGCAAAGGGCAGGCCGTTTTCATCTGTCGCGTACCAGCGGAGCACACTGCCGGCATCGTCATAGACTTGGATCTGTCGGCTCTCCCCATAGCTCAGCAGCAGGTATTCCTCCATCCGGACATGCGTTTTTTCCGGCCGGCCTGTCAATACCACGGCCTTGCCGACGCAGAGCACGGTTTCGCCCCCGACATAGATCAGGTTCTCTCCCTGTTCGGTCTTTGTCCCGGTCGCCGCGGTGATCAGAAGAAGCGTGCAGCTGCCGAGGTCCAGTTCCGTCAGTGCCGTTTCCCGGCAGTCCAGAACTTTCAGGCTGCCGCAGCCGTTGAGATCGAGCGCGGTGAGATATGGGTTGTTCTGGCACTTCAGAGTCTCCAGTGCAGTCAGACCGCTGAGATTCAGCGCGTTCAGATCATTGCCGCTGCAGTCCAGAGCTGTCAGGCTGGTAAAGTATTCGATCCCGCGCAGAGAGGTCAGCCCCAGACCGGCGAGGTTGAGTTCCGTGACGGCCTGCAGCTCCTCACTGGTCAGGGCATCGTTGTCATCCAGGTCGATGTTGTCTCTGACATAGGCGAGGAAGGCCGCATCCGGGAAGGTGGCCGCGTCGACGGCGGCCGTATAGCCGATCCTAATGCTGATTGTTCCGGCATAGTCCCTGCAGCCGGTTGCCGTGATGGTGACGACCCCGCCGCTGCCTTTTTCAAAGCTCAGTGTATAGTCCGTGTTTTCCGTCAGTTCCACGCCGTCATAGAAGACACTGGCGACGATCTGCGTCGTGCCCGGCGGGCAGAAGGCGACAAGCTCCCCGTCGGCGAGATCCCGGTTCGACATGCCGAAGGCCGCCACAACCGGGTTTTCCGCCGCCTCACGCGGGATATAGTCGAAGGCGGCGCAGCCGTCCTCTCCGGCAGTGACCTGGGCGGCGTAGAGCAGGTTCGGCGCTGTAAGCAGGACGCTCTCCTCCGCGCTCTTCACCACCAGAACGATATAGTCTTCACCCGGCACCAGATCGCTGAGGGCTGCGTGATCCATGCCGCTGACCTGACTCCAGTCCCCGGTGTACGCCGCGACCGGATCCGCCGGCAGGGCATCCCCGGCATCCTCGGCATCCCCGTTCCCGGTGCCGGTCTCCGTGTCTGTCCCGGAGGACTCTGATGCTTCCCCGGTGTCTGCCGCGGGCTCGGCAGGTTCAGCCGGAGTCGCAGGAACTTCCGGTGTTTCTGCCGGCTCGGTCGGTTCCACCGGTTCCGCAGGCTCTTCCGGGGTTGTCGTGGGCTCGGCGGGTTCCGGCGTTTCTGCCGGATCGACGGGTTCCTCCGGAGCTTCTTCCTCCGGCTCCTCTGTTTCCGTTGCCGTAACCACCACATCAGAGTAGGTATAGTCTCCGTCGCTGCAGTGGATCGTCATGCTGTTGAGCACACTGTTGCCGGAGGCAATGGAAACATTCAGCCAGTCACTGATCGTTCCGCCGAAGTACAGATCTGTCAGGGCTGTGCGGCCGGAGAAGGCGCTGCTCCCGATGCTCGTGACGCCCTCATTCAGGCTCACGCTCCACAGATCCGGAAATGCAATACATTCGTCCGTACTTCCATCGTTGGTGAACATATCATTGTCGTTTTGGAAAGCACTGTCCCCGATCGTTGCTGCGTCGGTGATCGTGATGGTTTTCAATGGATAATTACGGATGGCGCTGGTGCCCATGTTTGGAATATCATACAGCCAAGCCAGAGCATATGTTCCTCCTTCTGTCCTGCTGGTTCCCAGGAACGGGAGCGTCAGATCTGTCAGGGCTGAGCAGTAACCGAACATGCTTCTCCCCATGCTCGTAACACTGTTCGGGATTTTGATGCTCGCCAAGGCGCTGCAGCGGGCAAACGCACCGTCTCCTATGCGCGTGACACCTTCCTGTATCTCGATGCCTGTCAGGCCGCTGCCCGCGAAGGCAAAGGTGCCGATGCTCTCCACACTTGACGGGATCGTGATCCCTGTCAGTGCCGCGCAGCCGGAGAAAGCGTTATCCCCGATACCGGTCAGGCCTGCCGGCAGTGTGATCCCCGCTTCCGTGATGCCGCAGTCGGCGAAGGCGTATCTTCCGATACTTGTCAGAGTCGAAGGCAGGTGTACGGATGTCATGGCACTGCGGCCATAGAAGGCGCTGCTCCCGATGCTCGTGACGCCCTCATTCAGGCTCACGCTCCGCAGATCCGGAAATGCAATACCTTCGTCCGTACTTCCATCGTTGGTGAACATATCATTGTCGTTTTGGAAAGCGCTGTCCCCGATCGTTGCCGCGTCGGTGATCGTGATGGTTTTCAATGGATAATTACGGATGGCGCTGGTGCCAATGTTTGGTCTGTCATACAACCAAGCCAGAGCATATGTTCCTCCTTCTGTCCTGCTGGTTCCCAGGAACGGGAGAGTCAGGTCTGTCAGGGCTGTGCATTCAGAGAACATCCTTCTCCCTAGGCTCTCCACACTCTTCGGGATTGTGATGCTTGTCAGGGCGCTGCAGTGGGCAAATGCGCTGTCCACGATACTTGTGACGCCCCGCTCGGCGCCGTTTTCGGTTACGGGACGGAAGCGGACCCTGGTAATTGTGGTGGCATATCGGCTCCAGGGATTTGACGTCATCTCGCCGTAGCCGATGATGACGAGCTGGCCGTTTTTCGTCAGTTTATAGTTCAGGTTCGGGCCGCAGCTTCCGCTGTCCTCTTCGCCGCCGCCGTATACGGCGGACGAGGCCATAGCCTGCATGGTCTCATCTTCCATAGTGATATCCGCCCAGTCTTCTTCCACGCCCTCGTAATTCAGGTTCTCGAAATAGCAGTTGTAGAAGGCGTTAAAGCCGATATATTTGAGGCTCAGGGGCAGGGAGATACCCGTCAGGCTGGTGCAGCCCGCAAAGGCCCACGCCTCGATCCGCTCCACGCCCTCGGGCAGATCCACGTCCAAAAGATCCGTGCAGTTCGCGAAGGCATATTCGCCGATCACCTTCACGCTGCCGGGGATGGTTACCATGCAGAGCTTTCTGGCGTCGCCGAACGCGCAGCGCCCGATCCGGGTCACGCCGGGCAGGATCTCCACCGAGAGGATCTGTTTCTGCGCCTTTGCCCAGGGGGTGTCGTACTGGCTGTCCCAGTCGTACATGTCCCCGTAGCCGCTGATGGTCAGAACGAAGTCCTTGCTCAGCGACCAGAACACATTTTCTCCGCAGCGCCCGCTCCGCAGAACGGTGGTGTCGTACACATGGCTGATGGGATGGCCGTAGCAGCTGTCCAGCAGAATACAGTCGTTTCCTTCCGGCGCAATGTGGTTCTTCAGATCCTCCCAGTCATCCGCGCCGCCGTTGTAGATGACCTCGCTGACGCCGCTGCAGTTGAGGAACGCGTTTCTCTCAATGCTGCTGATGCTGAAGGGGATGTTCACTCTCCTGATCGCCGTGCAGCCGGAAAACGCCCCTTCCCGGATCGTATTCAGGGTGCTGCTGAAATACACGTTGGCAAGGCTTGTACATCCAGAAAAGGCGTTGGCGGCGATCTCGGTGACGCCGTTTTGAAGATAGACGGTCGTGATCATCCCTTTCCAGGCTTCCCAGGGCGCTTCCCCGCCGCTCGCGCTGAAGCTCATGGCCCCGTTGCCGCTGATCAGGAGGGTCTGTCCGTAGAGCTCCCATCTGACATCTGCGCCGCATGTGCCGGCAACCGAAGTCCCCATGGAGACTGTATATTCATAGGACCGGGCGCTGTTTTCCATGCGGATGGTCTTGACATAGCTCTTTCCGCCGCCGCAGATTTCCAGGGTGTAGGTGCCTTCATACAGGAACACGCTGGCCTTGCCGTTCTCGTCGGTCACAAGCTTCTCATCCGTGACCAGCTCCCCGTTCCGGTCGGTCACCAGAAGCAGGGCACCCGGGACCTCCTCTTTTTCCTCGTTCAGGACGGTCACGGTCAGGCGGTACTGGTGGTAGGGACATTTGGATTTCAGGCTGGCAGTCCCCATGGCCAGGGACCAGTACCAGTCTCCGAGCGGCCATTTATGATCCAGAATCGTCACTTTGGGAGACAGCTTTTCCCCGAGCTTGAAGCCCTTGAAGAACTTGGCCCCAGCCTCAATCGACAGAGATACGCCGTAGGTGCCGCTGAGGCAGGCGGCGCCCCCTGTCGTACCGAAAATGCCGACCGCGCAGGCGTGGATTTCATCGTCGTCCGGCTTAAAAGGATTGCCGTCCCACAAGGTCATCGACCCCTCAAAATATCCGCCGATCCTGGTATCCAGTTCAAATTCGGACAGCGCAATCTCCTTTCCGAAGATGCGGCTGACAAAATCCAGATCGATTACGTCCAGGTTCGCTTTCATATAAATGCCCGCGCTGACTCGGCCCTCTATCTCGAGTTTCGGAGAAAGGATTTTCGGAGAACTCTTGATCGGCTGCTTCTCTTTTCCCGCCTGCCGGTTGCTGTCATATTCGCAGCCCATTTTGAACTTGGTGAAATACAGTTTCAGGGCCAGGCCCACTTCCGCCTGAGCATAGACACCGATTTTCAGCTTGGCTGTGACGGCCTTGTACAGGGTGACCTTCGGCTGAAGCAAAGCTTTGGATTCGAACATGTCCTTTGTGCTCAGCGAACCTTCCACTTCCAAATAGACCTGCGGTTCGAATACCCAGGAAACATACTGCCAGTCATCGCTGATATAGAGCTCCAGTGAAAAAGGCAGTTTCGCCGTTATTTTTCCCTCAATGGAGGCTTTGTCGCCCCGGTCCAGGAACTTGCGGCTGATGCCGAAATCCTGTGAAAGCTCGGTCTCCACCGACTGGAGGTTGACATCGTCTCCCATGGTACCGATGTCAACCTCGTTTGGGTCTACCAGAAAGCCGTCGCCGTCGACCATCATCTCCGGCAGGTTCACGTCCGGACCGTATTCCAGGGTTTCCCCCGCCTGCAGGTCACTCTCATCGACGGAGTATTGGGAGGCGTCCGGCCGGCCCTCGAGCTTGACAAACTGAAAGGCGTCCCGAAGGTCGGCTTCTTCTGCCTGCGTGATGGTCACCGTCGTGCCGTCCACACTGATTTCCTTCACCTGGACGATCAGAATGTCTCCGGTCTCCGGGAAGCTGTGGGCAAAGGTGTCGCCCGGCTGCAGGCTCAGGAAGTTCTCATCCGCATTTTCGACCGTGATGATGCCGTCTTCGCTCACCGAGACAAGGTTCACAAGGCCGTCTTCTTCTGTCAGGACCGTGTCATCGCTGAAGACTGCGAAGTTGGTGCCGGGGTTCTCATCCAGGTTCAGAACCTTGTCGGCGTCGAAGTCCGCGACCGTCGCAGCCAGGGCATCCTGAAACACCTGGGTGTAGCGCTCGCTCCGGAAGGCCGGGCCGATGGGATCATGGGTGTCTGCATCCAGGAGAAAGGCCGCCGCACGGAAATACTGCGGCAGGGCGTCCGCCTCGATCGCTACATCAAGTATTGTGCCGGAAGCCGGTGCGGCGGCTGTCCCCGAGGCCAGCATCTGACTGCCGTCCTCGGTATAGATCGCGACAAGGATGTCCGCGTCCCGGTCCGTGGAATACTCGACCGTGGCTGTCATCCCTTCGATCCGCAGATCGACGATGGACATGGTTCCGGCGTCTTCTCCGGTAACGCTGTCATACGAAGCTTCTGCCGCCGCGGATGCCTCCGCGGCATGGATGGTATTCACCATCAGACCGCCAAAGGAGTTTTCCGCCTCAAACTCGACGTCGTCTGTCATCTGCGCCTGGGGTTCGGCCGCTTCCGTCCCTTCCGCAAAGGCGGAGACCGGCAGCAGGGAAACCAGCATAGCGAGCGCAAGCAGCATACTCAGTGTTTTTTTGAACATGGATCTGTTCCCCCCGGATCAATCGTTCTGAAAGATCTTGTTTTATAAGAGTGTATACCACACCATTATATATATAACAAGTATAACACAGGACTCGGCAAAATAAAATGCTCTGTAGAAGAAAAAGCGGGGTGCTCCGGCAGTCAGAGTGTTCTGCCGGGTATGGTTCCCCGCGGATGTCAACCGCCTGCGGTGTCCCGCCTGCAATGGGGAGAAACTCACGCCGCTGACCGGCCGTGACCTCACGCTGAAAGAAATCCTGGCATCATAAAAAAAGCCACCCGCCGTACGGCGGGTGGCTTTTTCATTAAGCTCAGTTGAAATACCGATGTTCGGGATCCTTCCACATGGCTGCACTGGCGGCGAGCGAGAGGTAGGCCTTGTCGGGGGCATCGCTGCGGGAGGTAATGGCGATCGGGATACGCGCACCGACCAGAATGCCGCAGGCCGTGGCGCCGGCGTTGTGCTGGAGCACTTTGGTCATGACGTTGCCGCACATCAGGTTCGGTACGACAATGCCGTCGAACTCACCGCAGTAGGGGCAGTCATAATTCTTCAGGCGGGCAGCTTCCTTGCTCATAATGAGGTCATAGGCAATCGGGCCGACCAGATTGCAGTCCTCTATGGGAGTGATCGCGTGCTGGCGCACCATGGTCTGGTCCTCGACGGTATCGCGCATCTGGAAGCTGGGCTTCTCTACGAGCGCCAGCAGGGCGATGTTCGGGTGCTGAATATCGAAAACACGCAGCGCACGAACCAGATTCTTTGCAACTTCCTTACGCCCGTCGGCGGAGGGGTTGATGAGCAGGGTGACATCGGAGATGGCGAGAAGCTTCTCGTAGCCGGGGATCTTCATGAAGACGACGTGGGTGACCAGCCTGTCGTCCCGGATCAGGTGGTTGCCCTTGTTCAGAACCGGCATCAGGAAATCGCGGGTAGAGGTGTTGCCGCGCATCAGCGCGTCGGCGCTGCCGGCCTTGATCATCTCAATGGCATACTGAACGACGTTGGTGCTGTCGTCGACCGGCTGAATGTCGAAACTCCGGTCGGACAGACCGAGCCTGTCGACCATTTCCTTGATGCGCTTGTAGTTGCCGACCAGGATCGGCTCAACAAAACCGTCGGCTTCAGCCTCAAAAAGCCCCTGCAGAATGGACTCAGAGTCTGCGCCCGCGAGTGCAACGCGCATTTTCTTGCCGGGGACTCTGGCTTTCTCGACGATCGGCAGAAAGTCTTTTTCGAATTCTACGCTCATATCTATCGTTACCTCCTGAATTTTTATTCTAAGCTGAATTTATTTTATCACAAATACTATATGAAAGACAATAGGAAAAACAAATCGTCCGGCAAATAATCAGGCATCCCCGATCTTCGGCTCGTGGTATTCCAGACCCTGGTCGAAGCGGATCTTCTCCGGCGGCACCTCCAGCAACTCCGGGTGATCCAGATAGCGCTTCATGTCCGAGAAGAAGCGGCCGTAATGTGCACCCGAACATACCCGCTCATCCGCGGTAATGCCAATGGGCAGGGTACGCTTCATGCGAATCTCGCCGTTTTCGTTCACGGCGACTTTTTCCGGCGTTCCCATCCCGAAGAACAGGCCGACGTTGCCCCAGTTATAGAGATGGTGGTTCACGTCATGGAGACCGATGGATGCGGTGTTTGTAATATACATACCCACATAGAACGGCAGTTCCTCCATCAGAACCCCTGGCGCCAGACCGTAGCGGTCCAAAAAACGGACGAGACCAACCACGATGGTCGCGAGCCCCGGCACCGCAAAAAGAAAGCGGAGCAGCCTGTCCACAAAACCTCCGGGCTGGTCGCCCCGGTTGGCCGCGACAGCCGCAGCCATACGGTCGCGTACGTCGTAGATGGTGTCCGTCAGGTCGAACTTGATCTTTACAACCGCCTCTCCGTCATCCGCATTGGCGGGGTTTTTTAGAATGGTGAAGGCCGCAGAGCAGTTATTTCTGGCGAAAAGCTGTTTGTTCATGATGAAGCGGTTGACCTCCGGATGCCGGCTGACCGCCCGGACGTAAGCCGCAACGACGATCTGCATATAGGAGATCTGCTCGTTTTTCTCCGCTTTCTGCCGGCGGATGTATCTCGACATGGCCTCCAGATCTGCCCGGTGCTTCAGAAAGACCTGTGCGTCACAGCGCATCGGCATCACATAGGGCGTAATCTTCATGACAGGGTCAATCTTATTTATTCTTCTTCCGTCCGGTCGCCTTCCGAACATCGCATTCACTCCTGTTCCCCGGCTGCCCGATCGGGCAGTCGGCTGTATTCCTCCGTTTTCGGAATGCCTCCATCTTAGCAGAGCAGACCGGGATAAGCAAGGAAAACTTCAAAACTGAACGCTCCGACCCGCAGTATTTTTGCGGTTGACGACCCGGCGCTGTGCCGATATAATGGGGAAAACCACGGAGGTGTCCCATATGAAAGCATTGACCATGTTCTATCTGGAAGACTGCGGCTACTGCACGAGAGCGTTCAGGGCTCTTGATGAGCTCTTCACGGAGAACCCGGCGTATCGGGAAGTCCCGATCAAAAAGATCGAGGAATCCCGCCATCCGGAACTGGCGGATCAATATGATTATTACGCTACGCCGGCCATTTTTGAAGGAGACGAGAAACTGTTTGAAGCCCGCCTTTTTATGAGTTACGACGACATCAGAAACGGGCTGAAACGCGCACTGGACCACGCGCTGGAATAAAAAAACACTCCGGAAAGACGCAGAAAACCCCAGACCGATCAGAATGAACGGTCTGGGGTTTTTGTTTCCCGGACGATACAGAGACAGAAATCATGAACGGGATCAGAGAAAGAAACTTCCGGTCTCCACGACGCAGGTCGATCCGGTCAGAAGGAGGTCGCGGGCGGCGTTCCCGTCCGCGGTAAGCGTGACGCTCAGCTGACCGCCGGGCATCTCGATGTCCACGGTGTCGCCGGAGATTATTCCGCGCAGAATCAGGCTTACCGCCGTTGCGCCGCAGCCGGTGCCGCAGGCGAGAGTAAAATCCTCCACGCCGCGCTCAAAGGTGACGGCACGGACGGACTTCGGACCTGTGATGCAGGCGAAGGTGACGTTGGCGCCTTTCGGGAAGGAGGGACTGTGGCGAAGCTCCCGCCCGCACTCCCGGAGTGTATCCAGATCGTTAAAGGCTTCCGGTACGGCATCCACGACGGCGTGCGGCAGGCCGGGAGAGCCGAGCTCAACATATGAGCAGGGAAAAGATCCGCTCTCTGTGACAGCGGTGCGGTTCAGGTCAATGACGGAAGGGTCGTTCAGTCGGACCTCATACAGCTCGTCTGTAATCCGCCGACCGGAGACCAGCCCGGCGTCAGTGAGGATTCTGATGTTTTCCGGATTGCAGGCCAGCCTGTGCTCCACGCCGTAACGGGCGACACAGCGCGCGCCGTTGCCGCACATCTCTCCGACGGAGCCGTCTGAATTGTAGAAAAGCATCCGGAAATCCGCGTTCCCTTCCGGCGGCAGGACAACGATCATCCCGTCCGCACCGGGGCCGGTTTCCGGAGAACATAAACGCAGGGCGAGACCGTGAAGGTCCGCGCCCCGCAGCTCACCGTGCAGGGATTCCGTCAGTATGAAGGAATTCCCTGCGCCGTGCATTTTTGTATAGGGAAGTTCAGCTCTCATTTTTCGCCTGCAGGTGCTTCTGCAGCCAGTCTTTCCCGTCATTGAAGCGGGAGACAATGTAGGATGCGACGTAGTCGCCCGCAGCGTTTACCATCGTGGCGGGAGGATCCACCAGATCGCCAATTGCCTGGGCGATGGGGAAGGCGACTGCCAGGTTCTCGGGGAAGAAGAGGGAGCAGAGTACCAGCTCGCCGGTTCCGCCGCCGCCGGGGATACCGGACATGGCGACCGAGGAGACTGTCGCGACGATGATCGCAAGAAGCGCGTCCGTTGTGGCAAAGTCCTTGCCGAACATACCAAAGAGGAAGGCGACCTTGATGATGGCACTCATACCGGAACCGTCCATGTTCATCGTTGCGCCCATCGGCAGTACGATGTCCGTGACGTCCTTGGAAATGCCGGTATCTTCAGATACTTCCATGTTGGTGGGGATCGTTGCGACCGAAGAACAGGTGCCGAAGGCGACCGCGGCCGGGCGGAAGATATGCTGGAACATGACCTTCACTGCACCCTTGCCGCCGCCGAAGCGGGCATAGAGCGGGAAGAAGATGAACATGTACGCGAAGCAGACGATGTAGTAGAGGATGATGGCACGTGCATAGCTGGAGACAAAGTCTGCGCCGTGCGCCGCGACGAGGGCGGCAAAGAAGCCGAAGAAGCCGATCGGGGCGTAAAAGCTGATGAGCTTGATGACCTTCATCAAGGCGTTCGTAATTTCCTCAAGCAGCCCGGCAACCTTGGTCTCCGGTCCGCCGCACATCTGCACGCCGAATCCGAAGAAGATACCGGCAATGATGAGCTGAAGAATGGATCTGCGGCTCCAGAGCTCGGGGAAGTCCGCCTTGGTAAAGAAGCCGACAATGAGCTCACCGGGTTTCATGGCTGTGGCAGTGGACTCCTCAAAAACGGGATCGCCGATGTAGATCGGGACGAAGCGCACGATGACATACATGATGACGGAGGCAAGGATGGTGGTGCACATAAAGGTGAGCACGGTGGTTCCCATCAGTTTACCCGCCCGTTTTGCACTCTTCATGTTCGCAATGGAAGAGGAAATGGAGAAGAAGACCATCGGGACGACAACGCAGAACATCATGTTGATGAACAGCGTTCCGAGCGGC
>JAEEGL015311960.1_pt1 | contig 12048 bp, 10 predicted proteins | sample 9134231 | NCBI WGS metagenome assembly JAEEGL01 (sample SAMN16246548, study PRJNA631951) | gut metagenome | biome: gut microbiome; feature: rumen; material: fiber-attached | host: Bos | place: Iran: Karaj | collected 2018-10
GTAATGACCTCCGCCTGCATTCTCATGGCGTTCCTTCTCGCACCTTCGATCATGGTCAGGCAAAGGCTGAGCAGCACGGCAAGAGTCAGTGTCATATATACGGTCAGATATCCTCCGTAAGTTTTACGCTTCATCATACGGAATCTGTCTGTGTGGTGATCTTGTCGAAGAGGTTCTCCACTATCTCCGTGATCCTGCTCTTGAAAATGATCACGAGCCCGACAAGAACGACGATAATGAGTATCACCTCCACGGTTCCCATCCCGTCGTCTTCCTTCAGAAAGTCCCTGAATCCTTTTAATCTCATCATCTTCCTATCCTCCTTATATCTTTATTCCGGTCATTGCCGGCATCATTATCATCACCATCACTACAGCGAGCATCATCATCATTGGAGCAAGCAGTTTTGTCTGGGCCTTTTCCCCCGCCTTCTTTGATTCGAGCAGCCTTTCGTGCATCGATCTGTATGCTTCCTCCTTAAGTCTTCCGGTAAATCCCGGATTTCCACGCTTCAGATTCTGTGAAAGGAGACCTGACAGCCTGATATATTCCGAAAGCCCCGTCCTTTTGCCGAATCTTTCATAAACCTGTGTTTCGCTTATACCCTGTTTCATCTCAAGGCATGCTATCTTCATCTCTTCGAATACGAATTCACCGCCTTTTTCGGGGGCATCATCGGCTATCCTTGTAAATGCGGCCTTAACCGTCATCCCGGCACCGATGTATAACGCCAGCTGCCGCAGGATCTTCGGATAGCTCTTCCGCATGTTCTCCTTTTTCCGTTCGGTCCTTGAAGTAAGATCCTTTTCGGATGCCGTATATATGACCACGCCCACTATGGCAAATACCGCCATGATCAAAAAGCCGTCATCTTCGGTCCTGTTCTCCCATCTGAGTTCCGTTCCGGAGTACTCGGCCGGAAGGGTCCAGATCTTATCCTCCCTTTTCTCCTTCTGATCCCCGGCCAGATATTCGGAAAGGCCTGCCGCAAGCATCTGCCCATCTGTCATCTCCGGGAGGACCACACGGACCGGAATATCCAGACTCCTTTTGTAATCCCCGTATGAGTAAGTGACTGTAAGCACGACATCCGCTTCCGATGAAGGATCTACCCTTCCGCCGTACGCACTGACCCTTTTCGGATCGGACGATCTCCATACGCACTTGAACGGATATCCGTCATATTTTTCCGTGATCGCAAGATCGCTGCTTACATGCATCAGATCCTTGTTTTCTCCGAGTATCAGGTCTCCGATCCCTTCTTCAAAACTCTTGGAATATGAATCCAGCTCCCCTTCGCTGAGCAGCCTCGGCTCAAGGATGACATCCACAGGCAGCCTTTCTTCTCCCGATATCGCATACAGCTCCAGGTGCTCCTTTTTCCCGTTCCATTCGTTTCTTTCAAATCCCGTTCCGGGTATCCCGCGGCCGGTTACGGAGGATAGCTTCATAAAACAGCCGAGGATCAGCCCCGCAAGTACCGTGACCAGCGTCACCTTTATGCGTTTTATGCAAAAATCCCCGTAAAGCTTTTCTATGTCCTCCGAAGGATGCAGGAAAACCAGCTTTTTTACGATCGACTTATCCGGATTTCTTCCTTTACGGCAAAGCAGAACCCTGTATATGTACCCGCATATCCTGTCAAGCATCGGTCACACCTCCTCCAGCCCTGCAAGAACCTTGTCACCCAGAACAAAACCCGCCAGATATATACATAAAAGCACCGTCATCAAAAGCACTCCCGTAGGGTTTCCGTACAGCGGATCGAAATACCCGGGGCTTGTGACCCCGACATAGGCAAGTATCCCAAAGGGCATGACTCTCATGATGTTCAGTTCCATCCTTCTTCCCGAAAGAGAGCTTTCTATCTCCTCCGACGTCTCTATCTGAAGGGAAATGGTGTCTGCTGCGGAAGATATTATCTCGGGCATATTTCCGCCGTATCTCTTGGCTATCGCAAAGACCTTCGCAAAATCGTTTATCGCCTCGCTTCCGCTCCGTCCGCCCAGATCCGCGAGCATCTCTTCAAGGGTGATGTTCAGGATCATCCCCCTTCTTATCACCTCAAGCTCCCCGCAGATAAAAGCATCCCGCCCGAGCTGCCTTTCCATGTCCTTCCCGCTCTGGACAAAAGCATTCTCGACCGAATACCCCGCCTTTAATGCCGCCTCTACGCTCCGTATGGCCTCACCGAACTGGGATTCCAGAGTCTTTCTGTCCTTCGCCGCAAGGCTCCCTGCCGTTTTCCGGAAATACAGGAGCCCGATAAAGGAAAGAGGAACGGCCGCAAGTAAGCTCCGGTAAAAGAAAAACGAAAGCAGCAGTACGCACCCCGCAGACCCGGCTGCGGCATAAAATAACTTTGCGGCATCCCACTTAACCGAGTGATAATCCCGCGCGGAAGAGTTTTTCCCTGTTTTCGAGATCTCCCGTTTTCCCGAGATGACCCTTGACCCTGCCGTTTTCATATCCCTCTTCAATGAATCCGTATAATCTTTTAAGGGATATTTCACCGTTTTCATATCCGCAAACCTCCGATATTTCCAGGACCTTTCTGCTCCTGTCCCTGAGTCTTCCGAGATGGACTATTATGTCCAGTCCCGATGCTATCTGTGCCCTCACGGCCGAAAGCGGGAGCTCCGTTGCCATGAGAACCATATTTTCAAGTCTCGACAGCATATCCTGCGACGAATTGGCATGCCCCGTTGACATGGAACCGTCATGTCCCGTGTTGAGACACTGGAGCATATCGAGTGCCTCCCCGCCCCTTACTTCGCCGACTATTATCCTGTCGGGACGCATTCTCAGAGAGGACCTGATAAGATCCCTTATGCTTATCTCCGCAGCTCCCTGTCCTCCGTTTCTCGTTTCGAGCCTTACAAGGTTATCGATCCCCTGAAGCTGAAGCTCGGCGCTGTCTTCGATGGTGATCACTCTTTCATCGGACGGGATAAAGCCGGATAAAACATTCAAAAAGGTCGTCTTTCCGCTTCCCGTACCGCCGCTTATGAATATGTTGTATTTGGCCCCGACGAGAGTCTTCAGAAATTCCGAAACCTCCTCCGTTACCGACCCGTAGCTGAGGAGCCCTTCCATGGTCACGGGTTTTTCGGGAAAACGCCTTATGGTGACGGTGGGTCCGGAAAGAGCCACGGGAGGAAGTACGATGTTGACCCTCGATCCGTCGGAAAGCCTCGCATCGACTATGGGCGATGCTTCATTTACGGTCCTGTTGCATCCGGCCACGATCTGCTGTATCACGTCCATCAGCTTTTCTTCGCAGTCAAATCCGCGTTCCAGCTTTGTGAGCGCCCCGGCTCTTTCCACGAACACATTCCTGTATCCGTTTATCATCACCTCGGTGACCGACTTGTCTTCTATGAAGCTCTGAAGGATATCGAGTCTTCTCAGCGAATCGAACACTTCCTTTCCGATCCGTCTTTTGTCACCGACAGGCAAAAGCCTTAAGCCCGGAGAATCCATGATGCAGTCGTCGATGATCCCGCTGACCTCTTCATCCGTATATTCCTGTCCGTAGCCCAGCCGCTCCCGGACTGTCTTTTTCAGTTCCTCCTTGGCCTTTACGACATCCATCAGATCTCCCCCAGCTGTTTTACGATAAAGTCGACAAATTCCCCGCTCATATCTCCCGAAAAGGAAGGAACCCTGTTCACCGAAGGAGGGTCGCACTTAATGCTCTTTTCCCTGACATCCTCGTAGCTGTACATGCTCAGGACATTCTCATAGCTTTCCACCTTGCGCCTTGCCACCCGGTCATTTCTTGTGAGCGTGTATACCCGGTCGCACATCCTGAGTATCGAAAATATCCCCCTTATGCTCTCCGAAAGATCCAGGATCACATACGTATACTCTCCGTAATCGCATATCCTCGAAAGGAATAATTTCCATTCCGCCTCGGGAATATCGGAAATATCGGTCCCCGAAAGCGCGCAGGGTATGTAATCGAGTCCCGCTATGCTCCTGACCATTGATCTGAACCTGAGCAAAAATACATTCACGGGGCTTTTTATGAAATACATAAGGTCGGAAAGTCCCCTGCTGTCCTCTGACGGAATGAGTTCCTCGCAGCCTTCGCAGAATTCAAAGCTCAGATACAGGACCCTTCCCCTGTCCAGAAGAAGCCTGCCCATCAGGACCGAAAATGTCGTCTGATAGCATCTCCTTACCGGCGAAAATACTCCGATGAGCTTTGCCCTGTCCTTCGAAGGATTCATGAAATACGCTTCCCCGCTGTCCTCATCATCGGCGCAGGCATCGAGGATCGCCCTTAAAGTGTTCTCCGCGGGCTGGTACTTTTCCGTGACTCCGCCTGCTCCGGGTGTTCCGTCGCTCAGAACGATCAGATGCTTCGCCCCGATCTTTTCAAGGCACTTGTCGTAGCAGGAAGCGGATGTCACCAGCACCTCGGGGGACCTGCCGTTTACCGCTCCGAGCAGATCGGCCGCACTCGTACATGCAGCTATCTTCCAGGGAAGGCCTTTGCATCCGAGCAGATACTCCCCCATCAGATGCGCGTATTCTTCGTCCCTGTCATATAAAAGCAATATCCTTTCCGGCTTCATCTCAATACAATCCTCCGATCCCGATAAGTGCGCTTACAAACATCGGGCCGGCAAGGGCAACTCCGTTTTTCAGCGCGGCAGCCCTGTTTGCGTGGTACATTTCGGGCCTGCCCGTCATTATGGTTTTTTTGATATATAACGCGAGCCGGTGCATCCTTTTTGAAATCTCTCCGTGAATACCCATCTTCACCACTCCTATTACCGATGCCGTAAGAAGCGATATGAACAGAAACCACAGCGTTCTTTCTCCGGACAAAAATCCGCAGCTGACGGCGATCAGCTTCACATCCCCCGCACCGAGGGCTCCGATCACAAATACCGGATAAAATAAAGCTCCGGCGATCAGGATCCTCGGGATCACACCCGTAAGCGAAGCCGGGCCCGATGCATAAATGTTCAGGACCAGACACCCTCCGAGCATGAGCAGGATGAGTCTGTTGGGTATCTTACGGAAAAAGAAGTCAAACAATCCGGCAACCGCGAGAAATGCGGCTAACAGATACATAACTTTTCTCCATAAACAATATGTATTAACTGTTGGGTAAACGGGACGAACGTCCCTGAGACGATGAGTCGTCAGCTCACCATCTGCGCCCGGAAAAAGAATTTTTCCGAAAGGCGTTTTTGTAAGTGCGATTATATATTCGCAGATTTCGGATTTCAATACCTTTTTTTGCGAATCCGAAATTTTGTGAAATCTGACGGCAAAAACATGACGCAGGCGTCATAAAAAAAAGAACTCCCCGAAAAGGGGAGTTCCGTATCATTCTTTTAAAACCCTTGAATTATATGAGCATTCCGCGGTTTACGTTGTTGACGAGATTCTCGTTTATGTCGTTCTTTCCGTATGTTAAACCTGCATAAACGGTCTCGGAATTGCCCATGACGGGACCGGATGTATTGTATCCCACAAGGCCCGCATATGATTCCCTCAAGGGACGGATGATCTTTCTGATATCATCGAGGGGCTCAATGCTCCTTCTGATGCCCACGGTGGTGAGCTTTCTGATGCAGAATCTGTAGAGTGAAAGGAGTGCGGCAGCGGGCTCATATTCCATATGGAGTGAGCACATGAGCTCGTTGATGCAGTTTCTCATTCTGGAGATCGCTGCGTAGAATTCGTGATCCTGATCGGTCTTAAGCGCCTCTTCCGCATCATCCGCATAGCTAAGGACCATGTCGTAAAGGACGACTATAAGCTCGGTTGAATTTGCAACGCTTATTCTTCTGGTGAATTCCTGCTTGAGATTATCTGTCATATCCTATCCCCCTTACTGAAGAAGCTGTAAAACGGTTGAAGGTCTGTCGTTAGCCTGTGCAAGAACGCTGGTTCCTGCCTGGGTCATTACGGTATAGGTCGAATACTTGGTCATTTCCTCAGCCATATCTACATCCATTATCCTGGAGTAAGCGGAGGTCATATTCTCTGCGGTTACATCGAGTCTTGCATCGGTGTTCTCAAGTCTGTTCTGGTATGCACCGAGCTGTCCTCTTACGGTATTTACGAAGGTCATCGCGTTCTTGATCCTGTCGATCGCTTCCCTTGCGGTATCCTCTGTGGAAAGATCGAGTCCGGTAAGTCCCATATTGGCAAGATTTACTGCGGGGATCTGCATCTCGAGGATCTGGCCCTCGTTCGATCCGACCTGAAGTCTCATTGCTCCGATACCGGTACACTCAACCTCGAGAGCTCCGGTGCTTCCGCTTGCGGTTGCCTGGTTCTCGGGAACGGTAAGCTTAAGCTCAAATCCGTCAGCTCCGGTTATGGTAATGACATTATCGAGCATGGATCCTTTGTATGCGATGGTCGATCCGTTGGAATCGGTAACGGCAACATCCTTGGTTCCGTCTGCATTGAGGGTCCAGCTGATGTCATTGAAATTGTATTTGTCTGCGGGGATCTCTTTGGAATAGGTGAGTACCTTTACATCGACATTGTCGGTATAGCCCTTGAGATCGTAGAATCCGTCGAGAAGGGGCTGTGAATTGAACTCGGTACTCTTGGAAACCCTGTCGACCTCTTCTTTGAGCTGCTCGATCTCCTTCTGGATGATGGCTCTGTCATCATCGGTCATGGTTCCGTTGGATGCCTGGACTGCAAGCTCGTTCATTCTCTGGAGCATTGCGGCTACCTCGGCAAGAGCGCCGTCTGCGGTCTCGATAACGGAAATTCCGTCCATGGTATTATCATCGGCGGTATGTGTGCCGGTGATCTGGGCGTTCATTCTTTTTGCCATGGCAAGACCTGCGGGGTTATCCTTGGCCCCGTTGATCTTGAATCCTGATGATAATCTCTGAAGTGACGCACTGAGAAGGTCGTCGTTGTTCTTAAGGGAATTGTTGGCGATCATCGCCGAAACATTATAATTGATCCTCATGGAAGCTCTCCTTGACTGCCTTCAGGAATCTTTCGGATAACCTGAAGAGCTCTTTGCGACCGGCTCCCTCCTGTCTGTTTACACCGGCATCCTTGCCGGAGAGTTCGTATTTATATGACTTTTCGGCTTCATCCGCTTTTATGACCTTTACCCCGGCGGATGTATCGTAGCCGTCATTATTTAAGTCTGCAGTAAATATATCGGCAGCTCTGAGCGATTTCTTAAGTTCTGTTCCGGGATCTACGGAAATGATACCGTTGACCGCCTTGTCCCAGATCTCAAGATGTGCCCTGCACTCGTTTCCGTCGGGATCCTTGAAAAGAATATCCGCGGAGGACGAATTTTCGCTGTTTCTGAAGGATACCCTGACCTTGGAGATCTCTCCGCCGATATCCACGGGGATGAAATACTCCTCTACGCCTTCTTCTATCGCCTTTACGGCTACGGAAAGTTGTCTTCCGACCTGCTGAAGTGCCCTGACATCGATCACTTCGCCTGCTTCGAAGGTCATCGCCTGCACATCGGATCTCATTTCCTTCAGGAAATCCGCATATTCTTCATCGGGTTCATCTGCGGATGCGATCCTGTCGAGGACTTCATCGGCGTCCTTCTTCGCCTTTTCGTCTTCCTTTTTGCCGAAGACGGTCCTGTAAAGGTCATCGTCTGCGGAAAGGAGATTCTCTGCCGCGATGATGTTCTCGGCATTTACGGAAACGCCCGCATCTTCGATAAAGGAAAGCTCTGCCTCGCCGGCAGATCCCGCATTTCTGAGGTGCCCGGCCTTTTCTTCGTAATAAGCTCCGGGAGCTTCCCTGAAGGATGCCATGATCTGGTCGGTTATGGAGCGGCCGGCGGAGATGACTTCGGAGATTCCGGTGCCGTCATCGACCTTGACGTCCACTCCCTTGAACCTTGCGCTTCTTACTGCGGAAAGAAGGTTTGCAAAATCGAGCTCGCTTCCGGTATTTACGACCGAACCGATCGCAGCTCCGTCCTTCTTTTCGATCTTATCGAGCATGCGGTAGATGCCAATATAGGTTTCTCTTTCCTCAGCGGTGATCTCTTTGCTCTTATCGAGGGCGTAAAGGAATTCCGCATAGTTTTCGGATGCTTTCTCGTATCCTTCGGTGCTTACGATCCTCTCATCGAGGAACTTATTAATCTCATCAAAGCTCTTCTCAAGAGGATTGATGCCGTTTCTGATCATATCAAGGACCGCTGCGGGCTTCATCTTGTCGATGACGGAGGTTACGGTCTCATCGGCTGCGGCTATTTTGTCCATGTTTTCGATGCTTACTTCCATGCGGTTGTAAGCAAGGATCCTGACATGCCTTCTGTTGAGGTCATTCAGGTCTAACCCGAGTCCCTCCACAAGTCCGTCTACGCTCGTAAATGCCTTGCCAATGCTGTCTCCGAGGTCTCTTCTTACTTCTGTGGAAAGGGCTTCGTAGCTTTCGCCGGCCTTCTTAAGTCTTTCTTTTTCGCCGAGGGCGATCTCTTCGAACTCTCCGAACGCAACCTCTGCGGGAACCCTGGGAATGAACACTCCGAGTGAAGAAGCGGGAGCATCCTTAAGTTCCGTAACCGCGGTATTTACCGCATTCATCAGTCTGTATGCGGCAACGGCATCCTCGGGGCTTCCGATGCTCATGCCGGGCGCATTGTCGTCGTGGTCCGTAACGCCTGCTGTCTCGGGGAAGTACTTAAGGGCCACTTCCTGCTCGATCGCCTTGAGCCTGTCTATTAGATCCTCGATGGGAGCGGTGTCGATCGCAAAGCCGCTTCTTACAAGCTCGATATTGACCTCCGCGGTCATGCTGAGCCTGATCTCCTGGATCTTTCTGGCATGTGCGATATCCTCGGTATTAAGGACCGCATCGGAAAAATACTTTGCCTCGATAAGGGCTGCCTGCTCATAGATGCTGCCTTTATCGGTAAGGTCGGCCATGTCGGCGCTTTTTCCGGATGCAAGGGCACGTGCTCCGGCGCGGGCCGCTCTTTCTGCGGAAACAGGGAACCGTATGTCTGAAATACCTTTTGCCTTGAGGATGTTTTCTTCGGTTACGGGAAGGTTTCTTTCAAAGAGCCACTCTGCGATGGCGAATCCCTCCTCGGGATCTTCAAGTACCTGTCCGGCTTCGATCATGCTCTCCTTGATATTCTTCATCTCGGGAGTATCGAGAACGGAAAGATCGGTAACCTGTGCGGGTCTTTCGGGCGCCGCACTCTGGGCAACGTAAAAATCCCTTACCGCAAGTGAAAGGTCATTTTCGATGATATATGCTTTTTCGGTATCGGTGGGTGCTCCGAGCTGTGCGGCAAGATCGACCGTATTTGAAACCTCACGGATATTTTCGCTTGTTGCGGGGACGTCCTGCTCTGCGAGGGCCTTTTTGACCACGCTGTCGAGCCCCTTATTTCCGGCACTTTCGAGAACCGCATCATCAAGGTCGTCGTTAAAGCCCCTGATAACGGTTCCGCCCTTTGCGGTCTCAGCCTTGACCTTATCGAGAATGGTCACGCTCTCTTCGGGGGACATGTTTCCGAGATCGAATCCGTCCTCCCGGGCTTTTCTGACATCCTCGCCGGACATGGTGTGAGCCATGACCACGCGGTAATTTTTGAGAACTCCCGCATCCTGAACGGAAGCATCCCTTGCAGCTCCCGCAAGAAGGCTGTGCTTTCCTTCTTCACCGGGGATCTGAAGGCTGTTTCCGTTTCCGATATCCACAAGTGCGGACATACTTTCGGGAGAAAGCATATCTCCTTTTGAGATCTGCTTTCCCTGAGAATTGTTCTTTATGTATTTAAGGGCCTGGGAATTATCCTGTCCTTCGAATGTGATCTTCAAATCTAAATCTCCCGTTTTATGGATAAAATGGGGGATCCGTCCCGATCGTTTTTTCCGAGAAATAATCGAAAAAAGGTGAGTGCGTCCGTGCACTCACCTATAATTTCGGTCAAAAAGGCTGATTTCTTTAGCCCGTCAGAAGGTATACACAAGACCGCTGTAAGGATTCATATCGAGTTTTATGACATTTTCCTGGAGAACACAGTGTTCCCTTGCGGATTTAAGCTTCTCGGGAGCACTTGTTCCGAAGCCGCCGAATCTTTCCTCGTCGGAATTGAGCACAAGCTTGTACTCGCCTGCCTTCGGAACGGGAACAATATAATTTTCCCACTTCATCGGAGTCATATTCAGGATGAATAGCAGGTTCTTTTTGCCTGTTTCGTCCCTTCTGACAAAAGAGAAAATACTTCTGTCGGCATCATCGGCATTCATCCACTCGAATCCCGCCCAGCTGTCATCGATGCTGTAAAGACAGGGATATTTGTGGTAAAGATCGAGGAGTTCACCGACGAAGGTCTTAAGTCCGGAGTTGAGCTTTTCACCGAGAAGGAACCAGTCAAGCTCCCTTGCCTCGCTCCACTCCCTTTCCTGGCCGAAGTCCTGACCCATGAAGAGGAGCTTCTTTCCGCAGTGGCCGAACATATATGTATATCCGAGCCTGAGGTTTGCGTATTTGTCGATCTTGTAGCCGGGCATCTTCTCGACCATGGAGCACTTGAGATGTACGACCTCATCATGGGAAAGGGGAAGTATGTAATGCTCGGATTCGTTATAGGACATGGCGAAGGTCATCGAGTGATGGTCACCGCCCCTCATAACGGGGTCAAGCTTCATATATTCACAGAAATCATGCATCCAGCCCATGTTCCACTTGAAGGTAAAGCCGAGGCTCTCGGTTCCGATGGGTCCGGTGACATTGGGCCATGCGGTGGATTCCTCCGCAACGGTTATAAATCCGGGATAAGTGCCTCTTACAACGGAATTAAGATGGCGGAAGAAAACAATGGCATCGAGATTCTTGTTATCGCCGTACTTATTGGGAAGCCACTGTCCGTCCTTCTTTCCGTAATCGAGATAGAGCATGGATGCAACGGCATCGACACGGATACCGTCGACATGGAATTCCCTGAGCCAGTAAAGGACGTTGGCGATGAGGAAGTTCTTGACCTCGGGCTTTGCAAGATTGAATATCTTGGTTCCCCAGTCGGGATGCTCTCCGCGTCTCGGATCGGGATCTTCGTAGATGCACTCGCCGTCGAATTTTCCGAGTCCGTGTGCATCGGTCGCAAAGTGTGCGGGAACCCAGTCAAGGATGACTCCGACGCCTGCATTGTGGAGTTCGTTGACAAGATACATAAAGTCCTGCGGGGTTCCGTAACGGGATGTCGGTGCATAATAACCGGTAACCTGGTATCCCCACGATCCGTCGAAGGGATGCTCCGCAATACCCATAAGTTCGATATGGGTATATTTCATCTCCTTCAGATATTCGACGATCCTTGTCGCGAACTCGCGGTAATTGTAGAAACCGTCCTCGGTTCCGTTGGGATGCTTCATGAATGAACCGATGTGGCACTCGTAAACTGCCATCGGCTCTTTGTACCAGTCCTTCTTATCCCTTGCACTCTCCCATTTGGAGTCGGTCCACTTGAAGCCGGAAATGTCGGCGGTAATGGATGCGGTGCCGGGTCTGAACTCTGCCTGGTTTGCATAGGGGTCGGCCTTATAGAGCTTGGATCCGTCCTTTGCATAGATAAGGAATTTGTACATCTGTCCGGGGACAACTCCCTCGATAAAGACGGACCAGATGCCGACGGGACCGAGCTTTTTCATCTCACCCTCGGCTTCGTTCCATCCGTTCCAGGATCCGACTACATGAACGGAAAGGGCATTCGGAGCCCATACCGCGAAGTAATATCCTTTTTTTCCGTCCTGTACGGAAGGATGTGCTCCGAGTTTTTTGTAGATATCGTAATGGGTTCCCTGTCCGAAGAGGTACATATCATCTTCGGAAATAAAAACTTCTGCAGCGGGAACCACTGCAGGAGTCTTATTGGTTTTCTTCGAAGCCGCAGTTTTAGCGGGCTTCGGAGCTGTCGTTGTTTTCTTTTTAGCGGTAGTCTTTTCGGATGCCATTATCAAGACCTCCTTTAACAAATTTTAGGCGAAATCCTTTTCACCGAGAATTGTCATATCTTCAATATCATAACGCTTTCCGAGCAGGATATCAAAGAAA